>Ga0209051_1000688_pt1 | contig 37461 bp, 34 predicted proteins | sample AraplaCvi_mMS_r2_2_FD_184286 | JGI IMG/M metagenome (GOLD analysis project Ga0209051, IMG submission 184286) | Arabidopsis root microbial communities from North Carolina, USA - plate scrape MF_Cvi_mMS_r2 (SPAdes) (version 2) | ecosystem: Host-associated > Plants > Roots > Endosphere | place...
CCGCCGTTGAAATAAAGCACGATGACGCCGACCAGGAACAGAACGCTGCCTGCCAGCGTATAGAGGAAGAACTTGAAGGCCGCATAAAACCGGCCCTCACCGCCCCAGACGCCGATGAGCAGATACATCGGGATCAGCATCGCCTCCCAGAAGACATAGAACAGGAACAGGTCGAGCGCGCAGAACACCCCCAGCATCAGTGTCTGCATGAAAAGCAGGCTGACCATGAACTCCTTCACCTTGCGGTCGATCGCGACCCAGGAGGCAAGGACGCAGATCGAACCCAACAGCGCGGTCAGGAATACGAATAGGACGCTTATTCCATCAATGCCAAGCGCGTAACTGATCCCGAGCGCGGGCACCCACGGGTGGGTCTCGGTAAACTGCATCACCTTTGTCGCGTCAAAGCGCGCAAGCATCGCGATGCAGAGGGCAAGATCGAGGACGGTGGTGCCAAGTGCAGTCCATCGGATGGCATTGTCGCTGCGCAAAAACATCAGGACCGCGGCTCCAACGGCGGGCAAAAATACGATGAGGCTGAGGAGCGGAAATCCCATGGAGCCCCCTACCGCCAGACCGCGGCGAAGACGACGGTGGCAGCGACGATACCAACAATCATCGCGAGCACGTAATGGGTGACGACACCGGTCTGAACTTGCCGCAGTGCTCCACCGCCGCGCAGGACCGTACGGGCGACGCCATTCACGACAGCGTCGACGCCGACAAGGTCTATCCGCAGTCCCGCCCGTGCCGCCCCATGCAGGAGCGGCAGCGCCGCTGTCTCCGACAGGTTGCTCACCGCCTGCTCGTAGCGCGCCAGCGGCCGTTCGGCAAACCACATGAAGACCCGAGCGCCCTTGCGATAGAACCAGTCGGTATCGAGGCTGATGGTATTCTCGGGGTCGAGCGCCTTGAGAAACACCATAAAGCCCAGGGCGGTAAACATCAGCAGACCGAGGCTCTCGGTGACATGGGCGCCCGTATAGGGTTCGAAGTCGACCGGATATGGCAGAAGCGCATAGAGCGGCTGGGGAAACACGCCGATCGCGATGCAAAGTACGGCTGCCATACTCATCGCAACCAGCATGTTGGTCGGCGGCTCCCGCGCCTCCAGCTTCCGGTCGGTGCCGAAAAACATGTAATAGGGAAGCTTCAGCCCGGTGTGCAGGAACGTCCCCGACGACGCCATTGTCAGTGCGAGCGCGACCAGCGCCCGATGATCGGATCCGGCAGCGGCAATCACCATCGACTTGGTGACGAAGCCCGAGAAGAACGGAAATGCCGATATCGCGAAGGCGCCGACCATGTAGAGCGCAACGGTTATCGGCATGGTCTTGTAGAGACCGCCGAGCTCGGTGAGCTTGCGTCGCCCGGTGACGTAGATCACAGCCCCGGCTCCCATGAACAGGAGTGACTTGTAGAGGATATGCGCGAAGGCGTGGCTTGTCGCACCGTTGACTGCCATCTCGGTCCCGATCCCGATGCCGGCCACCATGTAACCCACCTGGCTGACGATGTGATAGGCGAGGAGCCGGCGGCAATCGTTTTCCAGAACCGCATAGATGACGCCGTAGAGCGCCATCGCGGTACCGAGCCAAACGAGAAGCTCCGCCCCGGGGAACGCCCGCGCCAGCACGTAGACGGCGGTCTTGGTGGTAAAGGCACTCAGGAATACTGCCCCCGTCACCGTCGCCTCGGGATAGGCATCCGTCAGCCAGGCGTTGAGCGGCGGGACTGCCGCGTTGAGAAGGAAACCGGCAAGGATCAGGTAGTTGCCGGCGCCCATCGCTGCGACCGGGCCGAAGAGCAGCGATCCTGTCGAAAGCCCATGAAGGACGATGCCGCCAAGCAGGACGACGCCGCCGGTGATATGGACCATGAGATACCGGAACCCGGCATTGATCGCCTTCCGACCACCCTGTGCAAAGACCAGATAGGCAGACGCGAACGCCATGGCTTCCCAGAACATGTAGAGCGTCAGATAGTCGCCAGCGAAGACAACGCCGAGAGCGCCGCCAACGTAGACGAATGCCGCGACATGCTGGCCGGGGCGAGGCACGTGCAGCGCGTAGACCGTTCCGATCAGCGCCATGATGGTGAAAACGGTGGCGAAGACGGTGCTAAGCTTGTCGACCTTGGCGATCAGTATTTCCTGCCCGAGGAAATGGGTCGCTCCGTAACTGCCCTGCTGCATCGAAACCACGGCGAGCAACGCCACGATCGGGATCAGCACCAGGTAGATCCTGCGGATCGATCCGCTCAGGAAAGGGATCGGCAGGGCGCCGAGGACGAACAGCAGGGCAGGATGGACGAAGTCAGTCATAGTAGTCCTCGCGCCGCATCAGCCGGCCCCGATGGCCTAGGAACTTGGACACGAAGATCAGGAGAACGCAGGATGCGAAGCCATAGACGGCCGACCAGCCGGGCACCCGATCCCACAGATATTCGGCATATTCGCGCGGCACCAGAAAGTCGGCGATCACGACCAGAACGAGCACCAGATAGAACAGCCGGCGCCGCTGACTGGCATGGCCTTCGTCGCCAAAGAAATCGACCAGGCGCTTGATCATCTGACAACTCCTTCCGCCAAGGTGAGGAAATAGTTGGGGAATAGTCCCATCGACAGCGACAGGAGCGCGGTTGCCACCAGCGGGATCGTCATCAACGGGATTTCGCGAACCGCTGTTGGGTTCTCTTCAGCCTCCGTCCTGAAGAAGGCGAGATAGGTCACCGGCAGGAAATAGGCGGCGTTGAGAACCGAGCTCACCAGGAGCACGACGAGGAACGCAACATCTCCCGCCTGCATCGAGCCCAGCGTCAGATACCACTTGCTGACAAAACCCGCGGTCGGCGGCACGCCGATCATGCTGAGCGAGCCTATGAAGAACGCCCCCATTGTCCAGGGCAGCCGGCGGCCGATCCCGGCCATGTCGCTGATCTTCCGCTTGCCGGACGCGCAATAGATCGACCCGGCACAGAAAAACAGCGTGATCTTGGAGAAGGCGTGCGCGGCGATATGGATGATGCCACCGACCATTGCCAACGGCGACAGCAAGGCGGCACCGAGGATGATGTAGGAGAGCTGGCTGACGGTCGAATAGGCGAGCCGCGCCTTCAGGTCGTCCCGCGTCAGGGCGTAGACAGAGGCCATCAGGATCGTGAACGAGACCAGATAGGCCGTGACCATGCCGAGGTGCAGACTGCCCATCAGCCCGGTGCCGAAGACATGGAACACCACCCGCAGCACGCAGAAGACGCCCATCTTGACGACGGCCACGGCATGCAGGAGTGCGCTGACCGGCGTCGGGGCAACCATGGCGGCTGGCAGCCAGGCGTGCATCGGCATGACAGCAGCCTTGGCGAAGCCGAAGAGATAGCAGAAATAGACGACCGTCAGCAGCGCTGTGGATGCATTGCTGCCCGCCAGCAGCCCACCTGCTGCAAAGTCGAGCGATCCAGCAATGGAAAAGGTCAGCGCCAGGGCGGCGAGAAGTGCGCTCTTCGAAGCGCCCATCAGGTAGACGAGGTACTTGCGGCTGCCCGCCCAGGCTTCCTCGTCCTCATGGTGATAAACGAGTGGGTAGGTCACGAGGCTGAGCACCTCGTAGAAGATCACCAGCGTGAACAGGTTGGCGGCAAAGGCGCCGCCGGCGGCCGCCGCGAGGCTGCTCGCAAAGCATGCGAAGAACCGGGTCTGCGCATGCTCCTTCAAGTGCCGCATGTAGCCGATGGAATAGATCGCCGCCGCGATCCACAGGAGCGACGAGACGGTGGCAAACACCATGCCGAGCGCGTCGACGCGGAAGGCAAAATCAATCTCCGGCAGGACTTCGAACAGGCTGAGATTGATTGTCCCGCCGGAGAGCACGGTTGGTGCCATCGAGGCGACAGTCGCGAACATGATGACCGCTGCAACCGGCGAGACGAGATCGCGAAGTTTCTCGCGTCTGTTCAGAAGAAGAATCAAAAGCGCGGCCAGAGCCGGAATGGCGATGGCAAACAGCGGCCGGATCGATGCCACGGGGTCCAAACCGCTATCCTTTCATCATCGTCGCATCGTCGACCTTGAGTGTGGGTTTGTTCCTCACAAAGGCGACCAGGATACCAAGGGCGACGGCAACCTCTGCAGCGGTGATGGCGATGACGAAGATCGCGAAGATCTGGCCACGAAAATCGCCGTAGTGGCGCCCAAAAGCGATGAAGTTGATGTTGACTGAGTTGAGGAGCAGTTCCAGCGACATCAACACGACCAGGATATTGCGTCGAAGCAGCACGCCCGCCGCTCCGATCACGAAGAGGATCACTCCGAGCACGATGTACCAGGAGAGCGGAGCCATCATCGCGGTTCCTTCCTCGCAAGCAGGATGGCGCCGACCAGGGCGGCCAGGAGGATGACGGAGGCTGCTTCAAACGGCAGCAGATAGTCGGCAAAAAGCGTGGTGCTGAGCTGCCTGATGTCATCGCCGCCGCGCGAGGCGGCGGGCTCCATGACCGAGAAGCGCCTGCTCCAGAGCACAAGCACGAGCATCTCGATCCCAAGCAGGACGAGCAGGACCAGAGCAGGCAGGTTGCCGCCGGGCAAGAACCGCTGCAACACGGCTTCGCGCACGTCGATCATCATGATAACGAACAGGAAGAGGACCATGATCGCGCCGACGTAGACGAAGATCTGGATGACGGCGGGAAACGAAGCATCGAGCAAGATGTAGATGGCAGAGATCTGCAGGAAGCAAGCCATCAAGGCCAATGCGCTATGAACCGGATTGCGGGCTATGACCACAGTCAAGGCCGCAATCACCGATAACGTCGCGAACAGAAGAAAGAACCCCTGACCCATCGACGCGCCCCTCCCACGCAAACTGTCACCCGGCGCCAGATGGCCGGTCGTGAGTTAGTTGCGCACTTCAGGTGCATTTATAAATTGTGCCCTAGTCTCGGATTTTTCACAAGATTATTGTCATGGTAGTGAAAAAGTGCGGACGCATGTAACAAACGCCCCCAGGCTTCGGACTTTTCACTATCGCTATTATGGGCGTATTGGATATCGCAATTTCTCCATATACCACGGTAACCGATGTGCTGTGCGGGGTTGAACAAACGAGAGGTGCCAAGTGAGCCGTATCCTCATCACCGGATCGACCGATGGCCTGGGATTGGCCGCTGCACGACAACTCATCACGAATGGGCACGAAGCGGTGCTTCATGCCCGGTCCTCGGAACGGGAGAAGGCTGTCGGTCAGCTCGCCGCGAAGGCTCTTGGTGTCGTGGTGGGCGACCTTTCGGAGGGCGCCGAAACAAGATCAATAGCCGATCAAGTCAACACAATTGGCCGAATGGACGCTGTCATTCACAATGCGGGAATTTACTCCGAGCCTGCGCGCGGCGACACCCCCGAAGGGCATCCCAAAATCCTGGCGGTGAACACACTTGCGCCATACATTTTAACGGCGCTGATCGAGCGGCCGATACGCCTCATCTACCTCAGCAGCGGGATGCATCAGAGCGGCGGCAGAGAAATCGAGGACATCGACTGGAGACACCGACCGTGGAACACCGGTCGGGCGTATTCCGAGAGCAAGCTCCATGTTGCTGCTCTTTCTGCCGCTGTCGCACGTTACTGGCCCGAAGTGTCGAGCAACGCCGTTGATCCCGGCTGGGTGCCCATCAAAATGGGTGGTGCCGGCGCCCCCGACGATCTCGCGGAAGGCTATCAGACACAAGTGTGGCTAGCGACAAGCGACGATGAGAAAGCCAAGAGCAGCGGAGGCTATTGGTACCATCGCGAACGGCGGAAGCCCTCAGACGCAGTGACGGATCCGGTCTATCAGGACGAGCTGGTCAGAAGGCTCGAGACGCTGACCGACATCAAGCTGTTCTAAATGACTTCCAGGCCAACGCGATGGCCTGACGGATACAAACCGTTGAAAAGCACGGGTCTTCGTTCGCGACCGCCACTTCAGTCTTCGAAGGAAATGGACGAGCTCACCCGAACATACCTCTCGTCGGAACACATGTTCGCCATTTGAGTTACCTCAGGATGGAGAATTGACTGATGATGAATGCAAGAGGGTATTCAACCAGCGACGAGACTGGCAGTGCCCATCGTCCTGGTCGTACCTCGGCCGTCCGGATATTGATGTGGAAGCGCATGATAATGGCGCATGTTCGCAACGGCTCTTCGACGTCCGAATTACTCCGTCCACCTATCCGACGAAGTCCTGGCCTAGGTGACGATCTGGCGGCGCGTAGCGATCGAAACCGATCACAGACGGAAAATTCCGTGCTCGGGAGCCGCATTTAGTGTTTCAGGATCTGGCTTAGGAATAGCTTCAGCCGCTCATGCCGTGGGTTTGTGAAGAAGTCCTGCGGGTTGCCTTCTTCGACAATCTGGCCAGAATTCATGAAGATGACCCGGTCGGCGACCGCGCGGGCAAATCCCATCTCATGAGTGACGCAGACCATGGTCATGCCGTCCCTGGCAAGACTAGTCATGGTATCCAGCACCTCCGACACCATTTCCGGATCAAGCGCAGAGGTCGGCTCGTCGAACAGCATGACGGCTGGCTGCATACAAAGTGAACGGGCGATCGCCACGCGCTGTTGCTGGCCGCCAGATAGCTGGATCGGGAACTTGTTTGCCTGCTCAGGAATGCGGACCCGTTCCAGAAATTCGAGCGCGGTCTTGCGCGCCTTGGCCTCGGATACGCCCTTGATCCACATTGGCCCGACCATGCAGTTCATGAGCACTGTCATATGCGGGAATAGATTGAAGTGCTGGAACACCATCCCGACATTCTTGCGCACATCGCCCACATTGCGCATCCTGGCGTGGAGTGTGATACCGTTGACTGTAATGTCGCCCTGCTGATGCGCCTCGAGGCGGTTGAAGCAACGGATCAGGGTCGATTTCCCCGATCCCGACGGACCGCACACAACGATGCGCTCCCCCTTGCTGACCGTCAGATTGATATCCGTCAGCACCTGGAAACTGCCGTACCATTTCGACACGTTCCTTGCTTCGATGATGTTGTTGCCATTCATCGGATTTTGCTCCTGGCATAGTGACGCTCGATGCGGGATTGGATGAGCTCCAGGCAGATCGACATGATCCAGTAGAGCATGGCGGCGGAGATCAGCATTTCCATGTGCTGGAAGGTCTTCTGACCGAGAGTGCGGGCAAGGAACATCAGCTCCCAAACGCCGATGACCGAGACGAGCGAACTGTCCTTCAGCATCGATATGAACTGGTTGCCCGTCGGCGGGATAATGACCGGCAGCGCCTGCGGCAGGATGATCTTGCGCATCGTGATGCCGAAACCGAAGCCGATCGAGCGCGATGCTTCCCATTGACCGCGATCGATGCTTTGGATCCCGGAGCGGAAGATCTCCGTCATGTAGGCGCCGTAGCAGAGCGAGAGAGCCAGAATGCCGGCCGGAACCGCATCGATCACGAAGCCGAGCTGCGGCAGGCCGAGATAGATCAGATAGACCTGCATCAGGAGCGGCAAACCGCGAAAAAAGGAGGTATAGAAGCTCGCGATTGCATAGGCAAAACCGTTGGTCGAAAGCTTGGCGACGGCACCGAGGATCGCGATGGCCGAGGCAATGACGATCGAGACGGCCGAGACATAGACCGTTGTCACCAGGCCCTGTGTAATCAGGAACGGTAGCTTCTCCTCGATGAAGGGAAGGCTGAGATGAAAGGTCTCGAAGAAAGCCAAAAACAACAGCAGCAGCTCGAGCCAGACGATGGCGATCTGCACCTTGAGGGGCGCAAAGCCGATCAGCACCACGTTCAATGCAAACATCACAGCGATGACGAAGGCGGCGGCAAACCGGCCATAAAGACCACTTGTCGCCGGATCGCCGATGACGGGCCGCATCAATTCACCCATCGTCGTGCCGCTGAGGTTGAACATCAGGAAGACCGCGAGCACCAACGCAAACAAGGTCGCAACAAACCATGGCTTATGGACGAGTATCTCGGGTTCAACTGTATCGGGATAAAGCATTTTCTGTCCCTTCGGCGGAAAAGACGGCCCGACTTCCCGGGCCGTCGGATGCACCAGTTATTTTATCACCGTGTAGTCCACGCCGTACCACTTGACCGACAGCTTGCTGAGCGTGCCGTCGGATTGCATGCCCTTGACGGCCTCGGCGATCTTGTCATTGAAATCCTTGTCGCCGTGCTCGATCGCGACGGCGAGCGGCTCGTAAAAGACGGGTTCACCGACCCGCTTGATCGGATAGCCAGCCTTCTGAGCATCGAGGATGCTTGGCAGCGAAGAGACGACGGCATCGAGACGGGTGCCGTCACCGAGGCGCAGGTCGTCAAAGGCAGTGGTCGAGTTGGCGTAGGATTTGACGTCCTTCGGCTTGAACTCGTATTTGAAGGGCGGCGCGCCGGCGGCATCGAGCGTCAGCTCGCCCTTGGCATAGGCTTCGAAGGTCGAGGTGGCCGTCGTGCCGACAACCTTGCCATCGAGATCCGAAACCTTGGCCGCCTTGCTGTCGTTGTGCACGGCAACGGCAGCCGGGGTGTAATAGTAGACAGCAGGGAAATCGAAGATCTCGGCGCGCTTCTTTGTCGGCGTCATCGAACCGACATGCATGTCCCAGCGGCCCGCCCAGTTGCCTGCCGTGATGATGTCCCAGCCCGGCGTGACGAATTCGACCTTCACGCCGAGGCGCCTGCCGATGTCCTTGGCAACATCGACGTCAAAGCCGTCGAGTTCGTTCTGCTCGTTCATGAAGGATTGCGGCGCCCAGTTGGCGTCGGTCGCAACCTTCAGATCCTTGGCTGCGATGACGCGGTCGAGCACGGCGCCGGCATTGGCCGGAACGGCACCCAAGACAAGTGCAAGCGATGCTGCGGCCGCGGTAATCTTGGTCAGTCTGGTCATTCGATGGTTCCCTTTGTTGTCATTCTTCGTTTCCCGGCGCAGGATCATTGCAGTACCCTGAGCCAATCTCGGCGGCGGAAAGACCATTGCGTCTTTTCGTAATGTGAAGCAGCGGCAAGCCGTGCGACCTCGGATCGATGGACGTCAGAGCTCTCCTTTCTGCCGCATCTCGTCGCGGACCGAACGTGCCACCCGGAACGCCTCGACCCCAGCTGGAATGCCGCAGTAGACGGCAATCTGAATGAGTGCCGCGCGAATCTCGTCGTCGCTGAGGCCGTTGCGGATAGCACCACGGAAATGGATGCCGAATTCATGCATGCGATTAAGCGCCGCCAGCATGCCGAGATTGAGAAGGCTGCGCTGCTTGAGGTCGAGGCCATCATCCGTCCAGGCCTTTCCCCAGCAATATTCGTTGAGCAAATCCTGAAGCGGGGCAGCGAAGCTGTCGGCGCTTTCAATTGCTCGATCGACATACTCGTCGCCGAGGACCTTTCGACGGATCGCTTCACCGCTCATTCGCAACGTTTCATCCACGGGCTGCCTCCTTGCTGTTGAAGAAGCCGCGCATCAGGTTCGCCACCATTTCCGGTGCTTCGATCAGGATGGAGTGGCGTAGGCCAGGCAGGATCGCGATTGCCGAGCCCGGAATGCGCTCGTGCATGTAGCGAGCCATGCGTGGATTGGACCCGGCATCGTCCTCTCCGGTTGCAATCAGCGTCGGGCAGCGGATCTGATCGAGGAAGCCACCGAAGTCGGTTTCTGCAAGCACCCGGTAGGCCGCGGCGTAACATTCTGGATCGTTTTCGGAGTCACGCTGCTGTAACCGTTCAATCACCTTCGGGTTCATCGCCTGAAAATCCTCCGTCAGCCAGCGCGACAGCGAGGCGTTGTGATGGTCTGCAGGCGTTCCGGCCTGCAAGGCTGCCAGCCGGTCAAGCACCCGCGTGCGTTCGTCCGGCGTGCGGCCAGCAATGGTCGACAGCAGGACCAGCTTGCGAAGCCGGCCGAGGTTCGTCAGTGCCAGACGCTGTGCAATCAGCCCGCCGAGCGAAAATCCGGCAAGATTGAACGTCGCAAAGCCTGCCTTGTCGGCGAGCGCCAGGGCTTCGCTGACCAAGTCATCGATCTCGTAGCGGCCCTTGACCCTGCTGGAATGCCCGTGGCCGCGCAGGTCGAAGGTCAGCATGGTGAACTGGTCCTTCAGACGTTCGACGACACCCGACCAGGCCTCGAGATAGGACCCGACGCCATGGATCAAGACCAGCGGCTCGCCGCTACCCTCGATCCGGTAGTTGAGGGTCACGTCGCCGACTGTATGACGCAGAGCCTCTGTCATGTCAGCCTGCCGCCGTCTTGCGTTGCATGTCCTTCTCTCGCGCGGCGAAGAAGGGCATGATTTCCTTGATGAACAGCTCAAGCGTCCGCTTCTGCAGTTCAAACGGCAGGTTGAAGGTCAGTCCGAGGCAGTATTGATCGACGCCCGCGGCTTCGAAGACGAGCAGCTTTTCAATCGCCTCGTCCGGCGTTCCGAACATCAGGTTCTTTCGGATATTGTCCGGGTTGTAATTGTCCTTGCCCTTGACCGCCTCGTAGGGCACCGCCTCGGGGAAACCATCGCGCACCGTGCCGATATTCTGCATCAGGTTCTCGAAGGCGCGGCCGTAATCCATGCTGTGCTTTACCGCAGTTTCCCAGCCGTCTGGCTTGTCGTAAACGCAGGTGCGGCGCTGCATCATGAAGCGCGGGCGCGGTACCTCCGGGTGATCCGCGACAGCCTTGTGGAACTTGTCGGACAGGACCTGGATTTCGGCGGCAGGTGCCGAAAGCGGCGTCGACAGGATGCTCGCACCATTGGCGATCGCCCAGTCAAAGGTTCCGGGATCGCGTGCTGCAACCCAGATCGGCGGATGCGGCTGCTGCAGCGGTTTCGGGACCGAGGTGGCGGTCGGGAACTTCCAGTAGTGCCCGTCATGGGCATAGTCGCCGGCCCAGAGCTTCTTAACCGCAGGCACGATCTCCTTCATGTAAGCGACGCCTTCCTGCTGCGGCATGCCACCTGCCATCCGGTCGAATTCGTACTGGTAGGAACCGCGGGCAATACCGAATTCCAGCCGACCGTTGGTCAGGTGATCGCAAAGTGCTGACTCGCCGGCGAGACGGATCGGGCTCCAGTAAGGGGCAACGAGGGTCGAGGTACCGAGGCGGATCTCGTCGGTATGCTGTGCAAGCCAGACCAGGGTCTGGAAGGGATTGGGGGAGATCGTGCATTCGATCGTATGGTGCTCGGCCGTCCACAGCGCCTCGAACCCGCCCTCGTCTGCCATCCGCGCTAGGTGCAGGAGGTTGTTCCTGGCCGTCGACATCGCAACGCCAGGCGAGAAGCGTTCCATGGTCAGCGATACTGCGAATTTCATTTGCTAGCCTCCCCTTGGGGTTCAGTTTCTGTTGACCGGTCACTTCAGGCGGATGACGAAGGGATCCTGCATGGCGCCCGAGTAATCGATGATGACGTTCTTCAGCCGCGAGAATTCGTGCATGACCTCAAATCCGCCGCGCCGCCCATAACCGCTTTCCTTGAAGCCGCCATTGGCGGACATGAAGGAAGCCGAACGATAGGTATTCACCCAGACCGTTCCCGCATCGATCTGGTTGGCAAAGCGCAGTGCCCGGTCGATATCCTTGGTCCAGATGCCCGACGCGAGGCCGTAGTTGCTGTCATTGGCAAGGGCAATCATCTCCGCCTCGTCGTCGAACGGCATGACGCCGACCACTGGCCCGAAGATCTCGTCGCGCATGAAGCCCATGTCGTTTTGCGCCTCGACCATCACGGTCGGCTCGAAATACCAGCCTCCGCGCGCAAGCCCTTCCCTCTGCGGGCGCCGTCCACCGACGGCGATCCTGGCGCCATCCCTGATGCCTGATGCCACGTAACCCTCGACTTTCGAGAGTTGGTCGGCGAGCGCCAGCGGCCCGATATCGGTATCGTCGATTGTCGGCAGGCCCACGCGAATCCGCCGGGTGCGCTCTACCAGCGCATCGATGAACCTGTCGTATATGCTGGCTTCGACGAAGCAGCGCGAACCGGCGACGCAGGTCTGGCCCGCCGCGGCGAAGACACCGGAGACAACGCCGTTCACCGCATGCTCGATCTCGACGTCGCCGAAGACGACATGTGGTGACTTGCCACCGAGCTCCATCGAGCATGGAACGAGGTTTTGCGCCGCGTTTCCCGCAATACGACGACCAGTGGCAGTACTTCCGGTAAAGACATATTTCGAGACTCCGGGATGACGGGTCAGCGCCTCACCCGCGCTCTTTCCGGTGCCAGTCACGACGTTGACGACCCCTGCCGGGAAGCCCGCCTCATGGATCAGTTCTGCAAGCGCCAGCGTCGAAGCACTAGCATGCTCGGATGGCTTGATGACGACGGTGTTGCCGATGGCAAGGCAAGGCGCAAGCGTGCCGGTCAAAAGCATCAGCGGTGAATTCCACGGCGTGATCATGCCAACGACGCCGAGGGGTTCGCGCAGATTGATGTTCAGCGTGTCGAGGCGGTTGATCGGGATGGTATCGCCCTGCAGCTTGTCGGCCATGCCGGCGAAATAGTGATAGCTGTCGGGCATCGAGCGCATCTGCGCCCGGGTTTCCTTGAGAAGCTTGCCGTTGTCGCGCGTTTCGATCTCGGCAAGTATGTCGGCCTTCGCCCTCACAAGCTCGGCGAGACGGCGCACCAGAGCGCCACGATCGGTCTGCGTCATGCGTCGCCATGAAGGATTGCGAAACGCCACACCGGCGGCGGCGACAGCTGCCGCCACATCGTCGGCATCGGCTTCGGCAAATTCGTACCAGGGCTCGCCCGTCGTCGGATCGTAGCTTTTGATGTAATTCCCGTTCTTCGGCGCGACGAATTCACCGTTGATGAACAGGCGCTGGCGCGAACCTTCGATGGAGGCGACTGTCGTCTTCATGTCATTGTCCTTGGTCTTGGGAGGCGTGGATCCAGGAACGGGCTTCGCCGTCGATCATTGCAATGCGGCCACCATCGTCGGAATCCATGTAGATGCCGAAGCGTCCGGCCTGCCGTTCGCGCACAAAGCGCCGCAGCATCGAACGCAGTTCATGAGTGGCGATCGCCTCGTAAGGCAGATCGTCGATCGCAAAGAAGCGGAGGTCGGCAGGCAGGTTGATGCGAGCCCCCTCCTCTGCCAGTCGGGCGCGGTAGACGAGATAGCCGGGATCGCTGTCGGCAACGTCGAAGACGGAATAGAGGAACGTCTCTTCCGGCACGAGGCGAAGCGCCTCACCACCTTCGACCACCAATTGGCTATCCGCCTTGCGCCGGCGGGCGGACGGCAGCACCCAGCCGCCCTTGCCATTGGAGCGCAGCAACAGACCATCGCCCGCTTCGATAAGATAGCCGATAATCATTCCATGCGAGGCAAGCCAGCCGTCAGGCAGCGGATCCTTGACGCTCGCATAACGACCCCGGCAGAAGCCGAGCGGTGCTGTCGGGCTCGTACCGAACGCGCGAACCTCCCCTATCAGTACCGCATGGTCTCCGGCATCGACCGTGTTGTAGGTGGTGCAATCAAACCAGGTGAGACTGTCAGTCAGAACGGGTGCGCCGGTATGGATGTGATCGTGAATGACTGACTGGAATTTGTCCGGCGACTTCGATGCAAAGGTTCCGGATACATCGACCTGGCCCTCGTGCAGGATATTGACGGCGAAACGGCCAGCACTGGTGAAAGCCTGGTAGCTGGAGGCGGATTTGGCGACGCAGACTAGAAGCAGGGGCGGGTCGAGCGACACCGAGGTGAAGGAATTGGCGGTCATGCCCCGTGGTGTGCCGTCTTCGTCGCGGGTAGTGATCACGGTCACGCCCGTCACGAAGGTTCCGAAAGCCCGGCGCAATGCGATCGGGTCGATCGACGCATCCGCCTTTGCCGCTGTCTCCACCATTCCGTTGCGCCTCCTCCGCTTGTTTCAGGGGAGGCTATCGGCGGCGGCTGCAGGGTTCTTCCGCCGCTTAGATGGAATAGACGGAAAACCTCTCCTGCGAACCGCAGGAAGGGAAAGGAAGGCGCAAAGCGACGACGCGCAACAGTTGTGCGAATAGCAGGTCTATTTTTCGGTGGTCACACGGTTGTCGATAACGCCGTAGAGCCGGATTGCGAGCTCGATGGCGAAGCGCTTTTCGGGTGTCTCGACATCGACCCCAAAGAGCTCCTGGATGCGCGACAGCCGGTAGCGGAGGGTCGTTACATGCAGGCCCATCGTATCGGCACAGGCCTGGCTGCGGCACCCCTCCTGCAGATAGATGGAGAGGGTTTCGAGATAGGGCGTTCCGTTCTCGCGATCATGCTCGGCAATCTGGCCGACGCTATCCTGAACAAAGCTGCGCACGTCGCCTGCTTCCGACGCGGCAACCAGCATCGGCAGTGGCCCGAAGTCCTGTGCCGAAACCGCACCGGTCAGACCAAAGGACCGACCGATGCGGATCATCCTGCTGCAGCGTTCCCAGGCGGGGGGATAATCGGATAGCGCGGTACAGCGGTTCCCCGCCACAACGACTGGCGCTTCGTCGAAATAGCGCCCGAGCTCTTCGGCGATGCGACGCGTGAGTTTTGTGGTCCGCTCCTGCCGCTTGCCTGCATCATAGGGCACGAGGCAGACGACGCCGCCGTCGATGGCGATCAGGTTTGCCTGCACCGATGCCTGCTGCATGATGCGCGCCAGCGTATGCTCGACGTCGACGGACGCACCGCCAAAGATCTTCGTCTTTTCCGGAAAATCGACAACGATCATTTGTTGGGGCGTCGAAAAATTAAGCCCCAGCCGCTGGGCTCGCTGGGCGACATCGCCGGCATTGCGCCATCTTGCCTCGACAATTTCGAAGAACAGCTCTGTCTGGGTGCGGGTCTCGAAGCGGAACCGGATGAAGCTGCGCATCATCTGAACACTCAGGGCAAACTTGGCGCTATCCAGCATCAAATTGTCGAGATCGCTGAACTCACGCAAGGTTGGAAAGATGATCAGCGCCCCGACGAGCTGGTTGTCGACCATCAGCGCCTCGATGCGGGCGGAGATCTTGAAGCGCTGATTACCGTCATCGAGAAAAATGCTTGCCGAATCCGACATGCCCTGCCCGATCGCTTCCCGCGCCGTCTTCATAAGCGGCCGCGCGAAAACAGTCGAAACTGCCTCCTGCCATGCCGCCTCATCATACAGTGCATTGGGCGGGCGCCCGGCGATGACCTGGTTTGCCGTGAAATCGACGACGACCGTCGGATTCGAGAGCATCATGCCCACCATCGCCGAAAGGGGTGCGACCGAGCCGTCGCTCAACACATGCTCAAGGAGTGATGTGTGGGCCTGTAGCGCGCGCTCCAGCCGCTGGGCGGACCGCTTTTCGGCTTCGAGACGATGCTCGCGGTCGACGGCAATGGCACCCATGTGAATGATGGCGCTGAGGAAGGCAAGGTCATCTTGGGAAACCTCGGTGATCTGGCGTGAAATGACGCTGAGCACCATCGGACGGCCCTCGGCGTCCTTGCAGTTCATCGGCAGGACCACCACCGTCCGGTAGTCACGCTCGAAGGCCTCCTTGCGATAGCCGGGAAACTCGACGGATTCGCGGGCATCGCGAATATAGACTGGCTCGTTGCGCTGCAGGGCGATCAAAGACGGACTTGTCGCCAGCTCCCACTTGTCCGGAAGCTGCCGCTCGATCAGCGTCGGGTCGTAGCGCACGATGACATGCGCATAACCATGGGCAGCATCGATGCCCATGATGGAACCGAGCGCCCAGTTGGCATGGCGACAGGCTGCCGCGATGAGTTGTTGCAGGACGGTCTGAAGATCGCCGCCACTATTAATTTGGCTGGCGACGTCTCGGAGCGACAATATCCGGGATTTCTGTTCCAACTCAGCTCGTCCCTTCAGATCTGCCCAGTCATTGCGTGGGCGAGAGCGATAAGTCTACTCTGTTTCGACGAAAGCTGCAGGAAATCTTTCCGCCAAATTGAGGAAGACCCCGCCAGGGACCGCGCTAATGTTACGCGCAGTCTCAACAATCTTGAATTGGCGCATCTATGACGATCTGCATCCGGAAGATCTCGACGTTTTTGGAAGAAACGCTGGTGGAGGGCGGTAGGGCAGCACCACGCCCCGTAAATGTTGTCGTGGTTGCGGCGGTGATCAGAAATCCATGGGCTGGCTGCGGCTTTGTCGAGGACCTGCGGCCGGAAATCATCCGTATTGCTGGCGAGCTCAGCCACGAGATGACGGATCGGCTGTTACGACAGATGAGACCTGAGGCGATCGAGGCCTGCGGCAAGGCAGCCGCAGTTGGCATTCATGGGGAGATCGAACATGCCTCGGCGATGATCCATACGCTCCGTTTCGGAAATCCGTTCCGTGAAGCAATAGGTGGTACGAACTATCTCGAATTTACCAACACCCGCAATGCGCCGGGAGCTCTGCTGAGCTTGCCGATGATGCACAAGAGCGAGAACGGCAAGCGCTCCCATTTTCTGACCGCCAATTTCCAGATTGCGGATGCGCCCGGACCTGACGAGATCATCGTCGCGATCGGCGCATCCGACAGCGGGCGAGCGCATGCGCGTATTGCTGATCGTTTTCAGGATATCGCCGAAATGGAAGCCGAGAAGATCGCGTCCCTCCAAAATGCCTGATGAGCATCACGGCGCCAGATCTGGCAGGGGCTCGCACATGAGGCTTGATGCGATCGACCTTCGCATACTCGACGCAATCCAGCGCGACGGTCGCATCACGAAACTGGCTCTCGCCGAAAAGGCGGGGCTTTCGGCCACTCCCTGCTGGATGCGCCTACGCAAGCTGGAGAAGGCAGGCATCATCAGCGGCTACCATGCACAGCTGTCGCTGCGTCGGGTTGCGCCCGTTGCCAGCGTCATGGTCGAGTTGGCGCTTTCAAACCATCGGCAAAGCGATTTCGATCGGTTCGAGCGAGCAATTCGCGAGATTCCAGAAATCGTCTGCTGCTGGTCGGTCGGCGGCGGTGTCGATTATATCCTGAAGGTCGTCGCGGCGAATATCGATGCTTATCAGCGCCTGATTGATAAGCTTCTCGACCGGGAGCTTGGGATATCCCGCTACTTCACCTACATTGTCACCAGGACCATCAAGGAAGGTCCGATTGTTCCGGTATCGCTGCTACTGGACGGTGACACTTGACGACGGCGATCTCTCTGTTACCCAGCCGCTAGACTATCCTCTCTTCCAGGCCTCTCATGGAGCGGTTCGCGCGTCCCTTCGCATATCGAAAGAGAAATGCCCTACCGCGAGTAGGATGCAATGGCGTCTCGACAGATGAAGGGAACACACCGATGCGCTCGACGCATAGGGGTTTGAGTCATTTCCGAAGCACGCAAGACTCCGCGCTCATGTTCTTCCATGCGTATCGTTGGTTGAGAATCGCGTTCTTAGGCGGGTCGAAGGATATTGTCATACCTCGCATTCGCTACGCTGGGCAGCAGCAGAAATTCAGGATGTGAGACAGGTCGACACTCAACGCGCAGCCCTTTCGGCTCTCGCATTTACCCCTACGAACAGCCTTGGGCGCGGCTTTGTGATTGCCAGCACGTAAAAACACCCAGCATTCTCGATTACTGCTGCAACCAACCTCAGCGCGGCGCGTTTCCTCACGTGCAAAATTCGAGGATCCGCCAATGAAAACCATCCTGTCTGTTGCGACCGTAATCATGGCTTTGTCGGCAGGCGCTACTCTCGCCCAACAGCCCAGCGATGCGCCGTCTCCGGCGCCTAATGCCCTGGCGCCCGAATCGCCTCCGCCAGCGCAGCAAGCAGCGCCCCCCTCAGATGAGGATCGCCCGCGCTCAGATTGGCATAGGGCGCGCGGGGAACGTCCGATGGCGTATCCAAGGGCCGCGCGCTTTTACGTCCAGGATGGCGACGTCAAGATCCGCATGAAGTGTGCCGAAGACGAGCCGACAAAGGTTTGTGCGGACCTTCTATTGCAAATGCTGGACAGGCTGGAAGGGTCATCGTCGTCCAGAGGCGACCGAGATCGAGATCATAGTCGCGACCGCGATAGTGACGACTAACGGCAGTAAATCAAGGTGACATCATTCTGTTACTGGTTCAATAGCGGAGGAGGAAGCCGCTACGGCGCCTCGGCGGCCAGCAGGAGCACACTACGCCCACCATTTGTCGGCTAGTTTGAACAAACCGATGCTTCTCTTTGAAGCGACGATCCGGAGGGGTGTCGTGTACTCACTACACACTGAGATGGCCGACCGCCAATAACATTCCGTTATAACCGTGAAAAATAAATAAGCGCTTGTTCCGTCGACTGTTATCGCACGTGGGCCTTGCACCGGACTGGCTGTAAAGCCGTTCCTCCGTCGGTATAGCTTGGAGTATGTTCCAATTTCCCTAGATGAGGCCATACCGTCTGCATGGACGTCGAGCCGCCGGCCCTGGCCGTATCGGGATCGAACGCACAAACGACGCCCGCTTCAGGCGAAGGCCGAAACGGGCGTCGCAAATGACGGCTACGAAAGTCAGGCATCAAAATACATCCCGCCAATACAACTGATTTCGAGCATCAACGGCAAGCGACGCTCAGAAGTCCCACCATACCGGAACCCAGCGAAACAGACTGCCGGCGGTTGCCACGCGCCCCACAGAGGGGAACGGCAAGTGCGTCGATACCAACCAGGACCCGTTGGCGGCAAGTTCATGCATGAGACGAAGGCGAACTCGCGTCGCTTCCTCCGGATCGTGCTCGAAGCCGTTGTGCCACTCCGGATGGTCGAACGAAACGGGGAATATGGCGTCGCCTGCGAACATCAGTCGCTCGCCGCCAGACGCAAGGCGGACAACACTATGTCCGGGGGTATGGCCGCCCGTGCGAGTGACGGTGACGCCCGGCGCTACCTTGGCCTCGTCCACGAATGTCCGAAGATGGCTGCCGTATTCGCGCAAGAATTCGAGAGACGCACGTCGCGCAAGTTCTACTAGGGCCGGCGGCATGGCGGTCCGAGAGAAGTCGGGCGACTTCCAAAACTCGGCCTCCGCGGACGACACATGAATCCTGAGGTCCGGGCGTAGCCGTTCCTTGACGCCGTCAGCGAGCAAACCGCCGACGTGGTCGAAATGCATGTGAGTGAGGATTACGTCCGTGACCGCCGCGAGATCGACGCCTGCCGCCTCCAGCCGCTGAACAAACAAGCCGGCCCTTGGGAAGTCCGGATATTCCTCCCCCAGACCACTGTCTATCAGTATCGTCTGGCTGCCGCTGTGTACGACGACCGCATTCAAGGCCCAGTCGAAAGCCTCTTTCGACAAGAACATGTTGTCCAGCCAAGCCGAACGGGTTGTCGGGTCGGCGTTGGTGGCCATGGACTCGGCCGGCGGCGTCAGTACGCCGTCGCTGATCACAAGTACGTCGATGTCGCCGACGCGCACTGCATAGCGCGAGGGGACCAGCTCGCCCTGAGGGTTACCGAGCATGGCCCCAGGGATCGATGTGGTGGTGGGTCTTGCATCTACCGTTGACATGATAGGCTCCAGATAAGGTTGTTGAGAGCTGTCGGTCATAGGTCGCGGTGGGATCCTAAATCCGGGGCGCGGCACGGTCGAGCTATGCTTAGGTTGGGGGCTTCGCTGGCGGTGGACCTACGCCGCAACCTAAGGGCCTACGTTTTCCGGCATAACCCACTGACTGCCATAGCCTTCCTCCCGCGTGATCAGAGGCAGGCGGTTGTCGACTGTGTTTCCCAATGGTGGTCACTAACCTTGGTATATCTATTTTTCGTCCTCGCAGGTCGCATACGATCCCAGCCGGTCATAGGCAGGATCAAAAGCGAAGGAGAAGCATCATGCGAAAGCTCGCGACCTTTTTGTTTTGCTCGGCGCTGATTGCAGTACCGGCCGCCGCGGCGGACAAACCTCACAACGCCAAAGTCTCCGTGGTCTTCGACCACCCCCTCCCCAACGTACCAGGCAAGAGCATGCGCGGCGTGCTCGTCGAGTATGGGCCAGGTGGCCATAACCCGTCGCATACCCATGCCAAAAGCGCATTCATCTACGCCACGGTCATCGAAGGCGAGATCAAGAGCCAGCTCAACGACGGTAAGGTGACGATCTACAAGACCGGTGAAAACTGGATCGAAGTCCCCGGTGACCACCACCAGGTCAGCGCCAATGCCAGCGAGACGAAGCCAGCCAAAATACTGGCGGTCTTCGTGGTCGATACAGACGAAACGAAACTCACAATTCCGGACGGCGCTACCGATTAGTGTTGCGACCGGTATTGGCCCTCTCGAACCGACTCTTTTCTGAACATGGGCGGCCACATCCGAACTTTGATGTGCCGCCCCCAAAACAAGGTATGGACCCATGAAAATCGTCATCATCGGAGGCTCAGGCCTTATCGGGACGAAAGTCGCCGACCGTCTGCGAAAGCGTGGACACGAGGTAGTTCAGTCCTCTCCGTCTACTGGTGTTAACTCTCTCACGGGCGAAGGTCTCGACGGCGCGCTCGCTGGCGCAAAGGTCGTAATAGACGTCACAAACTCCCCCTCGTGGGAACCGAGCGCGGTGCTTTCGTTCTTCGAGACATCAACGACCAATCTCCTCAAGGCGGAGCGTGCCGCCGGAGTTCGCCACCATGTCGCGCTCTCCATCGTCGGGATCGAGCGATCTCCGGAGAACGGCTACTTCAGGGCGAAACTCGCACAGGAAGCGCTTATCAAGAAGGATGGTACACCTTATACGATCGTTCGGTCGACACAGTTCCTCGAATTTCTGGGAGGCATCGCTGACAGTGCTACGGTTGACGGAACCGTCCACGTGTCTCATGGCGCGTTCCAACCGATAGCCGCCGACGAGGTTGCAGGCTTCGTCGCGGAAGCGGCGACCGCTGCCGCCGAGAACCGAACGATAGAAATCGCCGGACCCGAGAAAAAACCGATGAGCGACTTCGTGACCGAATATCTCGCTTCCATCGGCGATAGTCGGAAGGTTCTTGTCGATCCTCAGGCGCGGTACTTCGGCACGCTGGTCGATGACCGGGCACTGGTGCCGTTAGGCACCGCCAAGCTCGGAACGCTCGACTTCAGGACGTGGCACGCGCAACGCTCACAAGCCGCGGCCTGACTCAGAGAAATCCGGCCGCCGGGCGCGTAAGACCGTGACCGACGGCCAAGCAGACCTGCCAACCTAAGTGTTGAAAGGACAGGGCCATGGTCGAGTTGCCCAGACAGGAAACATTCGGCAAAAGCATAGAGCCTGGCCGGGAGAACGAGGATGCGGGCTCGCAAACCGCGGAGCCGCTCTCGCAGGTACCGACCCGATCACCGAAACGTTTGCTCAAAAGGAGCGCATACGCGATCGCTGTTACTGCGGCGGTGGGATATGCCGCTCACTTCGGCTACGACTACTGGACGACGGGACGGTTCATCGAGTCGACGGATGACGCCTATGTTAAGGCGGACTATACCACCATCGCCCCCAAGGTAGCCGGTTATATCAAGGATGTTCTCGTCAACGACAACGATTTCGTAAATGCCGGTCAAGTCCTTGCGACGATCGACGACCGGGACTTTCAGATCGCCCACAACTCCGCCCGAGCTGACCTGAAGGGCGCTGAAGCAGCGATTGCCAATCTCGATGCCCAGATCGAACTGCAAGCTTCCGTTATCGAGCAAGCGAGAGCCTCGGTCGACGTATCGAAAGCCTCCTACAACTTCGCCAAGTCGGACGCGGCAAGGAATGCTCGGCTGACCTCGAACGGATCGGGGACCCTATCGCGCGCGGAACAAAGCAAATCCATCCTGGACCAGGCTTCCGGAGCGGTCGATCGGGATCAGGCTGCTCTCGTTTCCGCCCAGAGCAGGGTCCAGGTCCTCAGAACGCAGCGTGATCAGGCGGTAGCTCAACGCGACAAGGCCACGGCTGCCGTCGATCAAGCAGCCATTAATCTCTCCTATACCCGCATTGTCGCAGCCGTGGACGGGACGGTCGGTGCACGATCGGTCCGGGTTGGACAGTTCGTGTCGTCAGGCACGCAATTGATGGCGGTCGTCCCGTTGCATGCGGTTTACATCGTGGCGAACTTCAAGGAGACCCAGCTCACGCATATGCACCCTGGCCAACACGCCGAGATCAGGGTGGACAGCTTTCCCAAGCTCAAGATCAAGGGACACGTCGATAGTATCTCTCCCGCCAGCGGCCTGGAGTTTTCCCTGCTACCACCCGACAACGCTACGGGCAACTTTACGAAGATCGTTCAGCGCATTCCGGTAAAAATCCTCATCGATGACGAGCGTCTCTCCGCCACGCTGCGGTAAGGCATGTCGGTGGAGCCGGAAATCGACACGAAAGACGCCTACGCGCCGGAAGCGCCATAGGAATATCGAAAACGAAGGTCACCCGCACGTTCGTAACCACGGAGAGGCATGTCATGGCTACTCTTCTGATTTCCGCGAACAGCAACCGTCAAATTGCAATTCCTAAACAGGCCGAAGGTACGTTCCGGGTCTGGTGTGCCGTCATCGCCTCGACACTCGGCGCATTCATGGCTGTTCTGAATATCCAGATCGTCAACGCATCGCTGGCCGACATCCAGGGGGCGATCGGTGCGGGAAAGGACGACGGCGGATGGATATCCACCTCATATCTGATCGCCGAGATCGTCGTCATTCCGTTGAGCGCCTGGCTTGCGCGCGTGTTCTCCGTCCGCAACTACCTTCTCGCCAGCGCGATCCTCTTCCTCGTCTTCTCAGTCGCATGTGCATTCGCGACCAATCTCCAGCAGATGATCGCGCTGCGGGCCGTCCAGGGTTTTTCCGGCGGAGCGCTTATCCCGATGGCCTTCACGATTATCATCACCCTTCTCCCCAAACCGAAGCAGCCGACAGGGTTGGCGCTTTTCGCGCTTTCAGCCACCTTCGCGCCGGCGATAGGACCAACCATCGGCGGCTACCTGACGGAAAATTACGGCTGGGAATTCATCTTCTACGTGAACCTCGTCCCCGGAGTGATAATGGTCGGCATGCTTTGGGGATCGCTCGATCGCGCGCCCATGGACCTCGGCTTATTGGCGAGGGGAGACTGGTTCGGGATCGTCACAATGGCAATTGGCCTCGCCGCCCTGCAGACCGTACTCGAAGAAGGAAACAAGGAAGACTGGTTCGGCTCAGACTTCATCGTGCGTCTGTCCATTGTCGCAGCAATCGCGCTGACTCTATTCCTCATCATTGAATTTAGAAGCAAGCACCCACTGCTCAATCTCCGGCTTCTCGCCAGGAGAAACTTCGGGTTCGGGATCGTTGCGAATTTCCTGCTTGGAATGGCACTCTTCGGATCAGCCTTCATTCTGCCGATCTACCTTTCCCGCGTGCAGGGCTACAACTCGCAGCAGATTGGAGCAGTTCTTGCCTGGACAGGCATTCCGCAGCTCCTTCTGATACCGCTCGTTCCGCGACTGATGAAGCTTTTTGACGTCCGCCTTCTGATCGTCCTCGGCTTTGCACTGTTTGCTGCCTCGAATTTCATGAACGTCTACATGACGGCAGACTATGCGAGCGACCAGCTCTTCTGGCCGAACGTCGTCCGCGCCATCGGCCAGGCTCTTGTCTTTACCCCGTTGTCCGCAGTCGCCACCGCGGGGATCGAAGAGCAAAACGCCGGGTCGGCATCTTCTCTGTTCAACATGATGCGCAACCTCGGCGGCGCGGTCGGAATAGCGTCGTTGCAGACATTCCTCACCAAACGTGAACACTTCCATTCCAACATCCTGACGAACTCCATCAGCGCTTTCGACGAGACATCCCGTACCCGTATTGTCAAGCTGGCGGCCTACTACATGAACCACGGCGTCAGCGACCAAGCCGCTGCGACGCACAAGGCTATCGTGACCATCGCCCTCAAGGTCCGGCAGCAGGCAAACATCATGGCGTTCAGCGATACGTTCTTTCTGATGGGAGCGGCGCTCGTCGTTGCATTGCTAGCGTCGCTCTTGCTGAAGAAGCCGGGCCAGCTCTCCGCAGGTGGAGCGCACTGAGACGCCTCGGCTGAAATAAGTCAGCCAGAGGCCAAAACTGCACGAAACGTGATTTCGATGAGCTGCTCCGGGAAGGCGAGACGGGAAATTCCGATCAAGTTGCTGGCGCACCGCGGCTGCTCTGTCGCGTACACTTCTTTCCGGACCTTTCCGGCAACCGCGAAGGCGGCATCGACGTCCAGAACGAACAGGGTTTCCTCGACCACATCGTCAAGCGTAGCTCCGAATTTTTCCAGGAGCGCCACGGCGTTAGCGTAGGTTTGTCGCATCTGGGCTTCCATATTCGAGAAATTCAAAGGACGACCGGATACATCCAGCTCCGCAGGGGCGACGAGGTTGCCGTCGCTGTCGTGGCTGAGCTGCCCGGAAAGATAAACGACATCCTTGACCTGGAGCGCTTGGCAGTAGCCATAGGCCGTTTCCCAAGGAACTCCGAAGTTCACGGTCTTCTTCGACGTTTCCATAAAGTCCGCCTTGTGACCAACCTTCTCCGTTCTCATAGAGCCCGTTTTTCACCACGGCTTCGCAGCGGAAGGACCAGAGTCGCGCGCGTGCCGATGCCAAACTCGCTCTGCAGATGGAAATTTCCTCCGATCTCTTGGGCAAAGTGGCTGACGATCGTCAGGCCGAGACCGCCGAGGCCAGTGGATTTCGTCGTGAAGAACGGATCGCTGGCGCGCCGGAGTGTTTCGCGGTCCATCCCTATGCCGTTGTCGATAATTCGAAGTTCTACAACCTCCGAGAGGGGGGCATGGCGCTTCGAAGCCACTGCGATCGAGATCGAACCTCCTGCTGGCAAGGCTTCGCGAGAGTTCGCAAGCAGTTGGATGACGGCGTCGCGAAGACGGTCACGAGAGCAAGTCATGCGAGGGATGGCTGAGGGGACCTCGATGTCCAGGACGATATCCTCTCCCAGCGTCATTTCGACCTCCAATGCTATTTCCGTGAGGAAGCCCGAAATTTCGAACCCGTCGGCTTCGGGATTTTGGGGAGATCACGTGGGTGGAATTTGCGTTCATCTCCGTGGCCTTGTTCGGGTCCTGGCTACCGGACCGCCATTGCGCTTCGATTTCAGCCGCTTTGAGCGACCGATTGAAACCCTTCGTAAGGCGTGGGAGGGCACCCAACAAGTAAACTGAAGTTTGGGGTCCTGTGAGCGCTTCGACACCTAACCGGAAGAAACCCAAATCCCTGCCCCATGGAAGCTTTTGTCTGGAAAGATAGCGCACTACTGTAACTTGAAGATCGGCTTCTTCAGCGTATAATACCCCATCCCTTCAACAAGCCGCCTGATCGCCAAACCGAGCGAAAGGTGGGCTTTAGTGTTTTTTTGACCGGAGGAGCCAATGTCTGAAGGCAAGGCGCTGTCGAAGGTTGATCTATCGGGAAGCGAGCGCGATTTCTCGGAGCTGGCGCGTGACCTTGTGGACGCGCTGCCTGGCCATTTGTGGTCGACGGACTTCGCTGGGCGGTTCACCTACATCAATCCGAGCATGCAAGAATACTTCGGCGTCGGCTCTTTGAACGAAGAGTTTGACTGGTTGTGGCGGGTCCATCCCGACGATCATGACGCCGCGGCTGCCAAGTGGCGACATTCGCTGCACACTGGTGAAATTTTCGAGGGCGAGCATCGTTTGCGCAGAGCAGACGGCGAGTATCGATGGTTTCGTACCGAGGGACGGCCATCGAGGGACACATACCACCGGGTAATAGCGTGGCACGGTCAGAACGTCGACATTGAGGATCAAAAAGCGGAACTGAAGGCGCGTACGCTTGAGCTATCCTTACTCGTCGATATGGTTCCAAGCCATTTGTGGCGGTTGACGCCTGACGGAACGACGACCTTGGTTAACAAGCGCATGGCCGATTTTCTTGGCCTTGATGTGTCGAACGTGAGCTCGCTCGAGACCGTTATGGACACCATTTTCCATCCGGATGACGTCGAGGCCGTTGGTGCCGAGCTTACCCGGTGCCTGGCATCCGGGGACAGGTTCTCAATGAGGTATCGTTTACTTCGCGCTGACGGCGCTTATCGATGGATGTCAGGTCGAGCGGAACCCTTGCGGGATAAAGACGGCAATATAGTCCAATGGTTCGGTCTATGCCACGACATCGAGGATCAGGTGCAAGCGACCACAGCGCTGCGCCGATCGGCGGAAAAGCTGGCGCAGGCAACGCAAGCCGCCAACCTGTCACAGCTTTCGGCGTCTATCGCCCACGAAATCAATCAGCCGCTTGCAGCGATCGCCGCTGACTCCGAGGCATGCTCGCGATGGCTGTCGGCCGACCCACCGAACGTCGAGAGGGGCCGGCGTGCTGCGGAACGTATCTCCGAGGACGTTGGGGCTGTCACGGATGTCATCGCTCGAATCCGCGCGCTGTTCCAGCACAAGCCCCAGGCGCGAACAGTTGAGGACATAAATCAACTGATCAACGAGGTCTTGAGCCTCATGTCGGACGAAATCGCCGCGACGACCACCCGTATCGATACCGAACTCGATCCAGCGCTCCCTCAGGTTCTGGTCGATCATATCCAAGTGCAACAGATTTTGGTGAACCTGATCCGGAACGGAATTCAGGCGATGGACAGCACGAACCCCTTGAGGAAATTGAGGATAAAGACAGATCGGGATGGTCTCACCGTTGTCATCTCCGTTGAGGATTACGGGAGCGGATTCAGCGATCCTGACCGCGTTTTCGAGCCATTCTTCACGACGAAGAAAACGGGAATGGGGATGGGACTTCCGATTTGCCGTTCAATGGTCGAATCCCATGGGGGCCGTCTTTGGGTGAAAAACAACGAGACGGTGGGTGCGACGGTCGCGTTCACTTTGCCAATTGATTCGTCCAGCTGAACAAGTCTAAGCCAACGATACCGGCAGGCGCTCGCGAAGGCTCCGACCATTGTACCCACGGCCTATAACGTACATGGCCAGCACCCAGGCTGCAGCGATCATCGCGCTGGAAACCGCCGCCAAGCTCGCATAGCCGGAAGCCCCGATCACTACGCCCGCAACAACAGGACCTGCTGCAAACCCGAGGAGATTTGCAGCACCTGCCGCCGCCGCCCACCGTCCGCTGGAATCTAGCGCGGCAGCCAGGCCGAAAAGATATGGCAGCGAAAAGTAGTAGAGGACGGCCGATACAATGACCGCGACACTGTATGCCCACGGGTCAGGCCAGAGGCAGAGCGCCAGCGCGACGAGGATGTAACCAACGCAGAACCCCGTGATCGGAGTTGCCCTGCCCCAGCGGACGTTCAGCACCGTGGCCGCACCCGCTCCCACCAGACCAACGAGCGTGGACGCAGTCAGTATGTACCCGACTGAGCTGGTATCAAGGCCGACCCGTTCGCCCAATGGTCCGCTAAAGGCGAATAGCCCTGCGGAAACGGCCACGTACAGGACGATTGCGGCAAAAAGCAAAATTCCGAGCATCGGGTTGTTTACCGCAACACGCGTCTTGCCATCCCTCACCGCGCGGACGTCGGGGACGAGCAAAAGAAGCGGTGCGAATGCCAGGGATGTTCCCGCAAGGAGAGTGAAAATGCCACGATGTGCGAATGCCGAGGTGACTTCACCACCAACGCTAAAGAGCGCAACGCTTCCTATCGCCCAGACAAGTTGGAAGTAGCCGAAAACCTTCTCGGGGTTTCGGCAGTGCGAAGCTACGATACCGAGCGACACCGCGTAGAGAACCCCTTCCCCGATGCCCGCCAATCCTCGCAAAAGCACGAGTGCGGTCCATCCAGCGACGAAAATCGATGCGCCTTGCGCTGACAGCGTTAAAGCCAACGCGAAAAGGCTGCCTCGCCTGTAGGAAAGCCGTGACAGGTATGGTGCGATCAGGATCGCCGCGGCCGCGAGAGAAAGTAGCTCGACTGACGCCACAAACCCGGCGTCGCGCTCAGACAGTGATAGCCCGTTGATCAATCCCGCGACAACAAAAGGCGACATTTGAGGGACAAGACCGCCGACAATTTGGCAAGCGATTGCGCCGATCACCAACGAGGTGGGATCGCGAGATGCGACCGTATCGTCCGAAATATCGCCCATTTTCGGTGGGTTCCGACAGCGTCTGTTTGTCGGGCGGCACCCTACGCCTTCACTAAAAGCATGTAAATCAGGCGTCCACGCCGCACGGATGCCTGCTTGTGAGTGGCCATGAAAAGGTCGAGTAGCGATTCCCTCATCCGTTCGTCGTCATCAACGATATAGACAATGGGTTCGACCGTTGCTTTCCGCTTTGGAACTCAAAACGGCCATGGTACGCCTCCCGGCCGGGTGCTTTTCTGCCAGAACTGTTCCGGCTACTTTGCGCAGCAGTCTAACACCAATGGAGCGGTCGCGGACGATATGCGTTGGTTTGCCAATCGTGGCCTGCCGGCAAATGATAGCAGCTAGTTGGCCTGGGCGGTGTTGATTTCATGGAAGGTACGCACGACGTCCACGATCGATCTGGCCTGAAGCTTCTTGATCATCCGGCTATGGTGAAGCTTGACCATTATCTCGCTGATGTTCATCTCCCGCGCTATCGCTTTATTGTGCAGGCCTTTTAAGACAAGGGCAAATACCTGAGATTCACGGGGTGTAGGCGTATTTACGACCGATTGCGCGCGGAACCGCGCCAGATAGCTGGAACGCATCTCCGCATTGCGGGAAAGTGCGAGAGCTGCAACCTGTGCAAGAGTTTCGAGCTTCAGTGGTTTCAATATGAAGTCGAACGCGCCGGCCTTCATGGACGAGACGCTCGCCTCGACAGAAGCGTCCCCAGTCGTGAATATGATTGGCAATGGGCATTCCAGAGCCGACAGCTTTTCCTGAAGCTCCAGACCAGTCATTCCAAGCATCCGGACGTCCAGAAGGACGCATCCAGGGCCCGACAAGTCGGCCTGCTCCATGAAGTCTCGCCCTTAGGCCGTAGCCTGTAGGCAAACCGATGCGAAGAAATCGACCAGCGACGTTCGAATTGTGAGGCTGTCATCAATGATGTGAACCGTTGTAAACGGTGGGTGGCTGGCCTTGGTCATGGTGGCCTCAGCAGATTGAGCAATTCACTGCTATCTAAGGGCTTGCTGAGAAATGCGCAGGCTCCCAGTTCGAAGGCGACAGCCGCAGCATCCGGGTCTGGATAAGATGTCATTATGATGACTGGTTGCTCGATCCCATCTTCCCTCAGTCGTCGGAGAAGTTCGATTCCAGACATCCCCGGCATCCGGAGATCGCTGAGAATGCAGTCGCACGTGAGATAGCCCTTCCTAGACATGAAATCTTCGGCCGAAGCATATAGCTCGCCGCATAAACCAGCCGACGCAAGCATATCCCCCAACGCGACGCGAAAATTACGGTCGTCATCAACTATAGCGACAGTCTTCGCGCGGGAGCCAGACATTCATTGGCAACCTATGTTGAACCGCATGCAGAGAATTGGATCGCAGCGAACTGCTGAGATCGATGCACTAGAGGGCCGTAAAGGGTTCTCCTTGGACGATACTTCAGACTCAAGGTTATCATGGTTGTCCTCATGTAGCAGGTATACCAAGGTTTGTATTTTCTGGCTCAGCAGGCCAGGACTAGCCTCGGGAAGCCGGAATGATTGCCGAGGACGCGACGTCGGCACGTACTCCGTTAAGGCGACTAGGCAAGAGACCTACGTCGTCATAGAGCTGTTGAATGTATGGTCATCAAACGAAACAGCGTCGCCTCCCGTGAATTCGCTGTGACCTGGTTTTGCATGCGTGGCGCTGCCTCGATTACGAAATCGCGGACGCCACGGATTCAGCCAACTGGCTTTGCGTAAAGGGTTTGGCCAGTCTGGGGAGATCGCGGGACACACCGCCTGGAATTTCCGCATATCCGCTGGCAAGAACGACGGGCAGGCCGGGTAGCCGTTTGCCTATTTCCGCAGCAAGCTCGCCACCAGTCATTCGGGGCATGGCATGGTCGGTTACGACCAGATCTGGCAGCGGCCCTTGTTCGAGAAGCCGAAGCGCCTCCTCGCCAGAATACGCCTGCAATGTCTTATGACCAAGATCCTCCAGCATCAGGACGGTATTCATCAGGACAAGCGCATCGTCATCGACGACGAGTACGGTGAGTTCTCGCAGCAAAGGCACGCTGGAAGTATCAGGGCGCACGTCCGGCTCGATGGCCTCCGCTTCCTCTGCCAGAGGCAACCATAGTTCGGCGGTGGTTCCTCCTCCAGGTGACGACTTCAGAGCAAGCGCGCCTCCGCCCTGAGCCATCAGTCCCTGGACCATCGAGAGACCCAGTCCGGTACCTTTGCCAATTCCCTTGGTGGTGAAAAAGGGCGCCGTCGCCTTCTCCAAGGTCTCAGCATCCATCCCCTCGCCGTCATCCTTGATGCTCAAGCATACGAAATCTCCTTGAAGACCTTTCACCTCCTCTTTACGAACCGACTGCTTTCTGGCCGAGAGCATGATGACGCCGCCACGAGGCATCGCGTCGCGTGCGTTTACGACCAGGTTCAGGAGTGCGGTCTCCAACTGGTTGGCGTCGGCTTGAACTTTCGGCAGAACAAGCGGAAAGCTCGTGACAATCTCGATCGAGGGGCCGATCGACCTCTGAAGCAGGCCCGCCATCCCCTTCACGAGATCGGACACGTCCACAGGCTCGAGCTTGAGTTCCTGCTTGCGGGAAAAGGCAAGCAACCGCTGCGTCAGGGCTGCACCGCGTTTTGCGCCCTGGAGGGCGTTCTCGATCAGATCAGCATTGTCCTGACCCGCAAGAGCCCGTTTCTTCGCAATCTCGAGGCTGCCGAGGATGGCCATCAGCAAATTGTTGAAGTCGTGCGCGACGCCGCCCGTGAGCTGGCCCACGGCTTCCATCTTCTGGGCCTGAAACAGTTCGAGCTGCGCTCGTTCGAGAGCTTCCTGCGACTGGCGCTTCTCGGTGATGTCGCGTGTGATCTTGGCAAAACCGATAAGGGTGCCATCTTCGGCCCGGATTGCATCGATGATTACATTCGCCCAGAAGCGTGTCCCGTCTTTTCTGACCCGCCAGCCTTCCCTTTCGAACCGGCCCTCGGATCCCGCGATTTCCAGCGCCCTTCCTGGCAGATCGTCGTCCTTGTCCTCGTCGGTGTAGAACTGCGAGAAATGCCTTCCGATGATCTCTTCTGGCTCGTACCCCTTGATGCGGCGAGCCCCTGCATTCCAGCTCGATACGTGCCCATTCGGATCCAGCATGTAGATCGCATAGTCGGTCACACCTTCGACCAGAAGACGAAACTGCTCCTCGCTGCGGTTCAGATCTTCGGTCTGCCTACGCTTCAAAGGGTCTATGGCCATGCGGAATTCCAATTGCTTGTTTTTCGGGTAACTAGACCTCTGTCGTTCATTCGCAAGTCCAGCAGGCTCGATGCAAGAGCGACGACTCAACTACTGCGGCCGATCGAAGGTATCGGCAACAAACAGCAGGGTCGCCTTCTCGTTTGTCAACATGATCGACAGCGCGCCGTTAGGCGCGGTTCCCAGACAAAAATTGCCGCCGCGTTGCCGTCCAGCAAGGAGAATGCAAATATGCATTCGAATTGTCGGGTCAAAATGCGCGCTTCACTCGTACCTGCAGCTCTTCGATATCTTGACCAGGTCGCGCGGTCCGGTTCGATCCAAAAGGCAGCGAAAGAACTCAACGTATCGGCATCAGCCATCGACCGACAGATTCTGATGTTGGAACAAGACTTCAACGTCAAACTATTTGAGCGGCTTCATTGCGGTATGCGGCCAGACAAGATTAACCGTCACACAGGACGGCTTCAGAGACTGGCTCCGAAAATGCTGGATTGCTCCGGGAACGTACTTCGAGAGCGGGTCGGGCTACCTGCCTTACTGGGCGTCTGAGGAGGTGGGCGGCCATACGTCCGTGTCATGATCCGGATGTTGGCGATTTGAGGCCTTGATCCGGGGCAGGAAGCCATTCGGATCAACCGAGTATGTTGCGGTCGTGCCCGGAAGGCTCGTGAGCATTCCAATCCACGATACGCGGCTTTCGTTGCCGTACTGAATGACGGGCGGGACATCATCGGGATTGTCGAAGGTCCCCGACATTACGCCTAGGTCGGGGTAATCCGTGTAATCGAGGATCAAGGGGGTACCGCAGTCTCTGCAGAAGCCGCGACAAGCAAGCTCTGAACTCTCGAACCAGGCAATCCTGCCCCTCGTCACATGGAAGTCCACCTTCAGGACAGGGCAGATCACTGCGAATGGCCCGCCTACAGCCTTTTGACACATCCGGCAATGACAGACATGAACGTTGCCTGGTGGATTGTCGCAACGGAAGCGGATCGCACCACATTGGCATCCGCCTGTAAGGGGTTGCCTCTCGATATCATCCAAGTCTCTCTCCCTTTTTTTGTTTCAGGCGAACGAAGAATAGCGACGTTCCTTAGGTGATCAAGAATGGTCGTTTGCAGATATCGACGTCTCCTGCAGACGCCAACGACTTGCGAATGTGACGAACCACTTCCCAGCACTCGTACTCGCGCAGGTTCCGCTCGCCGATCGAAGCTTTCCAGGACGGTTCGTCAGGATATCGTCGAGTTTATGGATGGCTTCAACATCCGCCATCATCCCCCTGACGGGAAATATGTTTCCTGCACCCTGCCGGGATGGTTCGCGTTTTCTTGGATTCAAGGATCGAGCGTCATCGACGGACACCGCAATGGGAGAATAGTTGTGATATCTTCAGACGACGGAGATTATCATGGTCACGAGAAACGGTCGTGTTCTCGTCAAAGCACGCCGCCATGCGGCATCTCGATCACGCTCGAAATCAGGGAGACGACCGTGCTGGTCAATGGAAAATGGGTAGCCAACTGGCAGCCGGTGCAGGCCAAGGACAAGAAGGGCGGCTTCGTTCGTCAGAACTCAAGTTTCCGCAACTGGGTCACGCCTGATGGTAGCGCCGGCCCGACGGGTGAAAGCGGCTTCAAGGCAGAGCCCGGCCGCTATCATCTCTACGTCGCGCTGATTTGCCCCTGGGCGTCGCGCACCCTGATCGGACGCAAGCTCAAGAAGCTCGAAGACGTGATTTCCGTGTCGGTAGTCGAGCCCCTTCTCAGCGATCAGGGCTGGCGCTTCGGCGACTACCCGGGCGCGACCCGAGACACGATCAACGGCGCCACCTACCTGCACGAACTCTACACAAGGGCCGATCCGAGCATTTCGGGCCGCGCCACGGTTCCCGTGCTCTGGGACAAGCAACGCGGCACGATCGTCAACAACGAGTCTGCCGAGATCCTGCGCATGATGAATTCTGGTTTCGGTGAGCTGGCAGGCAGCTACGACCTCTATCCCGAGGACCTGCGCGAAGAGATCGAGGCGCTCAATGCGCGCATCTATCCGCGCCTCAACAACGGTGTTTACCGGGCAGGCTTCGCCACCACCCAGGTGGCCTATGAGGAGGGCTTCCACGATGTCTTTGCGATGCTCGACGAACTCGAGGGAAGGTTCAGAGATGGCCGCGACTTCCTGTCGGGTGAGCATCTCACAGAGGCAGATGTCCGGCTGTTCGTGATGCTGGTGCGTTTCGATGTCGCTTATCACGGCCTCTTCAAATGCAACCTGCGTCGCATTGCGGACTATCCTGGGCTATTTGCCTATGTCGCACGGATCCTCGCCATTCCCGGCATCCGGGAGACGGTCAATATCGACCATATCAAGAGCGGCTACTATTCGATAAAGGCGCTCAATCCGACCGGTATCGTACCCGTCGGACCGGAACTGCCGCCCCCGCTGGCGACAGCACCTTAGATCGGCACGACCATCTCGGGCCGATGCAATTCCATCAGTACTCGAAACCCTGGCCTTGCCGAACCGAAACCGGGAATCCCCCGGACCTCGGCACAGATCCGCCGATGGTTGCGCGATCGCGCAGAAATTCGCCCAGTGCTGAGGAGATGATTGAAGCTCCACAATAAACTTGATAGTCACACACATGTTTTATGACTGTGGGACAGCACCATGACTTTTCAGCCGCGCATGCAGAACGCGATCGAGGGTTTCTCGGTCGTTGGCGGCCTCAGACGTCGAAATTGGAGCGGAATTACCGCCGACCTTTGGGATGTGGAATGTGGCTCCTATGCCGGCGGCCACTATGTAGCGCGCGATCCGCGCCTGTTCATCCTTCTCGATCATTTGGGGCGTGGCCGGCCTTCCGTCAAGCGTGAGGCAACGGCTGCGGGAACGCCACAGGACCGGCGGACGAGCCCGATTTCCTACATCCCGGCCGAGATGGAGCTCTGGGTGGATATCAGAGAGGTGCAGACCATGCGCCATCTCGACATCCATTTTGATGCTGGCATCCTCTGCCAGCGGCTGATGGAGGATATTGACCCACAGAAGCTCGAGAACCCGCAATTGCTCTTCTTCGACCCGCGGATCATGGCGCTCGCGCAACTGATCGCGGCTGAAATCGAAAACTCCGCACCCTTGCACGACCTATACGGCGATGGGCTTACGATTTCACTGCTGATCGATGTCCTGAAGCTCGCCAAGACACCGGTACGAAGACGTGGGGCGCTGGCCTCCTGGCAACTGCGGCGCGCTACGGAGTTCATCCGGGACAACTGCGCCCGCAATATCCGGCTCCAGGAGCTGGCGGAGTTGACGGGGCTCTCGCAGTCGCATTTCAGCCATTCGTTCAAGGCTTCAACCGGGGCAAGCCCGCATGAGTGGCAAATGAATGCCAGGCTTGAGCGTGCGAAAGGGCTCATTGGCGGAGAAGGCCAGACCCTGACATCCATTGCCGCCGAAACAGGCTTTTCCGACCAGGCCCATTTCACCCGCGTCTTTCGCAAACACGTCGGAACGACGCCGGCGCGCTGGCAGAGGCTGAGGTGCAGGTGATGCATTTTTGCAAAGATCTGATCATGAATTCACGAATTGCCCAAAATCATTCAATCGTCGTCGATCACGCCAAGCGCGGCAATTAAATTTGAGTTAATCGCTCAGCTTATCAACCGGTGCCCGAACAAGTACCGGCAGGCAGTCTGAGCGGGGTCCCCAGCAATGCATGAAGTCTATGGTTTCCGGTGCGCGCGACGCGCCCTGAGCACGAGCGCGGCAATGATTGCCTTTTGCGCCGCCTGGGCAGCACAGGCGCAGACTGACGACACTTCACTGGCGCCGATCGTTGTTCAAGGCCAGGCCGCCGAGACCAGCGCAACCGGTCCTGTGAAGGGTTATGTCGCGAGGGAATCCACGACGGGGGCCAAAGCGGCCACCCCGCTCAAGGAGATCCCACAGTCAGTTTCGGTTATCGGCAGGCAGGAGATGAATGACCGGGGCGTCGTCAACAAGGTCGACGAGGCGCTGCGCTACACACCAGGCGTCGTTACCGCGCCATATGGAACGGATCTCGACACCGACTGGTTCTACATCAGGGGCTTCGATGCGACGCAGACCGGCGTGTTCCTGGATGGGCTCAACCTGTTCAGTTACGGCTTCGGCGGATTTCAGATCGATCCGTTCATGCTGGAACGCGTCGAAGTCCTGAAGGGACCGGCCTCTGTCCTTTACGGTGGATCCAATCCCGGCGGTATCGTGAATATGGTGCGCAAGCGCCCGACTGACGAGCCCATTTATTACACTGAAACGGGCATCAACAGCAATGGCAACGGGTTCGGGGGCTTCGACCTCTTGGACAAGGTTCGCAGTAGCGACACGATGCGCTATCGCCTCACCGGCAAGATCGCTGGCGGGGACAACTATTCGGACTATTCCCGTGATCTGCGCGGCTTTGTCATGCCGCAACTCACGATCTCGCCGGACGATTCGACGCAGCTCACCATCTGGGCCTATGCCGGCGGGCTGGATCAGGTGCACACTGGCAACGGTTTCCTTCCGTATGTCGGTACAGTGGTCGATGCACCCTTCGGCAAGATCAGACGTGACTTCTTTCCAGGCGAACCCGATCTGGACACCGGCCGTTACAACCAGGAGATGGTTGGGTACGAACTGGAGCATGAATTTGTCAATGGCTGGACGGCGACATCGAATTTTCGGTACGGGCATCTGAACAAATATGAGTTCGGGCCATACCCCTACCTCTATTCCAGCCCGACTGCTCTGAACCGCATTGGCTTCGAAGGCGATACCGCAGCCGACAACATCGGCTGGGACAACCGTATCGAGAATGAGTTCGAGCTCGCAGGTGCGACCCACACCGTCATGGCAGGGATCGATTACCGCTACTACCGCATCGACAACATCCAGAATTTCGTTTTCGGCTCAGGCTCGATCGACGTGCTTGATCCGGTTTATGGGTTGCCGCAGGCGCCTAACGGCCCGCTCTACAACGAAGTCGTCACGATGAACCAGTTGGGGCTCTATACACAGGACCAGGTTCATTTCGGAGACGGCTGGCTCCTGACGCTGAACGGTAGGTATGACTTCGTCCATACGGACTTCGAAAACAGGCTCACGCCGGCAAGCAGCTTTACGAGTTCTGAAGGAGCGTGGAGCGGTCGTGCCGGCCTTGCCTACAAATTCGACAATGGGTTGACGCCGTATCTCAGCGCTGCAACCTTCTTCAATCCCTTGGTTGGAACTGGTTCCGACGGTCCGCTCAAGCCGGAAGAAGGCGGGCAGCTGGAAGCGGGTGTCAAATATGAGCCGACGTTTATGGATGGCTCGCTGACTGCATCGGTCTTCCAGATCAACAAGCGGAACTATACGGTTTCCATGCCGGCTCCGCCCTACACGAAGCTGCAGCTTGGCGAGGCGGAATCAAAGGGTTTCGAGTTGGAAGGAAAGGTCAACATCGACGAGAACTGGAGGCTGCTCGGCTCGCTCGCCTATACGGATGTCGAGATCACCAAGAACCCTCTCAACCCTGCCCTTGTCGGCAAGACGCCTGTTATCGTGCCTGACTTCACCGCGTCGCTCTGGCTCGACTATACTGTCACCACCGGGGCCCTTGACGGCCTGAGTGTCGCAGCTGGCCTGCGCTACAAGGGAGCATCGTGGGCTGACGAAGCGAACACGCTCAAGGTGCCTGATGCAACTCTTCTCGACGCGGCAGTCCGCTACAGGAAAAACGACTGGGTTGCTTCGCTCAACGTCACCAATGTCTTCGACAAGGTCTATGTCGAGAGCTGCGGCGGCATCGGCGCGTGTGGGTATGGTGATGCGCGCACCTTTACCTTCAAGCTGAGCAAACTCTGGTAATCAATGCCGCCGGCGCTTCCAGAACCGCAGTGCGATCGGAAGGGGAAACACGCGGACGCTATAGCTGCCGTGGCCACAAGGGGGGCTTGGCTGCCACAGAGGAGACTTAACGCCGCATGCTTCCCCCGGATGTCTCAACCGGCGGGAACCCTAAATGTTCCGGCGACGTCCCCCCCCCCGCACGATTCAAACGCGTTCGGCAGTCGACCGACAGACCAGGATGAGGCTCCAGGCGCGTTAGACGAAAGGCAGATTTTGATATGAACAAGCGGTACCCGTCTGTCGCGACTATCATA
>Ga0209051_1000690_pt1 | contig 37346 bp, 43 predicted proteins | sample AraplaCvi_mMS_r2_2_FD_184286 | JGI IMG/M metagenome (GOLD analysis project Ga0209051, IMG submission 184286) | Arabidopsis root microbial communities from North Carolina, USA - plate scrape MF_Cvi_mMS_r2 (SPAdes) (version 2) | ecosystem: Host-associated > Plants > Roots > Endosphere | place...
CGCCCACAGCGCCCAGACCGATGATCAGGCCGGCGGCCAGTGCAACAAAGCTAATAACTTCCATGATGACTCCTAGAGGACTTTGGTTGAAGAGAAAACAAAAAACGAAAACGAAACCGTGCGATCAGTGGTGATCGTGGGCCTGGCCGATGTAGACCAGCGCCAGCATCATGAACACGAACGCCTGCAGCGTGATGATCAGGATGTGGAAGATGGCCCAGGCCGTGCCCGCGATGATGTGGCCGATGGCCAGGCCGATACCGGTGGCCGACAGCGACCAGGCGCCGCCCATCAGCGCGATCAGCAGGAAGATCAGTTCGCCGGCGTACATGTTGCCGAACAGCCGCATGCCGTGCGAGACGGTCTTGGCGATGAACTCGATCATCTGCATCGCGAAGTTGAACGGATACAGCGCCCAGTGGTTGCCGAACGGCGCCGTGAAGAGCTCGTGCACCCAGCCGCCCAGGCCCTTGATCTTGATGTTGTAGTAGAGGCAGACCAGCAGCACGGCCACCGACATGCCCATTGTCACCGAGAGGTCGGCCGTGGGCACGACGCGCAGGTAGGCATGGTGCGGGTCTTCGCCGGCGATGTGGAAGATCTTGGCCCAGATCGCCGGGAACAAATCGACCGGGAACAGGTCCATTGCATTGAGCAGGAAGATCCAGACGAAGATCGTGAGCGCCAGCGGGGCCACGAACTTGCGGCTGGTGGCGTTGTGGACGATGCCCTTGGCCTGCTGGTCGACCATTTCCACCAGCAGTTCGACGGCCGCTTGAAAACGGCCGGGAACGCCCGAAGTAGCCTTGCGGGCCGCCAGCCAGAGCAGCCAGCAACCCAGGATGCCCAGTGCTATCGAGAAGAAGAGCGAGTCGAAATTGAAAACCGAAAAGTCCGCAACACCGCCCGGCTTGGAGCTTTGCAGGTGCGTCAAGTGGTGAATGATGTATTCACCCGCGGTCTGACCATGTTCCGCAGCGTTTTCAGCAGCCATTCAGTTACTCGTCTCTATGTTGCCGGCGCCGGGGCGAGAACATCACCGCCAACCAGGCCGCCTTCATTGTCACCACCAAACCGATCAGCATTGCTGGCCAGCTCAGCGCCGTTATCAGCCTTGGCGCTGCGAACAACATCGCAATCGACAAGGCCATCTTGACCATTTCCCACAGGAAGAACCCAACCACCGCAGTGCCCGGATTCAGGGAAGAAAACCGGCCGGTCAGGCCCCGCGCGAACACCGCAGCAGGAATGACCACCGCAATCGCGCCGTAGCCGGCGGACCACCCCAGATTTTGCCTCCCCGTCAGTCCCCAGGCGGCCAAAGCCACCAGCAGACCGACAACCAACTGCCCCGCGATGACCCACCAGGGGGAGATCGAGGGATGCCTTGCTCGCAGTTCACGCGCCTCATCGGCGGTCAACGGCTTGTATTCTGCGTCGAGGTCTTCCGCGACTTGCTCATCTTTTCGGGCGATTGTTTTCATTTCGAATGAAGCCCGGATGACGACCCAGAATTTCTACAAAGCCATTGATTATAAGTAAAAACCCAGCCCGTCCGGCCACCCGAGCTGTCGCGTTTGCAAATCGAGGCTTCGTTGGCTGACGAGAACCCGACCTGCCGCGCGCAACCATAATTCCAGACATGCACCCTCTTACCGCCGCACTCCCCTCCACGCTCTGCTACCTCGACGGCGAGTACACCGCACTCAAGGACGCACGCATCAGCGTGCTCGACCGCGGCTTCATCTTCGGCGACGGCGTCTATGAAGTCGTCCCCGTCTACGGTGGCCAGCCCTTCTGCTTCGATGAACACATGGCACGGCTCGATCGCTCGCTGGCCGAACTGCAGATCGCCAACCCACTCACGCTCGCCCAGTGGCGCGGCATCGTGATGCGGCTCGTCGAGCCGGGCGGCGATGCGCCCCAGGCCGTGTACTTTCAAGTTACCCGCGGTGTCGCGCCGCGCGATCATGCCATGACCCGGGGCGTGCGCCCGACGGTGTTCGTGATGGTGAATCCGCTGCCGCCGGTGGCCGATGCCGTGCGCGCCAAGGGCGTGGCCTGCGTGAGCGCGGCCGACTTCCGCTGGCAGAAGGCGCACATCAAGAGCACCAGTCTGCTGGGCGCGGTGCTGGCGCGGCAGATCAGCGTCGAGGCCGGCGCGGCCGAGACCATCATGTTCAGGGACGAATGGCTCAGCGAGGCCTCGTCGAGCAACGTATGGATCGCCAAGGACGGCGGCCTCGTGGGGCCGCCCAAGGACAACCTGGTGCTGACCGGCATCCGCTACGGCCTGCTCGAACGCCTGTGCGCCGAGTGCGGCATCCCGTTCACTCTGCGCCGCATCTCGCGCGATGAGGTTTTCGGCGCCGACGAGCTGCTGCTCTCGTCGGCCAGCAAGGAAGTGCTGCCGGTGGTGACGCTCGATGGCCAGGCGATTGGAAATGGCCGGCCCGGCCCCATCTATCAAGCCTTGTACGCGGCCTACCAGCAGGCCAAGCTGAGCAACGCGCAAGCGCAAGGAGTTCCCGCATGACCGACACCAACGACAAGATCGAAACCGCCACCGTCCACGTTCCCGATCCGCGCAAGGAATCGCTGATCGAGTACCCCTCGCAGTTTCCGGTCAAGGTCATGGGCGTCAAGGCCGATGGCTTCGTGCATGCCATCACGCAGATCGCCGAGCGCTTCGATCCGGTCTTCGACGCCACCACGGTCGAGTTGCGCGACAGCAAGGCGGGCAACTACCTCGGCGTGACGATCACCGTCACGGCCACCAGCCGCGAGCAGCTCGACGATCTGTACCGCGCGCTGTCGGCCCATCCGATGGTCAAGGTCGTTCTCTGAAGAAGCGCTGGGCGCCGGGCACGCGATGAGCACGGGCATCGAAGCCACATGGCTGGGCGCCGCCGACTACGCCGCCACCTACGGCGCGATGAAGCAGTTCACGCTCGAGCGCCTGCCCGAGACGCCCGATGCGCTGTGGATCTGCGAGCACGCGCCGGTCTTCACGCAGGGCCTCGCCGGCAAGCAGGACCACATCCTGAACCCCGGCAACATCCCGGTCGTGCAGACCGACCGCGGCGGCCAGGTCACTTTCCACGGCCCCGGCCAGGTGGTGGCCTATCCGCTGATCGACCTGCGCCGCGCCGGCTACTTCATCAAGGAATACGTCTACCGCATCGAGGAATCGGTGCTGCGCACGCTGGCCCACTTCGGCGTAACAGGCCACCGCGTGGCGGGCGCGCCGGGCATCTACGTGCGGCTCGACGACCCTTTTTCGCATGCCGCGCTGACCGGCCCGCTGCCCGCCGGCGACCCGTTCCGCGGCCTCGGCAAGATCGCCGCGCTCGGCATCAAAGTGAGCCGCCACGCCACCTACCACGGCGTGGCGCTCAACGTCGCGATGGACCTCGAACCCTTCTCGCGCATCAACCCTTGCGGCTATGCGGGGCTGCAAACGGTCGATCTTTCTACAATCGGGGTCCAAACCACATGGGAAGAAGCTGCCCGGGTCCTGAGCCAGAAGCTCAGCACCTACCTGGCGCCTTGACACTCCAATGAGCACCACAGAAGTCGTCCGCGACGCACAAAGCGCCGAAACCTACAACCCGCTGGCCAAGCAGAAGGCCGCGGCCAAGCTCTCGCGCATCCCCGTCAAGGTGGTGCAGCAGGGCGAGGTGCTCAAGAAGCCCGAGTGGATCCGCGTGAAGGCCGGCAGCCCCACCACGCGCTTCTACGAGATCAAGCAGATCCTGCGCGAGAGCAACCTGCACACGGTCTGCGAAGAAGCCTCGTGCCCGAACATCGGCGAATGCTTCGGCAACGGCACCGCCACCTTCATGATCATGGGCGACAAGTGCACGCGCCGCTGCCCGTTCTGCGACGTGGGCCACGGCCGCCCCGACCCGCTCGACAAGGACGAGCCGCTCAACCTCGCGAAGACCATCGCCAAGCTGCGCCTGAAGTACGTGGTGATCACCAGCGTCGACCGCGACGACCTGCGCGACGGCGGCAGCCAGCATTTCGTCGACTGCATCACCAACATCCGCGAGCTCTCGCCGATGACGCAGATCGAGATCCTCGTGCCCGACTTCCGCGGCCGCGACGACCGCGCGCTCGAGATCCTCAAGGCCGCGCCGCCGGACGTGATGAACCACAACCTCGAAACCGCGCCGCGCCTCTACAAGGAAGCGCGCCCGGGCAGCGACTACCAGTTCAGCCTCAACCTGCTGAAGAAGTTCAAGGCGCTGCACCCCGACGTGCCGACCAAGAGCGGCATCATGGTGGGCCTGGGCGAAACCGACGAAGAGATCCTTCAGGTGATGCGCGACATGCGCGCGCACGACATCGACATGCTGACCATCGGCCAGTACCTGTCGCCGTCGGGCTCGCATCTGCCGGTGCGCCGCTACGTGCATCCCGACACCTTCAAGATGTTCGAGGAAGAGGCCTACAAGATGGGCTTCAGCCACGCGGCGGTGGGTGCGATGGTGCGGTCGAGCTATCACGCGGATCAGCAGGCGCACGCCGCCGGCGTCTGAGCGCCCCCCGGCGAGCGTCAGTGCCCGCCGGCCGCCCGAGGTGATGCGTCCCGCGCGGACGAAGCCTGACGACGACCGAACACCGCGAGGCTGAGCGCCGCGGCCAGCCAGGCGCCGAGCCCGCCGTACAGCATGACCCAGCCGAAGCCATGGGCCACGGCGGCCTGCAGGAGTGCAGCGGAGGCATCCGGCACCGCCAGCGTCGCCAGCGCCTGCTGCGCGCCCGCCATATCCCCGCCCGCGAGCTGCCCGGCCAGGGCGCGCAGCCGCGCCGCATCGAGCGCCGTCCCCAGCGAGCCCCGCAGCGCAGCCAGGATGCCCGCCACCAGCACCAGGCCCATCAGCGCGATGTTGATGGCCAGCGAGATGAGCCGCGCGCTGACGTCCATGCCCGAGGCCATGCCGGCGCGATGCGCGGGCACCGAGGCGGTGGTCATGTTGGTCGCGGGCGTGGTGGTCAGGCCCAGGCCGATGCCGGCAATGAGCGCACCGGGCAGCACCGTCCAGCCGCCCAGGTGCGCGAGGCCGCTGCCCCACTTCATCGCCATGAAGCCCAGGCCGATCAGGAACAGGCCGGCGGGGATCACGAAGCGCGCCTGGTAGCGCAGCAGCAGCCATTGCGCGATCGGCGGCATCACCAGGAAAGGCACCGTGTAGACCAGCAGCGCCAGCCCCACGGTGGCCGTGTCGTAGCCCAGGCCGGCGGAAAAATACAGCGGCAGGTAGATCATGAACGGCCAGTAGCTGCAGTTCATGCCGATGCAGCCGACGATGGCACCCGAGAAGTCGCGGATGCGGAACACCGAGAAGTCGAACATCGGGTGCGGATGGAAGCGCTCCACCGCGACGAAGGCTGCGAGGCCCGCCGCGGTGACGGCCATCAGCCCCAGCGCGGCCGGGCTGATCCAGCCCAGGCTGTCGCCCTGCGTGATCAGCCAGGTGAGCCCGAGCACCGCGATGGTCAGCGTGAGGATGCCCGCCAGGTCCAGCTTCTGCTGGCTGGCCAGCGGATCCCGGGACTCCGCCACGCCGGCCATGATCAGCGCCAGCCCGAGCAGCGCCAGCGGCGCATGCACCAGGAAGACCCAGTGCCAGCTGGCCAGCGCAATGATCGCGCCGCCCACCACCGGCCCGAAGCCCAGGCCGATGCCGGCCACCACGCCCCAGATCGCGAAGGCACGGCCGCGCGCCCGGCCGTCCGGAAACTGGTGCGACAGGATCGCGATCGAGCAGATGAACATCGCACCGCCCGCCATGCCCTGCAGGAAGCGCGCGGGAATCAGCACCGGCGTGCCGGGCGCCAGGCCGCACAGCAGCGAGGCCACGCCGAAGGCCAGCACCGTGAGCGCGAACATGCGGCGCCGTCCGTAGCGGTCGGCCAGCGTGCCGGTGGCCATCAGCACCGTGGTGCAGGCGATGGTGTAGGCGTTCATGATCCATTGCAGGTCCTGGAAGTCGGCGTGCAGCCGCGCTTCGAGCACCGGCAGGATGATCGGCACGCTGGAAATCTCCAGGCCGAACATCAGAGCCGCCAGGCAGATGGCGGCCAGCGCGAGGGAGGGATGGCGGGGGGAGGAAGAGGACATCGGGGCCTGAAGGGAAAGAAGGTGGTCCGAGGCATTCTCAAGACCCCGATTTCATTAGGCAAATGATTAAATTTCTACCCATTCAATACGTAATTTCATTAATCTAGGTAGCCATGAGCTTCGACACCGGCCTGCTGCAGGCCTTCATCGCCGTCCACCGGGCCAACGGCTTCACCCGCGCCGCCGAGCAGCTGCACCTGACGCAATCGGCGGTCAGCCACCAGATCCGCCGGCTCGAGGAACTGGTCGGGCGCCCGCTGTTCCACCGCACCACGCGGCGCCTGCGCCTGACCGCCGATGGCGAGGACTTCCTGCGCCATGCCGAGCGCATCCTGCAGGCGCAGGACGCGCTGGCGCGGCACTTCCGCTGCTCGCCGATCGAAGGCACGGTGCGCTTCGGCGTGCCCGAGAGCTTCATGAGCGAGGGCCTGCCGCAACTGCTGCAACAGTTCGCGCGCAGCTGCCCCAACGTGCGGCTGGAAGTGAGCGTGGGCCTGACGCTCGACCTGGCCACGATGGTGCGCGAGCGCGAGCTCGACCTGGCGGTGGTGGTGTCGGTCTCGGGCGAGGTCGAGGGCACGCTGCTGCGGCGCCTGCCGATGGTGTGGGCCGCGGCCGAAGGCTTCGAGCGCACGGAGGGCGCCTCGCTGCCGCTGGCCTATTCGCCGCCGCCCTGCGTATGCCGCCAGGTCAGCATCGATGCGCTGAACCAGGCCGGCATTCCCTGGCACGGCGCCTTCAGCTCGCACAGCCTGCAGGACCTGCGTATGGCAGCGCTGAGCGGCCTCGCGGTGGCCACCTTCACGCGCGACAACCTGCGCCCCGGCATGGCGGCGCTGGACGAGCGCGACGGCCTGCCCGCGCTGCCAATGCTGGACTTCACGCTGGCCTACGGCGAAGGCGATGCGGGGGAGCGCAGCCCGGCCGTGGCCGAACTCGGCCGCCTGATCGAACAGGCCGAGTGGGCGCGCCGGGACAAGCCTGTGCGGCAGCCGCGCCGCACGCTGCGCGCGGCATAGGCTCGCGCCCGTCGCATGCGGCTCACCGCCGGGCTGGCGTCTTCGCTATCCTGCCGTCTGGCCAAGACGAAGGATAGATTTTGCAAACGCACCCTGCCATTCAAGCCGCCATGGAGCGCAGCTTCGGCGCCATCGCCGACCTGGTTCGCCTCCACGCACAACACACGCCCGACCATGCCGCGCTCGCGGACACGCAACAGGCACTGAACTATGGCGCGCTCGACGCGCTGATGGACCGCGTCGCGGCCAGCCTGCAGCGCGATGGGCTCCAGCCCGGCGATGCCATCGCGGTCTGCGCGGCGTCCTCGGTGAACTATGCGGCGGTGTTCCTCGGCGCCTTGCGCGCGGGCGTCGCGGTCGCGCCGCTGGCACCCGGCTCCACGCCGGCCAGCCTGGCCCGCATGATCGAGGATGCCGAGGCGCGCATCCTCTTCACCGATGCGTCGGCAGCCGAGGTCGTCGGCCCTGCGAAGGAAGACGGCATCCCGCGCGTGGCGCTCGACGGCTCCGCCGCCGGGCAGGCCCTCGAGCGCTGGCTGGCTCCCGCAGGCACGCAGCCGCGTGCCGTGGAAACGCAGCCCTCGTGGCCCTTCAACATCATCTATTCGTCGGGCACCACCGGCGAGCCCAAGGGCATCGTGCAGGGCCACGGCATGCGCTGGGCCCATGTGCAGCGCGGCGCCAAGTACGGCTATGGCCCGGACACCGTCACGCTGCTGTCGACGCCGCTCTATTCGAACACCACGCTGGTGGTGTTCTTTCCGACCATTGCCTTCGGCGGCTGCGTGGTGCTGATGCCCAAGTTCGACGCGCTCGGCTACCTGCAGCTGGCCGAGCAGCGCCGCGTGACGCACACCATGCTGGTGCCGGTGCAGTACCAGCGCCTGATGGCGCATCCGCGCTTCGACGCGCACGACCTCTCGTCCTTCCGCTTCAAGTTCAGCACCAGCGCACCCTTCAACGCCGCGCTCAAGGCCGACGTGCTCAAGCGCTGGCCCGGCGGGCTGATCGAGTTCTACGGCATGACCGAAGGCGGCGGCACCTGCATCCTCGAAGCCCATCTGCATCCGGACAAGCTGCACACCGTCGGCCAGCCGGCCGAAGGCAGCGACATCCGCCTGATCGACGAGGAGGGCCGCGAGATCCCGCGCGCCAGCATCGAGCTGGCCGGCGAGGTGGTGGGCCATTCGGCCGGCATGATGACCGGCTACCACCGCCAGCCCGAGAAGACGCGCGAGGCCGAGTGGTTCGACGCCGCCGGCAAGCGCTTCATCCGCACCGGCGACATCGGCCGCTTCGATGCCGAGGGCTTCCTCACGCTGTTCGACCGCAAGAAGGACATGATCATCAGCGGCGGCTTCAACATCTATCCAAGCGATCTCGAAGCAGTGCTGCGCAGCCATGCGGCCGTGGCCGACGTGGCGGTGGTCGGCGTGCCTTCTGAGCAATGGGGCGAGACGCCGGTGGCCTTCGTGGTGCGCCGCGCGGGCGATGGCACTTCCGAGGACGCGCTGCTGCAATGGGCCAATGCGCAGCTCGGCAAGACGCAACGCCTGGCGCGGCTGCAGTTCATCGACGAGCTGCCGCGCAGCGCGATCGGCAAGGTGCTCAAACGTGAACTGCCCAAGCACAATCCAGCAGCCGTGCCGCGGGCAGAATAAAGGGACAGTTCGCAACAGCACCCATGAAGTCTCTCCGCGCCCAGCTCGTCTTCTTCTGGGTGCTGCTGTTCAGCGTGTGCGCCGCGCTGTCCGTGGTGATGCTCACGCTGTACCGCAGCAGCGCGGGCGCCCAGATCGCGGCCGGGCAGGCGGCCACCGGGCAGTCATGCCGGGCGATCGCAGCGCGCTACGCCAAGTCGGCGGGCACCCCCTCGGCCCCGCAGCCGCAGGTCGACCTGCTGCAGGTGCTGCTGCAGCTGGTGCTCATCGAAGCGCCGCATGTGGAGGGGGGCGTGTGGCAAGGCAGCGGCGGACTGCTGGCCTACGCCTATCCCACCTACGAAGGCAGCGGCGTCAAGCGGGACGTGCCCGCCGCCGAACGGCCCCTGATCATCGAGCTCTCGCAGCTGGCGGCGCGCACCCAGCAGCCGCAGACCGACGTGGTGCGCGGCAGCCGCGAGGCGCTGATCGTCTCGGCCTGCCCGCTCGCCGCGCCGGCCAGGGACCTCGCGGCCTGGACCATGACGCGCACCAGCGCCGGCGCACTGGCGGCGCAGGGCAGCCTGCGCGCCGGGCTGGCCGGGCTGCTGCTGGTGGTGCTGGCTTCGGGCCTGTGGCTCGGCTTCATCCTGCGGCGCGGGCTGCGCCACGTGGAGCGGCTTGAAACCACCCTGGCGCAGGGCGATGCAAGCGGCGGCGCGATGCCCGAGCTGCCGCGCACCGGCGTGCGCGAACTCGACCGCATCGTCGACGGCTTCAACCGCTACCGCCTGCGCTTCGAGGAAGCGCGCGCGAACCTGCGCACTGCCGCACAGCAGCGCAGCCGCGACCAGCGGCTGGCAGCGCTCGGCCGCATGACGGGCGGCATCGCGCACGAGATCCGCAACCCGATCGCGACGATGCGCCTGAAGGCCGAGAACGCGTTGGCTGCAACGCCCGAGCGCCAGGGCGAAGCGCTGCACGCCATCGTCGGCCAGATCGACCGGCTCGACGGCCTGGTGCAGAGCCTGCTCGCTCTGGTGCAGCCGGTCACGCTGGCGCCGCAGCAGGTCGAGCTGCACCCCTGGCTCACGGACCGCGTGGCCGCCGTCGCCGCGAAGGCAGCCGGCGGCGTGCAGGTCGAGCTGCGGCACGACGGCCCCGCGGAGGCTGTCTTCGACCCCGTGCACCTGGCGCGCGCCATCGACAACCTGCTCGACAACGCCGTGCGCCATGCGCCGCGCGGCGGCCATGTCACGCTCGCCGCATTGCAGCCCGATGCGCGCACGCTGGCGATCCGCGTCGACGACGACGGCCCCGGCGTGCCCGAATCGCTGCAAGCCCATCTGTTCGAGCCCTTCGCCACCGGCCGCGCCGACGGCACCGGGCTCGGACTGGCGCTCGCGCGCGAAGTGGCGCTGGCGCATGGCGGCGAGCTGCGCCATGCGTCGCTCGCGCCCGGCACGCGTTTCGAGCTGGAGCTTCCATGGCGCACCTGCTGATCGTCGACGACGACACGGCCTTCCGCGGCACGCTGGCCGAAACGCTGCAGGGCCTCGGCCACGACGTCGCCGAAGCCGCCGGCGGCCCCGAGGCAGTCGAGATGCTCGCGCGCGGGCGCTTCGATGCCGTCTTCCTCGACCACCGCATGCCCGGCATGGACGGCCTGCAGACGCTGGCGGCCATGCAGGCGCGGCTGGTGCGCCTGCCGCCGGTGATCGTGCTGACCGCCTACGCGAGCGCGGGCAACACCATCGAGGCGATGCGCCTGGGCGCCTTCGACCACCTCGCCAAGCCGATCAGCCGCGAGGCGGTGCGCGAGGTGCTGGAACGGGCGCTGCAGCAGTGCACGACCCTGTCGCCATCCGGCACGCCGGCGGACGACGAAGAAGGCAGCGACCTGATCGGCCCAAGCCACGCGATGCGCGAGGTGCACAAGCGCATCGGCCTTGCCGCGGCCAATTCGATGCCGGTGCTGGTGCTCGGCGAAACGGGCACCGGCAAGGAAATGGTGGCGCGTGCGCTGCACCGCCATTCGGCGCGCGCCGAGCGGCCCTTCGTGGCCATCAACTGCTCGGCCATCCCGAAGGAGCTGCTGGAGAGCGAACTCTTCGGCCACGTGCGCGGCGCCTTCACGGGCGCGACGGGCGAGCGCCCCGGATGCTTTCGCGCGGCCGATGGCGGCGTGCTGCTGCTCGACGAGATCGGCGACATGGCGCTGGACGTGCAGGCCAAGATCCTGCGCGCGCTGCAGGAAGGCGAGGTCACGCCGCTGGGCAGCCACAGGACCGTCAAGGTCGACGTGCGCGTGGTCGCCGCGACGCACCGCGACCTGGCCGCTGCGGTGCGCGAGGGGCGCTTCCGCGAAGACCTGCTGTACCGGCTCGACGTGCTGTCGATCCGGCTGCCGCCGCTGCGCGAGCGGCTGGCCGACATCATCCCGCTGGCCGAGCATTTCCTGCGGCGCGCCGCCGCGCCCGAGGCGCCCAAGGCGCTGTCGGCCGAGGCCGCGCAGCGGCTGCTGAGCCACTCCTGGCCCGGCAACGTGCGCGAGCTGCGCAACCTGATGGAGCGCTGCCAGGCGCTGGTGCGCCATCGCGTGATCGGCGGCGCGGACCTGGCGGCCGGGCTCGGCGCTGCGCAGGGCCGCGAGGGCGCCCAAACGCTGCCGGCCGACTGGCTCGACGCCGAACTGCCGGCGGCGGTGGAACGGCTCGAACGGCAGCTGATTGCGAACGCACTCGCGCAGGCCGGCGGCAACCGCGCCGAAGCCGCGCGGCGGCTGGGCATTCATCGGCAGCTGCTCTACCGCAAGCTCACGCAGTACGGGCTCGACTGAAGCGAGCTGTCCGGAAAGCGGACGCCTGCTGTCCCCGGATCATCCGGCCGCTGGCCGGCCGGCGCGCGCAAGTCCTTGATTTCAAAGGCATCCGGGGTTGGCACGTTGTGTGAGACGTCCATGGACATCCATCCACACCAGGGATTCACCCATGACAGCTCGCATCCCCCTCATCGCCACCGCCTGCCTGTGGGCCGGCAGCGCCGCCTTCGCGCAGATGCCACCGCCGCCGTCAGGCGGGCCCGCGCCGCACGCGCCCATCGCCGCCGCGCCCGACGCCGGCACCACCATCGTCACCGGCCGCGTGCAGCAATGGCTGCTCAACCCGAACGGCGAGGCCGACGGCCTGCTGCTTTCGAACGGCACCCAGGTCGCCTTCGCGCCGCACCTCTCGGCCGCCGTGATGCAGATGCTCCAGCCGGGCGACACGGTGCAGATCAACGGCTGGCGCGCGCCGAACGTGCCGATGGTGCGCGCATTGGCGCTCGTCGCCAACGGCCGCAGCCTGGCCGACCAGCCGCCGCCGGCGCCCGGCATGGCCCCGCCGCCGCTGCGCGAGCCGGGCGCGCTCACCGCCATGACGGCCGGCGGGCGCGTCGAGCGCCTGCTCTATACCGACCGCGGCGACATCCACGGCGTGGTGCTCGACGACAGGACCATGGTGCGCTTCCCGCCGCACATCGCCGCGGCGTACGGCGCCCAGCTGCGGCCCGGTGCGGCGCTGCATGCGCGCGGCTGGGGAACGCGCAGCGCCCAGGGGGCGGCGCTGGAAGCGACGAGCCTGGGCCGAAGCGCCGGCAGCGTGCGCGAAGTGTCGGGCGGTCCGGGGCTGGAACCCGCACCGCCGGCCGGCGGCCCCCGGGGCCCGCGCGGCCGCGGTCCGATGCCGCCGCCCGCGCCCCATCCGGCCTCCTGAGCCCGCGAGAAGTCCGCCATGACCCAGCCCGCAGCTTCGCGCCGCAGCCTGCGCGCGCTCGACGCACTGGCCTTCCTCGCGCCCGACATCCAGGGCGGCGTCGGGCCGTTCCTGGTCGTCTTCATGGCCGGCACGCTGGCCTGGAACCCGCAGCGCATCGGCACCGTGATGTTCGTCTCGGCCCTGGTAGGGCTGGTCGTGCAGGCGCCGGCCGGCGCGCTGATCGACAGCGTGCGCCACAAGCCGCGCTGGATCGCGGGAGCGATCGCGCTGATCGCGGTCAGCCTGGTCGTCATGGTGAGCCGGCCGGACTACCCGGTGATCCTCGCGGGACAGTCGCTGATCGGTGCGGCCGGTGCGCTGGTGGCGCCGGCAATCGCGGCCACCAGCCTCGGCATGGTGGGCCGCGCGGGCTTCGATGCACGCGTCGGCCGCAATACCGCGATCACCGCGACCGGCACGGTTGTGTGGGCGCTGGGCACGGGCTGGATCGGCCACGCCTTCGGTCCGCACGCGATGTTCTTCTTTGCCGCGGCAATGGCACTGCCGACGATTGCCGCGGCGCTGTGCATTCGGCGCCGTGACATCGACCCGCAGCTCGCGCGGGGGGCCGATGCGGATGCCACGACGCCTGCCGTGCCAACCGCGCCAGCTGCGCGCCCGGTGCGCTGGCACGACCGCCGGCTCTTCGTGCTGCTGGCCTGCGCCTTCCTGTTCCACCTGGCCAACGCCGCCATGCTCACGCTCGTGGCGCAGAAGGTCGGCGCACAGGCCGGCACGTCGAGGGCGCTCTGGCTTTCCTGGGGCGTGATCGTCACGCAGCTGGTCACCATCCCGATCGGCCTCGCTGTCGGGCGCTGGGCGCCGCGGCTGCCGCGCAAGCCCATTTTCCTGGCCGGCTTCGCGGTGCTGCCGGTGCGCGGGCTGCTCTATGTGCTGGCCGACAGTCCCGCCGCGCTGCTGGCGCTGCAGCTGCTCGACGGCCTCGGAGCCGGCATCTTCGGCGTGATGCTCACGCTGATGATCAGCGACCTCACGCGCGGCAGCGGCCACTTCAACCTTGCGCTCGGCCTCGGTGCGACCTGTGTGGGGCTGGGCGCGGCGCTGAGCAACCTGCTGGGCGGCTCGGTGGCGCACGCGGCCGGCTACGGCATGGCTTTTTCCGTGCTGGCCGGCATTGCAGCGGCCGCGCTGGCACTGTTTGCGCTGGCAATGCCCGAAACTCGCGGTCAAGGCCACTCGCCCGCCGGCAAGCCGGCCGCCTCCGCATTGACCTCCGCCGCTTCATGACCAAAGACACCGCGCCCGCCCTGCCCGCTCCCTCGTCCGACACCCCTTCGCCGCATGAAGGCGGCGGCAACGGCCTGCTGTGGCTGCTGGCCGCCGTTGCGGTGCTGTTCGCCTTCCTGCGCCCGCGTGCGCCGATGGACTGGCTCCGTTTGGTCGACTGGCAGACCGTGGGCGCGCTGGCCGGGCTGCTGGCGATCACGCAGGGGGTCGAGAAAAGCGGCATGCTGCAGGCCGCTGCGCAGCGCCTGCTCGCGCGCACCCACAGCCAGCGCAGCCTGGCGCTGCTGCTGACCGCCAGTGCGGCGTTCCTGTCCGCGCTGGTGACCAACGACGTGAGCCTGTTCCTGCTGGTGCCGCTGACGCGCGTGCTCGCCAGCCAGGCGCACCTGCCGCTCGCGCGGCTGGTGGTGCTCGAGGCACTGGCCGTCAATGCGGGTTCGGCCCTCACGCCCATCGGCAATCCGCAGAACCTTTACCTCTGGCACCGCTCGGGCGAGAGCTTCGTCGGCTTCATGGGCATGATGCTGCCGACCGTGGCCGTGATGCTGTTCTGGCTCTTCGCGGCGGCCTGGCTGCTGGTGCCGCGCACGCCCATCGCGCTCAAGCCCGAGACCGAAGCCGCGCCGGTGCAGCCGCGCCTTCTGGCACTGGCGGGCGTCCTGTTCGTCGGTTTCGTGGTCGCGCTCGACCGGCACTGGCTGCTCGCGGGCCTGGGCGTGGTGTTCGTGGTGTTCCTGCTGACTTATCCGCGCGTGCTGAAGGACATCGACTGGGCACTGCTCGCGATCATTGCGCTGATGTTCGTGGACCTGCGGCAGCTGGCCGAGCTGCAGACGATCGGCTCGCTGCTGAACCACTGGCCGATCACCGAAGGATGGCGCGCCTACCTCGCCGCCATCGTCGCCTCGCAGCTCATCAGCAACGTGCCGGCGGCGATCCTGCTCGACGGCCATGTGCGCGACCTGCCCGCGCTCGCGGCCGGCGTGAGCGTGGGCGGCTTCGGCTGCGTGCTGGGCTCGCTGGCCAACCTGATCGCGCTGCGGCTGGCCAAGTTGCCGCACGGGCTGCGCGAGTTCCATCGCATCAGCATCCCGTTCCTGCTGGTGTGCGCGGCCTCGGCGCTGCTGCTGCGGCTGGGGTGACAGGCGGGGATCCCCGCAGGACAATGGCCCCTCTCCCATGCACCAGCCCGCCCCGCCCACCCTTTCGCTGCGCAGCTACGGCACCTCGCGCGGCAGCCATGCGCACGACCACTTCCAGGTGCTGGTCGGCCTCGAGGGCGTGCTGGAGATCGAGGTCGAAGGCCGCGGTGCCGGCATCGGCGCGGGCCAGGCGCAGGTGGTCGCGCCGGGCGACAGGCACGACTTCGAAGCGCGCGGCAGCGGCAGCATGTGCCTCGTGCTCGACACCACGCATGCGACCTGGGCCCGGTGCGCCGAACGCGCGCCGGCCGACGTGCCGCAGCTGCACGCGCTCGCGCGCTATCTCGCGCACTGCATGAAACAGCCCCGGCAATTCGCGCTTGCGTTGCAGCAGGGCCCGGCGCTGCTGCTGGAAGCCTGGAGCCCCGCGCCTTCTTCGATGCCGCACGCGCGCCGCCGCCGCATCGACTGGCCGGCGCTTGCGGCCTGGGCCCGGGCGCGGTGGCACGAGCCGCTCACGGTCGCCGACCTGGCCAGCGTCGCCTGCCTGAGCCCGAGCCAGCTCGCACAGCGCTGCCGCGAGGAACAGGGCATGAGCGCGATGCACTGGCTGCGCGGCCTCCGGCTGGCGCATGCGCGCGAACTGCGGCTCGAAGGCATGGGCGTCGCCGAAACCGCGCGCCGCACGGGCTACCGCTCGCCTTCGGCGCTCACCGCCGCGCTGCGCCGCCTCGATTCCTGAAGGCAACACCGTCGTTGCGCGACGACGCACCGGCGCTGCGCGACGGCCGGCCGGGTTAGCCTCGTTCTCCATGTCGCCCACCTTCCACGCCCTGCTCGCGATTGCGCTCTGGGCCACGCTCGCCTCGCTCGGCACTGCCCTCTCGCACTTGCCGCCGTTCCTCTTGACCGGGCTCGCGCTGATCATCGGCAGCCTGCCGAGCTGGCCGCTGGTGCTGCGCGACCGCGCGGCCTGGCGCGTGCCGCCGCGCACGCTGGCCCTGGGTGTCTACGGCCTGTTCGGCTTTCACTTCCTGCTGTTCATCGCGCTGCGGCACGCGCCGCCGGTCGAGGCCAACCTCGTCAACTACCTGTGGCCGCTGTTCATGGTGGTGCTGGCGCCGGTGCTGCTGCCGGGCATGTCGCTGCGGCCGCTGCACCTGGTGGCGGCGCTGCTGGGCTTTGCGGGCGCGGCGGTCGCGATCCTGGGCACGCGAGGCGGCGGCAACAGCGCGCCCCACGGGTACTGGGGCTTCCTGCCGGCGCTGGGCTCGGCCTTCATCTGGGCCAGCTATTCGCTGTGGACGAAGCGCGTCGAGGCCTTTCCAAGCTCGGCCATCGGCCTGTTCGGGCTGGTCTCGGGGGTGCTCTCGCTGGCCTGCCATGCGGTGCTCGAAGCGCAGGTGGCGCTGTCAGCCAGGGACTGGCTGCTGCTCGCGCTGTGCGGCCTCGGCCCGCTCGGCGCGGCCTTCTTCGTGTGGGACATGGCGCTCAAGCGCGGCGACCCGCGGCGCATCGGCATCCTGAGCTATCTCACGCCTCTGGGCTCGACGGCGCTGCTGCTGCTGGTGACCGGCCGGCCGCTGACCTGGACCATCGCGCTGGCGGCCCTGCTCATCATTTCGGCGGCCGTCATGGGCACCCGAGCACGCTGAATGGCGTTCGTCCGACGGAAGCGCGCGTTTTTATGGCTAGAGTGGAGGCTCAGGAAAAAAGGAGCCCCCACTCATGGAAAACAAGAACAAGAACGAAGATTTCGAGATCACGCCCAAGCTGGTGTTCGACCTGAACCTGGCGCTGTACCTCGACCTGGTGGCCGCACTCGAGGGCGCGGGCGCCATCACCTACCGCCAGATGGCGGCCCGGGTGCTCAACATCAGCATGGACGCGCGCGCCGACGGCGAGACCGGCCTCGCAACGGCGCTGGAAGGCGTCGCCAAGGGTTTCGCCGGCCAGGGCGGCGGCCTGTCGATCGAACTGCTGAAGGCCGCACGCAGCCTGCGCGAGGACGACGCGATGGGCGACATCCCGATGCGGCCCGACGAAGGCTGAGCTGCCAACCCAGGCCGGCGCGGCGTGAACGCCGCGGCGACTTATTTGTAGTCGAGCGTGAAGGTCGCAGTTCCGTCGGCGCGCCCCGGCGTCACCCTGTCGCCCGTCTGGAAATAGCGCGCAGTGTAGGACAGCACATAGTCGCCATCCTTCGATGGGCCGACCAGCGCGTCTTCGCCGAACTTCACCGGCACGCTCTGGTTGTCGACCAGCTGAATGCCTACGCCGGTGGCGGTTCCGGTGCCGCCCTGCGTGATCCTCAGCACGCCCTGCGTGTTCGACGGGTCCGGCGTCGCGTCCATGCGCAGGTAAACGGTGTTCTGCGCGTTCTGCCCGGCCTTGCAATTGAGCTTGATGCTGAAGCTGCGGTCACCCGTGGTGGTGCCCCTGCCCTTGAAGTTGTTCTGAGGCACCCTGCCGAACTGCACCGAGATGTTCCGCGATCCCAGGTCCACCGAGCATGACGGCGTGACGATGGTGATGCCGTTGCCAGAGAGCATGGTGGTCAGCATCGACACACCATCGCCGTCGCCGTAATACCGGGTATAGGTTCCCGAAGCCAGCGGGCCGTTTCCGGTAACGGCCGCTGTTTTTATCAGCTCCACCTGGAACTGTGTACCCGTCGCAAAGTAGATGTAGGCCGGTCCCCGCGAAAGCCGATGCGGGTAGGTCACCGTCAGATATGCATCGATCACCCGCGACAAGCGGATGCCGACACCCGGTACCGCCGTCGAGTAGATCGTCGGATCGCTCGGCATGGGTGCTCCCTGCAGCATCTCGCCGATGAGCGTGCCGCCGCCTGCGGTGCAGTCGAATATGTATTCCGAGGTATCCCTGGTCGGAATGGAAAATGACTTTCTCGCGATGACGGCTCCGACAGGCAGATCGTTGGGAACGACCACATTGCCCATGTCCATGTTGATGATCTTCGCTGCAGTTCCCGGATAGCGCACGCATGCCGCCCACGCCTCCTGCGCACCGGCCAGCAGCATGAGAACCGGCACGCAGTGGCGCAGGAACTTCGTCGCGCCCGATGGTTTGCTGCGGTTCATTCCGCCTCCTTCTGCTTCGTCGTGCCCGGCTCGGCCGCAGCACATTGGCCGTTCAGCTCGCGGATCGGCGGCGGGTTCTCTTCATCGGGCAGGCTGTAGGGCACGACGCACTGGTCGGCCTTGTCCTGGCTCCATCGCACGGTCAACTGTCCGCTGTTGCCCGCGCCGGTCACGAAGGCCTGGCCATCGGGGCCGACGATGCCGACCTCCTGGCCCACCTCGTTCTCGATCTTCGAACCCAGCGGCAGCGCGCGGCCTTTGCGGTCGGTCAGCACCATCAGCAGGCGGAAGCCCACCGAGGTCTCGAACTTCGCGGCCACCACCGCGCCGCGCGTGGGCACCACCTCGGTGGCGGCGTTCTTCACTTCCACCGTGTCGCCGAGGTCGGCGGTGCGGATGGCCAGCCGGTTCAGCCGGTACGGCGTCAGGTTGGGGATGACCGCGTTGCCGGCCCAGTCGGTCGCCACGCCGGGCTGCGACTCGAAGCCCACGCCCTGGGCCTTGGGTGCCTGCACCAGCGCGACAGTCTCGCCGAGCGGCTGCGACAGCGTGACGCCGCCGCCGTGGACCAACAACCCGCCGGCCATGCCGAAGGTGCTCTGGCCATAGCCCCGGCCCATCGAGTGACCCAGGTCGAAGCGGCCGACCGGCGACAGGTAGCTCGCGCCCGCGCTGCCGCTGCTGCTGCCGCCCTGGTTCGCATGGCCGGCCGTCACGTTGTAGGTCAGGCGGCTGTCGTCGAAGGCCGAGCCGTAGACGCTGGCCTGCTGGCTGACGCGGCCGGTGCCGTCGCGGGTCACGGCGTACTGGGCACTGGCGCGGGTATCGCCGAGCGGAACGCTCAGCATGAACATGAGCTGGCGGCTCGCCGGGCGGTTCAGGCTGGTGGTGTGGTTGTAGAAAACGCTGTAGCCGAACTGCTTGTAGTTGCCCGAGTAACCCACCTGCAACAGCCGGTCCTTGGCACTGGTGCCCCAATAGCTCTGCTGGCGTGCGGACGCGAACACGCTGCCCCAGTCGCCGATCTGCTGCGAAAGCTCGAAGCGCACCTCGTTGCGGCGGCTGTGGAACGACTCGAAAGACCGCAGGTCCTGCATCTGCACCGCCTCCTGGAAGGTGCGGTAGCCGCTGGTCGAATAGCGGTAGCCCGCCACGCGGAAGTTGGTGCCCGAATCGAGAAAAGCCTTCGAATACAGGAAGCGCAGCGACTGCCCGTCGTACGTCTTGATGCCATCGACAGGGGTGCGGTCGGTGGTGCGCGCGCTCGACAGGTCGACCGACACGGCGCCGAAGTCGCGCAGGTTCTTGCCTACGCCCACGAGCAGCGACTGGTACATGTTCGCCATCAGCAGGCCGCCGTAAAGCGAGAACTCGTTGCCCAGGCCGCGCGCCAGTGTCGCCTGCATGAAGGCCGGCTGCGAAAGCGAAGGCCGTGCGCCCAGCGTGCTGCCGTCGTAGCCGTTGCGGTACTTGCCGAGGGTGGCCGAATAGCGCCAGGTGCCTTCGCGCAGCAGCGTGGGCACGGCCGAGAAGGCCTGGGTGTATTTGGTCTGCCGGCCGTCGGCTTCGGCGATGGTCACCTCGAGATCGCCGCTCGATGCGGTGGGGTAGAGGTCGTCGATGACGAACGGGCCCGGCGCCACGAAGGTGCTGTAGACCACATAGCCGTTCTGGCGCACCGTGACGCGCGCATTGGTCTGCGCCACGCCGCGGATGGTGGGCGCGTAGCCCTGCTGGCTGTCGGGCAGCATCGCGTCGTCGGACGACAGCTGCACGCCGCGGAACGGCAGGCTGTCGAAGAAGTTGCCCGGCGTGTTGCCGTCGCCGATGAGCAGCCGCCCGTTGATCGAGGCCAGATCGCGCTGCATGTAGGTGCTGATGCCCTGCCAGCGGCTCTTGCCGTCGATGCCGCGGTTGTAGGTCGAGAAATGGCGAAAACGCCAGTCGCCGTAGTTGAAGCCGGCGCGCAGGCCCGCGAACAGGGTGTTGCGCTGCAGGTTTTCGTCGCGCCTGGCGAAGGCGTTGCCGTCGAACACGTTCTGCGGCGGCGCAAAAGGGAACGCGTCATTGCGGTAGCTGTTGCCGCTGTAGCGCGCGAAGTTGAGCTGGTAGTCCAGCATGCCGGCGGTGATGCCCCTGTCCCATTTCTCGGGGCCGACCGCGCCGCGCGCCGATCGCCTGAGCGCCGCCTGCGGGATGCTGACGAACAGGCGCTGCTTGCCCGCGTCGTAGTGCACTGCCGCATCGGGAATGACCTTGAGCAGGTCGATGCAGGCTTCGTCGACGGCGCCCGCGAGCTCGGGAAACACCGCCACGTTGACGCCCCACGCATCGAGCATGCCACGCGTGAGACAGGGCTCGGCATCGTGCTTGCCGTCTTTCGCGGCGAAGCGGATTTCGGTCTGCCCCGCGCCGCGCTCGTTGAGCGACACGTCGACCATGTACTTGCCCGCGAGCACGCGGTTGCCGAAGGAGAAGAGGGAAAGGTCGGCATGCGGCTGGTCGCCGCCGATGCCGAGGAATTCCTCATTGAAGCTGGAGCCGGCCAACTGCTGCTGCGCATGGCCGGGCATGCCGAGCGCGCCCAGCAGGGCTGCGCACGCGGCCCGCCGAAGCGATGCACGAAGAGCAGGTGACGCGCGGCGCATGGCGATGTGGTCCTTGCGTCAGCGCTTCGCCGCGTCGCCAGACGGCGGAGAAGGCGCGGTCGGGGGAACGAGTTCCGCCTTCACGGCCACGGGCTCTGCACCCGCCGGCACTTGCACGCGTTCTTCGGGCGTCTCGCCGCCGTAGTCGTTGAGCGTGGTGAAGTCGACCTGGATCGGCTGCGGCGTCTTGACTGCGCTCAGCGGATACGCCATCTCGCCGAAGGGCGGCACCATGTCGGCATTGATCAGTTGCTGGCCGCTGTTGATGTTCAGCGCGGTGAAGGTCACGTGGTAGGCCGTGGGGTTGCCGACCTTGAGCACGGCGCCCTGGCCTTGCGCGCCGGCACCGACGGCCCACCTGAGCTGGGCGCGCGATTCCTCGGGCTTGCCGGCGAGCTTCGCGGGGCGGTAGAACAGCTTGATGCGGCTGCGCACCGCGATCTGCAGCACGTTCTCTTCCTTCGACTTCTCGGGGATCTCCTTGACGTTGAGCCAGAACACCGACTCGCGGTCGGTTGGCAGATCGCCGGCCACACGCATGATGCGCAGGATGTTTTCCATGCCGGGGTCCAGCCGCGACAGCGGCGGCGTGACGAGCAGCGGCGTCTTGTTCCTGCCTTCGCCGGCATCGATCCAGGCCTGGACCACGTAGGGCGAAGTGCCGGTGTTCTTCACCGGGATGGAGGCTTCGCGATCCTTCTCGCCGAGGATCACGCGCGTGCCGCCGAGCATCACGCCCGCTGCGGCGGGCCATTGCAAGCCCAGCATCAGCAGGATGGCGAAAGCCCACCGACGGCGATTGTTGCTGCACATAGGAAGAGAAATCCTTGACGGGCGGACGCATGACGCGCGCAGCCCGGCACCGCGGCGCATCGAGTCGCCGAGGAAAAAAGAAAAAAGGAATTGCCGGCGCCGGCGGACCCTCGAGTCCGAACGCGGCGCGGACGGAGGCGGCACCGTGGCCGCCGGCGGCTTACTTGTAGGTCACCGTGAACTGTGCGACCGCGTTGGCCGGGCCCACCGTCACGGCGGTCTTGGTCGCAATGTATGCAGCCTGGAACTTCAGCGAGTTGTCGCCCAGGCCCAGGATGTATTCGCCCGATTTGCCCGTGTTCAGGGCGATCTTTGCACCGGTGGAATCAGCGAGTTCGATCGCCACGCCCGACGCGGCACCCACGCCCACTTGGCCGGCATTGGCCAGGCGCAGATAGGTGGCGTCGTCGAGGTCGGCGGTGCCCGAGAAGCTCACGGTCGCACCGGTCGCCGACGCGCCGCAGCCCAGCAGGTCGATGGTGAACTTGGCGGGCGTGGCCTTCTTGCCGACCGCCGCGGTGCCAGCGGTTCCGCCGTCGAATGCGGTGCGCGACACCTTGCCGAGCGGCACCGTCAGGTTCTGGCTGTTGGGCGAAATCGAGCAAGGCGCATCGACGATTTCACCGGTGAAATTGATGGTGCCGTCGGCGGCGGAGGCAGCCTGTGACAGCACGCCGGCGACGGCCAGCGCTGCGAACTTGACGAATACGGTCTTTTGCATTTTGGGTTCCCTGGGATTGATGTGACTGCGCCTGCTTGTGCAAGGCAGGGCGCAGCTTATTCACACAAAGATGCAAAAGAACACCGTCTGTCGTCAGTTGATGATAGTTAACACTCCCTACCCGGATCTTCGTGACTTAGGTCACGGACCAAGGCGGGCAGCGACCGGACTAAGCCTCCGCCACCTGCAGCACCAGCTTGCCGAAGTTCTCACCGCTGAAAAGGCGGTTCAGCGCCTCGGGGAAGGTGTCGAGCCCCACGACCACGTCTTCCTTGCTCTTCATGCGGCCGTCCTTGAGGTAGCCGGCAAGCTCGGCCACGGCAATGGGGAAGCGGTCCGCGTAGTCGAACACCACGATACCTTCCATGCGCGCGCGGTTCACCAGCAGGCTCAGGTAGTTCCGGGGGCCGGCCGCGGGCATGCTGTTGGCGTTGTTGTACTGGCTGATGGCACCGCAGATGATCACGCGGGCCTTGCGCGCGAGTCGCGCGAGCACCGCGTCGAGGATCTCGCCGCCGACGTTGTCGAAGTAGATATCCACGCCTTTCGGACAGTGCGCCTTGAGGCCGTCGCGCACCGCCGCGGCGCCGGCCTTGTAGTCGATGCAGGCGTCGAAGCCCAACTCCTTCACCACCCAGTCGCACTTGGCCTGGCCGCCGGCGATGCCGACCACGCGGCAGCCCTTGATCTTCGCGAGCTGCCCGACCGTCTGCCCCACGGCGCCCGCGGCACCGGAGATGACCACGGTTTCGCCCGCCTTGGGCTGGCCCACGTCCATCAGCCCGAAGTAGCCGGTCATGCCCGGCATGCCGAGCACGTTGAGCCACTGGTGGATCGTGCCCGCGCGCAGGTCGATTTTGGCGAGCCCGCTGCGCTTGATCTCCTCCTTGGGAACGAGCATGTATTCCTGCACGCCCAGCGTGCCGTAGACCGTGTCGCCGACCGCGAAGTCCGGGTTCTTCGAGGCGACGACGCGGCCGATGCCGCCTGCGCGCATGACGGCGCCGATTTCCACCGGCGCGATGTAGCTCTTGGCATCGTTGAGCCAGCCGCGCATCGCGGGGTCGAGCGAGAGCGAGAGGGTCTTGACCAGCACGCCACCCTCGGCGGGTTCGCCGACCGGCTCGGTCGTGAACTGCCAGTGTTCGCGCGTTGCCGCGCCCTCGGGCCGCTTGGCGAGCCTGACCTGGTGATTGACGGGCGCTTCGGCCATGGGAGGTCTCCTTGGAAAGGTCGTTGTTGCGGCGCCATGCTAGCGGCGCGCGGCGCAGTTGGCCGTAGCGCAGGCGACAGCCCCGCGCCGGAACCGCGCCCAGGCGTGGTTTCCGCTCAGGCCAGTCGCACGACGATCCGCAGGCCCGGATTCGCGTTGCGCACCGCGAGGCTGCCGCCGTGCGCCTCGGCGATCAGGCGGCAAAGGTACATGCCCAGCCCGACGCCGCCGGTGGCACGCTGGCGCGCGCCGTCGGTCCGGTAGAAGGCCTCGGTCAGGCGTTCGAGCTGGGCCTCGTCGACACCGGGGCCGTGGTCGCGGAACTCGATCTCCACGCCCTGCTGCGCCGGCCCGTCGACCACGGCGCGCAGCGACACGACGGGCGGACGGGGCGCGTCGGTGCTGTAGCGCAGGGCGTTGTCCAGCAGGTTGCGCACCAGCAGGCGGATGCGCATGCGGTCGACGGCATGCGGCGGCAGCCCCTCGGCCAGGTCCAGGTGCACCTGCGGCGCGCCCGGCATCTCGGCCGCGACCTCGCGCACCAGCGCCGCCAGGTCGACCGGCTCGCGCTGCAGCGCCACGTGCGGGCTCGCGAGGCGCTCGCTCTCGAGCAGGTCGCTGATCAGGTCGCGCATTTCGTTGAGGTCGCGCAACAGCGCCTCGCGCTCGGCCTGGCTTTCCGGCGTGGCCGGCAGCAGCTCGGCATTGAGCCGGGCGCGCGTGAGCGGCGAGCGCAGTTCGTGGCTCAACGCGAGCAGCAGCCCGCGCTTGGCATCGAGCATGGCCTGGATGTCGTCGGCCATGGTGTTGATGTGCTCCGCAAGATCGCCGAGGTCGTCGTTGCGGCGGATCGGGATCGGCTGGGTGAACTCGCCGCGGCCGAAGCGCTGCGCGCCTTCGCGGATGTCGATCAGTGGCCGCAGCAGCCGGCTGACATAGGCATAGCCCAGCACCACGAGCAGCAGCAGCGCGCAAAGGGTGGCCCAGCCGACGATGCGCGGCGCAAGCTGCCAGAGCCTGGGCGACCAGCCGAAGATGACGCGGTGGCCGTCCGCCGTCGGGCGGACGAACCATTTGTCGTTCCAGGGCTCCTCGTCGCGGCCATGCATCCAGCCGCCGCGGCCATTGCTGCCGCCGGGGTTGGAGTCCCAGTTGACCTTGGGGCCGGTGATGCGGATCGTGATCGGCAGCCGGGCGACCAGCGCCTGCGCGCGTGCCACGTCGGGCGGCGTGCCGATCTCGGCGACGAGCCGGTCGGCATAGTCGACCAGCATCGGCTTGGCGGCCTCGGCCCAGCCGGTGGAAAAGGACTTCTTCATGCCGCCCATGAACACCGCCGCCATCACCAGCGCCAGCATCACGAACATCATGACCAGCCGGATGCGCAGCGAACGGCGCCAGCGGCGCTTGCCCTGCACCTTCTCGTGCCACTGCGCATGCCATTGCCTGTGCAGCTCCGCGCGGCGGCATGCCAATTCGCGCCACGCCTGGCGATGGCGCTCCCAGCGAAGTTTCATGCGGGCTCGCTGCGCGCCACGGCCAGCGCATAGCCGGCATTGCGCAGCGTCTTGATGCAGTCCAGCGGCTCGAGCTTCTTGCGCAGGCGGCTCACCACGATGTCGACCGCCCGGGTGTAGAGCTCGGCCTCGTGGCCGCGCAGGCGGTTCAGGATGTCGTCGCGGCTGAACACCTTGCCGGGCTCGGCCGCCAGCAGCGCGAGCAGTTCGAACTCGGTGCCGGTCAGTTCGATGCGCTCGCCTTGGCGCAGCACCTGGCGCCGGTCGAGGTCGATCGACAGCCCGTCGAACACGCGGTGCTGGGTGCCGTTGCTGTTGGCCGCCGCCGGCGTGCTGCGCTGGCGTCGCAGGATGGTCTGCACGCGCGCCACCAGTTCGCGCGGCTCGAAGGGCTTGGGCACGTAGTCGTCGGCGCCCAGCTCGAGGCCGACCACGCGGTCCATCACCTCGCCGCGCGCAGTGAGCATCACGATGGGAATGTCGCTCTCCTTGCGGATCTCGCGGCACAGCGCAAAACCGTCCATCTCGGGCAGCATCACATCGAGGATCGCCGCGTCGTACGGCTGCGCACGCAATTTGGCGAGCCCTTCGCTCGGGCGCACCGCGCTCTCCAGCGTGTAGCCGAAGCGGGCGAAGTAGGTGGTCAGCGGCGCGGCGAGATGTTCGTCGTCGTCGATCAGCAGGATGCGCGGCATGGCGGGATTGTGCCTCCTGACAAGGAGGTGGCGAATGACCTCGCCGACCATCAGACCGGCCGGCATCGCACCGCCCAGGCCACGCCCGTCACGAGAACGCAGAGCAGCAGCGCGTGGTAGGCCAGGTCGGGCACCGTGCGCGGACCGATGCCCGCGATGATGGTGCCGAGCCCGACCAGCGTGCCCAACAGCGCGAAGCCCTGGCCGAAGATGGCGGCGCGGCGCGCATGATGGGGACGCAGCCAGGTCTCGGCCGAGGCCAGCACCAGCACGGTGGCTATCACCGCCTCGGCGTTGCGGGCCGCAGCATGCGCGTAGCCGGACACCAGGAACCCCGCGTGCACGGTCGACGCGAGCCCGAGCATGAGCGCCTCGGCCAGCATCCATGCACGCGCGGCCGGCGCGTGCACCGCGGGGGAAGCGCTGCGGCCGCTGCGCATGGACGCGCCGCTCACCATGGATCGGCCCTGCCTATGCGGCCCAGGTGCGTGCTGGCGAAGCCCGCTGCGTACTTGAGCCCGTAGCCCAGCGCGCGGTCGACGCCGATGTGGGCCAGCCAGATCAGGCTGCCGGCCACCGCCCAGGGCACGGCCGCGAGCACGCCGAGCGTCAGCAGCAGCACCGGGCCGACGTACGAGTGCGCCGCGTTGTAAAGCGCCGCGCCCGTGCGCGGGCCCGCGAGGTAGCCCAGCAGCGACAGATCGGGCACGAGCAGCCAGAGCGCGAACACGCCCCAACCCGCGCCGAACTGGGCGTAGGCGGCGAGCGCCACGCCCAGCACCGCGGCGCCTTCGAGCCGCAGCAGCGCGCGCACGCCGCCCGTCGCGGCCACCGCCTGGTCGCGGGACGCCGCGGAACCGGCTGCACCGGGCCGCAGGTATCGCCCGCCGGCAGGGGGTTGGCGAAGCGATACGAAGTGCGCGAAGGCCGGGAGTGAGCCAAGCCTAGCCATGATGGCGCCAGCGGCGTCCACCGCGGTCCATGAAGTCGCGCACCTTCTGCTGCTGCTCGGCGTTCAGGCTGTCGAAGAAATCGGCGGCGGCCGCGATGATCTCCGGGCTGCCGTTGCGCACGGCCGTGGTCTTCTCGTCGACGAGCCGCGTGGCGGCTGCCTGGTCGAGCTTGTTGCCCGCGAACAGCGCCTTGAACTGCGAACGCGGATCGCCCGACCCGCCCGCGCCGCGCATGGCTTCGCGCTGCGCCTGCAGCTTCTCGGCCAGCACGGTGAGCTTCTGCTTCTGCGCTGCGTCGAGTTCCAGCTTGCTGCCGACGCGTTCGACCATCCTGGTGCGGAACTCCGCGGAATCGCCGCTGCCCCAGCCGTGCCGATGGCCGGCGCAGCCGGCAATGCTGCCCGCCACGACCGCAAGGCCGGCGAAACCGAAGAGAGTGCGTTTGATCCAGTGCTTCATGATGTTCCTTGCGGCCCGCGGAGTGCCCTGCGGGCGTGATGGGTCTTAGAGCCTGTTGCTGTTGCCGGCGGCTGCGGCACGTGCATCGACAGGGTTCTGCAGGGTCGAGATGACCTTGCTGTTCACGCGCGAACCCGAGGTCACGTTCTGGTCGGGTGCGGCGGCGGTGCGCATGGCTTCGAAGACGACGCCGGCGCGGTCTCTCGACACGGCCATGGTCTCGGCGCCGCGCGAACCGCGCACGACGTTCTGGTCTGGAGCGGAAGCCTCGCGAACGGCCTCGGCATTGACTTCGGCGCGGCTCTTTGCCGAGGTGAGAGGCTGGACGCCTTCGTAGGATTCGGCCTTGGCCCCGGCTGCAGCGAGCAGCGCGAAGGAGCCGACGGCGACGACTTGGGTCAGGGAGAGAGATTTCATGGTCAGGCCTTTCTGTGGTGGAAGAGGAGACCTGATGGTGCTTGCCGCAGTGCGGCAAGTCCTTTCGCCGCGGTTTCGGCGTGTTTCGTTATGTTTCGCTTCTGGAAGCGAACCGCGCGCGGCTCAGCCGGCCAAGGCGGCCGCAGGATCGTCCGACTCGAGCACACCCTTGGCCCATTCCTCGAGCTTGCTGGTGTCCGCGCGCAGCACCTCCTGCTTGACGGCCAGGATGCGCGAGGGATGCATCGAGAAGCTGCGCAGTCCCAGGCCGAGCAAGAGGCGCGTGAAGGCCACGTCGCCCGCCATCTCGCCGCACACGGCCACGCTCTTGCCCTGGCGGCGGCATTCGGCAATGGTGTCGGCCACGAGCCTCAGCACTGCGGGATGGGCCGGGTCGTAGAGATGGGCCACGGCCTCGTCGGCCCGGTCGATGGCCAGCGTGTACTGGATCAGGTCGTTGGTGCCGATCGACAGGAAGTCGAAGTACTTCAGGAAGGTCTTGAGCGTGAGCGCGGCGGCGGGAATCTCGATCATCGCGCCGAGCTTCACCTTGCCGTACACGGCGCCGCGGCTGTCGAGCTCCGAGCGCGCAAAGTCGATCAGCGACAGCGTCTGGCGGATCTCGCTGACGTGCGCGAGCATGGGGATCAGGAGGTGGATCTCGCCATGCGCCGCCGCGCGCAGGATGGCGCGCAACTGCGTGAGGAACATCGCCGGGTCGGCCAGGCTCCAGCGGATGGCGCGCAGGCCGAGCGCGGGGTTCAGGTGTTCCTGCTTGCTGGCCGCCTTGCCGTCGAGCGGCTTGTCGGCGCCCACGTCGATGGTGCGGATGGTGACCGGCATGCCCTGCATGCCCTCGACCGCGCGCTTGTAGGCCTGGTATTGCTCCTCTTCGTCGGGCAGGCGGGTCTGGCGCTGCGACTCGCGGCCCATGAAGAGGAACTCGCTGCGGAACAGCCCCACGCCCACCGCGCCGGCCTTGACGGCGCCGACAGTGTCCTCGGGCATCTCGATGTTGGCGAGCAGCTCGACGCGCTGGCCGTCGAGCGTCACCGCGGGCTTGTGGCGCAGGCGCGCGAGCCGGCCGCGCTCGAGGTCGCCCTGGCGCTGCTTGAAGCCGTACTCGGCCAGGATGATCGGCGAAGGATCGACGATCACCACGCCGGCATCGCCGTCGATGATCACCCAGTCGTCCTGGCGCACCAGCTGGCTCGCGGTACGCGCGCCCACCACGGCCGGAATGTCCATGCTGCGCGCGACGATGGCGGTGTGCGAGGTGCGCCCGCCCACGTCGGTCACGAAGCCGGCGAACACGCTCTTCTTGAACTGGAGCATGTCGGCCGGCGACAGGTCGTGCGCAATCAGCACCAGCGGCGCGTCGATGCCGTCGCCGGCTGTCGGGTCGTCGTCCTCCTCGGCCGCGGGGCGCTTGCGGCGCGGCGGGCTCGGCGCCAGCACCGCGGCCGTGCCCTTCATGCGGTGCAGCAGCCGCTCGACCACCTGCTCGAGGTCGGCCTTGCGCTCGCGCAGGTACTCGTCCTCCATCTCGTCGAACTGGCGCGCGATGATTTCGAGTTGCGTGGTCAGCGCCCACTCGGCGTTGTAGAGCCGGTCGGTGATCCAGTGCTTGACGCCGCCGGTGAGCGCCTCGTCCTGCAGCAGCATCTGGTGCACTTCGAGCAGCGCCGCGAGCTCGTGCGGCGCATCGTTGGGGCCCATCAGCGCCACGCTCGCCTGCAGCTTGGCAAGCTCGTCGGCCACCGCGTTGCGGGCCATGCGCACCCGGTCGATCTCGGTTTCTATTTCTTCGGGCTTGATGAAATAGTGGGCCACGTCGATGCGGCTGGACACCACCAGCACCGCGCGGCCAATGGCAATGCCACGGGCGACAGGGAGGCCGTGGACTGCGAAGGTCATGGGCGCCTATCGAAGTTCACCGGCCGCCGCCGGGCCGCCCCAAGGCGGCCGAGCCCCCTCGGGGGGCAGCGACGACACGCAGTGCGGAGCGTGGGGGCCACCTTCATTCGCCTTCGCCGAACTTGTCGTTCATGAGTTGGACGAGGGCATCCATCGCCTCTTCTTCCTGCTGGCCGTTGGTCTCGAGCTCGACGGTCGAGCCGAGCCCGGCGGCCAGCATCATGACGCCCATGATGCTCTTGGCATTGATGCGGCGATCGCCGCGCGAGAGCCACACCTCGCAAGGAAAGCTGCCTGCGATCTTGGTGAGCTTGGCCGATGCGCGCGCATGGAGGCCCAGCTTATTGCTGATGGTCACGGATTTCTTGATCACTGTGCTTTCTCTTCGCCTGGTTCTGGGGTGCCGCCACCGCCACCTGCATGACACCCGCGGTGCCGCCCGCGATGGCGCGCTGCACCAGCGTTTCGAGTGGCTCGTGGCGGTAGGTCACCGCGCGCAGCAGCATCGGCAGGTTGACGCCCGCCACCAGCCGCGAGCGAACGCCGTCCACCAGCTTCTGGGCCACGTTGCAAGGTGTTGCGCCGAACACGTCGGCCAGCACCAGCACCTGCGAGCGCGGCGCATTGAGCTGCTGCGCGAGCGTGATGCGGGCGGCCGCCAGCGTTTCTTCGGGCGACACGTTGGGCAGCACGTCGAGTGCGACGATGGCCTGTTCGCAATCGGGGAACACATGCAGCGCGCACCGCCGCAGCGCCTGCGCGAACGGTGAGTGGGCGATGATGAGGATGCTGTTCATGCGGGTCGGGGGACTACGCACCGATTATGCGGGGGCGCCCAAAGGAAGTAGACATACGACATAACGCAGCAGGCCAGGAAAAAGGACAGGGCCGCGCGGAACGCGGCCACTGGATCGAGCCCGGCGCTGGCGAACAGGTCGATCAGCAGGCCGATGCCCCACTGCACGACAAATACGCCTGCAAAGACCACCAGGTTGTAGGCCGACAGCGCGCGGCCCGCGAGCGCTGTCGGCAAGGCCAGGGCGACGGCGGGCTGGGCCAGCGTGACGACGGTGGAGACGCACAGGAAGACCACCCAGGCCACCGTCCCCGCCGCGGGACCAGCTATCAAAACGAGAGCAAGCGCGAGCATCCCGAGCGGCATGCCCCACGCCAGCAGCCGGGCGGCGGGGATACCGCGGTGCGCGAGCCGCGGGTTGACCATGCCCCAGAGCCCATAGGTGGCGAGCAGTGCGATGCTGATCCAGAACAGCGCGCCGGCAGCCTCCTGGGGCGTGTAGCCCGCCACGCGCGTGAGCCATGGCACGACCCAGAGCGTCTGCATCGCGACGAAGCCGCCGTAGTTGAAGAAACCGATCGGCGCAAGCTTGCGGAAGAAGGGATCGCGCCATACGGCCGCGTAGCTGCCCTCGTCCTGATTTTTCTCCTTCGCGCCGGTTTCGTCGTGCCATGCCGGTGCAGCCCATGCGATCAGCGCCATCGACACGAGCACACCCGCCGCCAGCAGCCAGAACAGCGGCCGCCAGCCGAGGTAGGGCATGAGCCACTGCACCGGCAAGGTCGCGCCGACCAGGCCGAAGGAGCCCACCATCAGCATCCACGAGTTGCTGCGCAGCTGCATGGGCGGCGTCAGCCAGCGCCGATAGCCGGTGAGCGGCGCCATCAGGCAGGCGCTCACGCCGACGCCGGTCAGCACGCGCGCCGCGAGCAGCAGCCAGAAATGCGTGGCCACCGAAAACAGCAGGCAGCCGGCCACTGCGGCAGACAGGAAGCAGACGATCACGCGCTTGGGCCCATGGCGGTCGAGCCAGGTGCCCATGGGCAGCTGGGTGAACGCGAAACCCAGGAAATAGCCGCCCGCGAGCAAACCAAGGTCGCGCGACTCGAGTCCAAATTCAACGGTGAGCGCGGGCGACAGCGTGGCCGTGATGGCGCGCACCAGCGTCGAGAGGAAATAGGCGAAGGCAAAGGCCAGGAAGACAGTGGCGATTTGCCGCCGTCCGGCAAGCAGGCCGCCGCTCATGGGAGACGCAGGCCCTCGAAGAAGGTGTTGGCCGCCTCGGGCGCAGAAGGGCGGCCGAGCACGGTCGCCTGGTAGAGCGAGACACCGCCGTTCTTCTTCGACTGGGCGAACCAGAGCACCTGGACCGGCGCGGCGCCCTTTCGCGGCGGCTGGGCATCGAGCCGCACCGGCGCGGGCGCGGCGGTCGCGCGTTTCAGCGCCGCGGGGGCTTCGGTCACCTGCGCCTCGCCCAGCTGGCTGCGGGTGGCAGCACGCCACGCCCTGAGCCAGGCCTCGGCCTGCGCCGGGCTCTCGGCGGATGCATGGGCCACGGCAAAGGTCGCACCGCCGGTCTCGCAGCCCGCCATGTCGACCTGCACCGACTCGACGCCCAGCGGCAAGGCACGATGGGCGCGGTCCGGCTTGCAGGGCAGGAGGACGACGAGGCCGTCGTCGGCAACCGGCACCTCGCGCCAGTTGAAGGTGGGGCTGCAGGCGGCAAGCGCGAGCGCGGCGGCGGCCAGCGCGGGCCGGAAACGGGAAACGGGCGATGGCATCGGGGAACGATTATCGAGCCGCCCGGCCGGGTGCCAGCACGATCCGGCCGGCGGAACTAAAATCGCCCGGCCTTCCTCCATCCGCTGCCATGAAAAAATACATCGCCGTCGCCGCAGTCGCGCTTGCATTGGCCGCTGGCGTGGGGGTGTACCTCGGCTCCGGCGCCACCGCGGCACCGGCCTCGACCTTCGTGCTGCTCGACGGCAGCAAGAAAAGCACCAACGACCTGAAGGGCAAGGTCACCCTGGTGAATTTCTGGGCCACGAGCTGCGTGACCTGCGTGGCAGAAATGCCCAAGGTCATTGCCACCTACGACAAGTACAAGTCCAAGGGCTACGACACGCTGGCCGTGGCCATGAGCTACGACCCGCCCAGCTACGTCGTCAACTTTGCCGAGACCCGCAAGCTGCCGTTCAAGGTGGCGATCGACAACACCGGCAGTGTGGCCCAGGCCTGGGGCGACGTGAAGCTCACGCCCACCACCTACCTGGTCAACAAGAAGGGCGAGATCGTGAAGCGCTACGTGGGGGAGCCCGATTTCGCCGAACTCCACAAGCTGATCGAGAAACTGCTCGCCGAGGCTTGATCCGCCCTCCGGCACCACGAAGGCGCTGCGTTCGGCAGCGCCTTTTTTGTTGCTGCCGCTCTCGAGGCGCCCGGGATGCAGGGGCGGCTTGCCGAACGCATAGCAACAACCCGAAGCATGCTTCGGCCCGGACTTTGCTAATCTGCACCTTCCGCAGTTCTTGCGCACCTTGCCTCTTCGATGACCGACTCTCCCGTGGCCGCCTCGCGCGAGCCCGCACCGATCCTGTTCGCCGCATGCGCAGGCATGGCCGACTGGATTTCATCGCTGCGCGTATGAGCTTTTCGGTTTCACGCCCGCTGCCGCTGGCCGACACGCCAGCCGTCGTGCTCCTGACGCCGGAGGAGCCTCGCGAACTCGATGCGGCACGCGCGATCTTCCGCGACTACGCCGCCTCGCTGGGCATCGACCTGTGCTTCCAGAACTTCGAGGAAGAGGTCGCCACGCTGCCAGGCGACTACGCCGAACCGCGCGGCGCCCTGCTGCTCGCGCTGGTCGATGCCGCCCACATCAAGGAGGAAGCCGGCCAACGCGCGCCGACCCTCCTGCGCGCCAACGGCACGCTGGCGCACGTGGCCGGCTGCTGCGCGCTGCGCCCGCTCGACAACACCGACTACGCCAATGCCGCGGAGATGAAGCGGCTGTTCGTGCGGCCCGGCTTTCGGGGGCTGGGGGTCGGGCGGCAGCTCGCCGAAGCCATCCTCGACGCCGCACGCGGCGCGGGCTATGCCTGCGTGCTGCTCGACACGCTGGACGAGATGGAGTCCGCCCGCGCGCTCTACGAAGACCTGGGTTTCGAGGAAGTGCCGCCCTACTATCACAACCCGATCGCGGGCGCGCACTACCTCAAGGTGGATCTTTAGTCAGCTCGGCCGTCAGCCGCGGGCCTGGGCCAGCAGCGTCTCGGCATTGCTGACCTCGAACTTGCCCGGCGCCTCGACGTTCAGCGTGGCCACCTTGCCGTCCTTCACGAGCATCGAATAGCGGTTGCTGCGCAGGCCCATGCCGCGGCCGGTCAGGTCGAGCGTGAGGCCGGTGGCCTTGGCGAAATCGGCGCTGCCGTCGGCCAGCATGCGCACCTTGGTGCCGGTCTTCTGGTCGCGCGCCCAGGCGCCCATCACGAAGGCGTCGTTCACGCTCACGCACCAGATCTCGTCCACGCCAGCGGCCTTGAAGTCGTCGTAGTGCTGCACATAGCCGGGCACATGCTTGGCCGAGCAGGTGGGCGTGAAGGCGCCCGGCAGCGCGAACAGCGCAATGGTCTTGCCGGCCGTGGCCTTGCCCACGTCCACCGGGTTCGGTCCGATGCTGCAGCCTTCGCCTTCGACCTCGGAATATTCCTGCAGGGTGGCCGAAGGAAGGGTGTCGCCGACTTTGATCATCTGAGTGCTCCTGAAAAAGAAAAACGGCCCACATTGTGGGCCGTTTCCGGATGGGTTGCCTTCGAGAGGCTTCCCGAAAGGTCGATCAGCCGGTGATCAGACCAGCACGGCCTTCTCGACCAGGCGGGTCACGACCCAGTTCTTGGTCTTCGAGATCGGACGGCTTTCCGTGATCTCGATGGTGTCGCCCAGCTTGTACTCGCCCTTTTCGTCATGAGCGTGGTACTTGCTCGTCTTGGCCACGATCTTGCCGTAGAGCTCGTGCTTCACACGGCGCTCGACCAGCACGGTCACGGTCTTGGCACGCTTGTCGCTGACCACCTTGCCGATCAAGGTGCGCTTGAGGGATTTTTTAGCTTCCGTCATGTTCACTCCTTACTTGGCGGCTTGGGTTTCTTGCTGCTTCTGCGCAAGAATGGTCTTGGCGCGCGCGATGTCGCGGCGCGTCACGCGCAGCGTCGAGGTGTTCGACAGCTGTTGCGTGGCTTTCTGCATGCGCAGGCCGAAATGGGCCTTCTGCAGGTCCTTGATTTCGGCTTGCAGACCTGCGACGTCCTTCGTGCGCAGGGTTGCGGCCTTGGTCACCTTGGCCGGAGCCGCGGTTTCTTTTTTCTTACGTGTTGCCATGGGTGTTCTCCTCTCAGGCGCCGAGCTGGCGAGCGACGAAGGTCGTACGCAGCGGCAGCTTGGCGGCGGCCAGGCGGAACGCTTCGCGGGCGAGTTCTTCGGGCACGCCGACGATCTCGAACACGATCTTGCCAGGCTGGATTTCAGCGACGTAGTACTCGGGGTTGCCCTTACCGTTACCCATCCGCACTTCGGCGGGCTTGGTAGAGATCGGCTTGTCCGGGAACACGCGGATCCAGATACGGCCACCACGCTTCACGTGACGCGAAATCGCGCGGCGAGCGGCTTCGATCTGGCGCGCCGTGAGGCGGCCGCGGTCGGTGCATTTGAGACCGAAGTCACCGAAGGCAACCGAGTTGCCCCGGGTTGCGACGCCGGTGTTGCGGCCCTTTTGTTCCTTGCGGAACTTTCTGCGTGCAGGTTGCAGCATTTTTAATACTCCGTAGTTCTAAGACCGATCACTCGGTCTTGGCACCGTCAGCTGCTGCAGCTGGCGCGGCTTTGCGGACGCGCTTAACGGCGGGTTTCGAGTCTGCACCCGGAGCAGCGGGGGCTGCGCCAGTGGCTTCTGCGGGCTTGTCGCTGCCGTCGGCCGGGGCGGTGTTGCCACCGATCGGGCCACGGGCACCGGCGCGCGGGCCGGGACCACGGCGGTCCGAACCCGGACGGTCGCCACCCGGGCGGCCATCGCGGCGCGGACCACGCGGACGACGCTCGTCGTCCGGACGCGGCGTTTCGACGGCCGGCAGGTCGTTGCGGCCCAGCGTGTCGCCCTTGTAGACCCAGACCTTGACGCCAATGACGCCGTAGGTGGTCTTGGCTTCCGAGGTGCCGTAGTCGATGTCGGCGCGCAGCGTGTGGAGGGGCACGCGGCCTTCGCGATACCACTCGGTACGGGCAATTTCGATGCCGTTCAGGCGGCCAGCCGACATGATCTTGATGCCCTGGGCACCCAGACGCATGGCGTTCTGCATGGCGCGCTTCATGGCGCGGCGGAACATGATCCGCTTTTCGAGCTGCTGCGTGATGCTGTCGGCGATCAGCTGGGCATCGATTTCGGGCTTGCGCACTTCTTCGATGTTCACTGCCACCGGCACGCCGAGCTGCTTGCCCAGTTCGCGCTTGAGGTTCTCGATGTCTTCGCCCTTCTTGCCGATCACGACGCCCGGACGAGCCGAGTAGATCGTGATGCGCGCGTTCTTGGCGGGACGCTCGATCATGACGCGCGACACCGAAGCGTTCTTCAGCTTCTTCTTGAGGTATTCGCGGACCTTGATGTCTTCGGCCAGCATGCCCGCGAAATCGCGGTCGCTTGCGTACCAGCGGCTGGACCAGTTACGGGTAACCGCAAGGCGGAAGCCGGTCGGATGGATTTTCTGTCCCATATTTCTTCCAGGCGTTCTTAGTTGCCAACCGTCACGTACACATGGCACGTGGGCTTGCTGATGCGGTTACCGCGACCCTTGGCTCGCGCGGTGAAGCGCTTGAGCGTTGCGCCCTGTTCGACGTAGATGGTCTTGACCTTCAGTTCGTCGATATCGGCGCCATCGTTGTGCTCGGCGTTGGCAATTGCCGACTCGAGCACCTTCTTGATGATCACAGCGGCCTTCTTCTGCGTGAATTGCAGAACGTTGAGCGCTTGATCAACCTTCTTGCCGCGGATCAGGTCAGCGACCAGACGGCCCTTGTCGACCGAGAGGCGGACACCGCGGAGGACTGCACGTGTTTCAGACATGGTCGTTCCTTACTTCTTCTGGACTTTCTTGTCCGCGGGGTGCCCCTTGAACGTGCGCGTGAGCGCAAATTCGCCGAGCTTGTGGCCGACCATCTGGTCGGTGATGTAGACAGGCACGTGCTGCTTGCCGTTGTGCACGGCAATGGTCAGGCCGATGAACTCGGGCAGAACCATCGAGCGGCGCGACCAGGTCTTGATCGGCTTCTTGTCCTTCGTCGTCACGGCCTTGTCGGCCTTGGCCACGAGGTGATGGTCAACAAACGGACCCTTTTTGAGAGAGCGAGTCATTTGCTATCCCTTACTTCTTGCGGCGCGACACGATGAAGACCTGCGTGCGCTTGTTGTTACGGGTACGGTAGCCCTTGGTCAGGTTGCCCCACGGGTCGACAGGATGGCGGCCTTCGCCGGTCTTGCCTTCGCCACCACCGTGCGGGTGGTCGACCGGGTTCATCACCACGCCGCGAACGGTCGGGCGAATACCCATGTGACGCTTTACACCGGCCTTGCCGAGTTGGCGCAGGCTGTGCTCTTCGTTCGCGACTTCACCGATGGTGGCGCGGCATTCGATGTGGATGCGGCGCACCTCACCCGAACGCATGCGGACCTGGGCGTAGACGCCTTCGCGAGCCAGCAGCGTGGCCGACGTGCCGGCCGAACGCGCGATCTGCGCGCCCTTGCCGGGCTGCAGTTCGATGCAGTGGATCGTCGAGCCGACCGGAATGTTGCGGATCGGCAGCGTGTTGCCGGCGCGGATCGGGGCTTCCGAACCGCTCAGCAGCGTTGCACCAGCCTCAAGACCGCGCGGGGCGATGATGTAGCGGCGCTCGCCGTCGGCGTAGCAGACCAGGGCGATGTGGGCGGTACGGTTCGGGTCGTACTCGATGCGTTCGACCTTGGCCGGGATGCCGTCCTTGTTGCGCACGAAGTCGACAACGCGGTAGTGGTGCTTGGCACCGCCGCCACGATGACGGATCGTGATGTGGCCGTTGTTGTTGCGGCCGGCCT
>Ga0209051_1000691_pt1 | contig 37343 bp, 39 predicted proteins | sample AraplaCvi_mMS_r2_2_FD_184286 | JGI IMG/M metagenome (GOLD analysis project Ga0209051, IMG submission 184286) | Arabidopsis root microbial communities from North Carolina, USA - plate scrape MF_Cvi_mMS_r2 (SPAdes) (version 2) | ecosystem: Host-associated > Plants > Roots > Endosphere | place...
CGCTCTACATGTGCCTCGGCCAGAACGACGCGGCCGACCTGCGCACGGCGCTGCGCGCCTCCGAGAGCGACGACTACCTGTCGGCCGCGATCGACGAGGCGATCACCCGCAAGCCCAAGGGCCACGACTTCATCATCGACCGCACCCACAAACGCCCCGCCGTCGCCCGCCACATGAGCGTCACCGGCGGGTGATTTTCTGCGCCGAGTTGGCCTTCAGCTACTCAAGCCACCCGTTTCCTCGCGCTCAACAAAAAAGCCGGAACTCGCGTCCCGGCTTTCGAAGGCATATGACGCGGTGTCTCAGGCCGCGTTGCTGCGGCGGAAGGCCTGGCGGCGGTCGGTGGCGCCGGCGTGAAAGCTGACGTTCGGATCGCGCGTCTTGAAACGCTCGATCTTTTCCGACAGCATTTCCACGCGCCGGCGCAGGCCGTGGATCTCGGCATTGTTTTCCTCGACCATGGCGGCGTTGCGCTGGGTGATCAGCTCGACCTCCTGCACCGCCTTGGTGACCTCGTTGATGCCGGTCGACTGCTCGCCGGTCGCTGCCGAAATCTGGGCGACGAGCTTACGGACGTCGGTGATGTGGGTGATGATCTCGGTCAGCGCCGACCCCGTCTCCTCGACGAGATGCACGCCGTTGCTGACCTGGGTCGAGCTTGCCGAGATCAGGCCCTTGATTTCGCGGGCAGCACCGGCGCAACGCTGCGCCAGCTCGCGGACCTCCTGGGCGACGACCGCAAAGCCGCGGCCCGCTTCGCCCGCACGGGCAGCCTCGACGCCCGCGTTCAGCGCCAGCAGGTTGGTCTGGAAGGCGATTTCGTCGATGACGCCGATGATCGTCGCGATCTTTTCGGAGGAGCGGCTGATCTCGCCCATGGCATCGACAGCACGCGACACGACCTCGCCGGAGCGGACGGCGAAATCTTCGGTCTCGTTGACAGACACCGACGTCTGCTTGGCGCTTTCGGCCGTCGAGCGGACGATGTCGCTCAGATGGCGAAGGGCGCGCGAGCTTTCTTCGAGAGCTGCCGCCTGCTGTTCGGTGCGGCGGGCAAGATCGTCGGCCGAAGACGCCAGGTTGCCGGTGCCGCCGTCGATCTCCTCGGCTGTGGAACGCACGTCGGCAAGCGTGGCGCGCAACGCCTCGACGGCCTGGTTGTAGGTGCGCGCCATTTCGATGAAGTCTTCCGGCAGGTTCTCGTCCATGCTGCGTTCGAGGTCACCCTCGGCGAGCTTGCCGAGCACTTCGTTGAGCGCGGTCAGCGCCTGGCGCTGCTCGCCGGCAATGCGTGCCCGCTCGGCCGCACGGCGCTCGGCTTCCGCCGTCGAAAGCTCGCGGGCGGCAGCGGCATCCTGTTCGAGACGGACGTTTTCGACTGCCGCATCGCGGAAGACGGTGACCGAACGGACCATGTCGCCGATTTCGTCGCCGCGCTCGCGGCCCTCGATCCTGACCTCGAGATCGCCGTCGGCGAGGCGTTTCATCACTTCGGTGACGCGACGCAGCGGGCCGCGCAGCGTTTCCACCAGCATCAGGCCGCCGGCAATGGCGAGCAGCGTGCCGACCACCATGGCGACGAGCGACAGCTGGGCGGAACGCTCGCTGTCTTCCTTGCCGACCTCCTGGGCCTGAGCCACGAAATTCTTGAGGCCGGCCATGCCGGCCGTCAGCGTCTCATTGGCAGCAGTCCGGGCCTTCCTCCAGTCGGCTGCGATGGACAGAAGCCGGGCGGTATCGTCCTCGATCGACTTCAGGCGCGGCTGAAGCTGGGTTGCGAATTCACGCATGGCGGGATTTCTCGCCAGTTCCGATACTTCGGCGCTGGCATCCTTCAGCTTTGCCATGACATCGAGGACGACCTTGCGGGCCTCCTCCGTCTGCGTGGCGCGCAGCCGCTCGACATAGAGCTGCATGGCATCGATCAGCCGCAGCGCTTCGGCGCTGCGGTCGAGAAGCGTGCGCAGGCTCGCGACCTCGCCTTCGATGCTGGCGAAACGAGACGCCGCGTTGCCCGCCTTGCTGGTGACCTCCGCCTCCATTTTCGCCTGGAGCGGCTCCATGCCCGCAACGGTGTCGCGCACCGCCTTTGCCTTTTCCGCGACATCCTTGTTGCCCTTGATGGTGGCCGCAAGGGCATTGATCGCGTCGTTGATCGGCTTCAGCTGCTTGATCCCGTTCGGGGTCAGGAAGGCCTGCACCTCCTGGAACGTCTTGTCCAGGATGCCGAGATACATGTCCGCGGTGCCGATCGCGCCGTCGTCCGTGCCTGTCTCCTTGACCGAATTGCGGAGTTCGCCGATCTGTTCGGCGATCGCCTTGTAGGCATAGGCTTCCAGCACCATGCTCTTGGCGAATTTTTCCTTGCCTTCGAACTGCTTGCGGACGTTGGCGACCTGGTCCGAAACCCCCGTCGCCACGGTTCGCACGTCGTCGATGCTGGAGTCGACCGCTGCCGCGTTCTCATCGCGCTTCTGCTTGATCTTCCAGAGCACGTCCGTGGCGGCGCGCATCTTGGGCGCGAGACCCGTCACCACGGCAACGCGCTCGCGGTCGCCATCGGTCACCAGCAGACCTTCAAGCGTGCGCACGCCGCTCTCCTGCTTGTCGATGGCGGCCTTCAATGCCGCGAGCGAGGTATTGTCCGGCTTGCTGTTGAACTCCTGGAGGACCGCCTGGAGGTTTTCGAAATCGCCGATATTCTCGATCGTCGCGCGTGTCACGGTCATATGGCCGTTCAGCATGCTGGCCGTATAGTAGCCGGCAAGGCCGACACCCGCGATCAGAAGCACCAGCGGGATGACGAAAAGCAGGACCTTGGTGACGATCCTGCGGCTCTGAAGAAGACGATCGATAAAAGACATTTTTCCCCCACTGCAAACCAGATGCGGCTTTCGCGTCAGCGGCATTCGCGAAACGGCAACGGCACGATCCCAGCGTCATGCGGGAATGAATGGCATTCACAATCGTCAAATTCGGTTGAGCAAGGGTTAATTCGGGACCCTTACATTTACTACATCCTGCCGCATATCGCGATTTTCTCTTTCTACCCAAAAGAGTACCGCCTGCGGGCCAACCGGACTGGCGATGCGTAAGCCGTTGCTTTAAGAGAACCGGGTACCGGAGGAAACTTGGAATGACATCGTCGGAAAATTCGCGGGGCGCGCTGTTCATGGCGCTCGCCATGGCGGCTTTCACCTGCAACGATGCGCTCGTCAAGTCGGTCACCCCGGAGCTCGGCATCGGCCAGATCATGGCGGTACGCGGCGTCATGGCCACGGCGCTGATCTACTGCGTGGCGCGGTATATGGGCGTCACGCTCTCGCTGAAGGCGGTCATGCAGCCGCTGGTGCTGCTGCGCACAGTCTTCGAGCTTGGCGCGACGCTGACCTTTCTCTCGGCGCTGGCCCATATCGAATTCGCCGCCATCTCCTCGATCATGCAGGCATTGCCGCTTGCCGTAACGTTGGGCGCGGCTCTCTTTCTCGGCGAACCCGTCGGCTGGCGGCGCTGGACGGCGATCGGCATCGGCTTCCTCGGCGTGCTGATCATCATCCGCCCCGGTCCGGAAGGTTTTACGCCGGCGGCGCTGCTTGCCGTCGTCGCCTGCTGTTGCACCGCATGCCGCGATCTCACCACCAAGCGCATCAGGGCCGACACCCCCAGTTTGACGCTGACCCTGTTCACGTCGCTCGCCAATACGGTTCTCGGAGCGATCCTGATCGTGCCGATGGGCGGCTGGCAGCCGGTCAGCACCTATGCGCTCGGGCACCTGGCGATCGCTTCGGTGCTGGTCTTTGCCGGCTACCAGGCGGTGATCCAGTCGATGCGGACAGGCGAGATCTCCTTCATCGCGCCGTTCCGCTATACCGGCCTGCTCTGGGCCCTGTTCATCGGCTTTTTCGCCTTCGGCGAACGTCCGAACGCCTATATGCTGGTCGGCGCGGCGGTCGTTATCGGCTCCGGCCTCTATACCTTCTATCGCGAGCGCAAGCGCCAGAACGGCATCGCCGAGAAGGCAACGGCCGGCTTGACGGGCGGCCGGAGCTGAAGCGCCGGACGGAAGGGCGAAAGACAGGCGTGAAAGGACAGGACGACGTGCAGCAAAGCCGATTTCTCGACAGACGAACCCCGCCCCATATTCTGACGCTCGTCGTCTGCGCCGGTCTTGCCGCCCTCTCGCTCAACGTCTTCCTGCCGTCGCTCTCCGCCATGGCGACCCATTTCGGTACCGAATACGCCGTCATGCAGCTCGCCGTCTCCGGCTACATCGCCGGCACCGCCGTGCTGCAACTGGTTCTCGGCCCGCTGTCCGACCTCCTCGGCCGCCGCCGCGTGATGATCGGCAGCATCCTGATCATGCTGGCGGGCACGCTGATCTGCCTGTTCGCCGCCAATGTCACCGTCTTCATGATCGGGCGGCTGCTGCAGACGGCGGTCGTCGCCGGCTTCGTCCTGCCCCGCGCCATCATCCGCGATACGGTGCCGATGGAAAGCGCCGCCTCGATGATCGCCTACGTGACCATGGGCATGTCGCTGGTGCCGATGGTCAGCCCGACGATCGGCGGCGCGCTCAACGACTTGTTCGGCTGGGAGGCGAATTTCGCCCTGATGCTCGGGCTCGGCCTGCTGACGCTGACGCTGGTCTTTTCCGATCTCGGCGAGACCAACCGCGCGCCGGCCAGCAGCTTCACCGCGCAGTTCCGCAGCTGGCCGGACCTTTTCCGCTCGCGCCGCTTCTGGGGTTATACGTTCACCTCGACCTTTTCTTCCGGCGTCTTCTTCTCGTTCCTCGGCGGGGCGCCCTTCGTCGGCACCGCGATCTACCATCTGTCGCCGACCATGCTCGGCGTGCAGTTCTTCCTGATCGCCGCCGGCTACATGGTCGGCAACTTCATTTCGGGACGCTACACCCGTCATTTCGGCACCATGTCGATGATGATCTCCGGCAGCGTGGTCAGCCTGATCGGTGTCGCCATCACCGCCGTCTTCCTGCTCTTCGAAGCACCCTGGCCGTTTGCGTTCTTCGCACCGCTGGCGCTTACCGGCGTCGGCAACGGCCTTACCCTTCCCAGCTCCAATGCCGGCATCGTCAGCGTGCGGCCGCATCTTGCCGGCTCCGCGTCCGGCCTTGGCGGGGCGATCACCGTCGGCGGCGGTGCGGCGCTTTCGACACTTGCAGCCGCGGTGCTGAAGGAAGAAGGTGGCGCCATGCCGCTTCTCGTCGTTATGGGCGTCACCACCGTCCTCGCGCTTTTCGCCACCGCCTATGTCCGGCAGATCGACCGGCGCGAGGGCGCGATCCCGACGAAGGAAGACGGCTGATGGCTGCGCCCGTCTCCACCCGACCTCCCGGCCTGATCCTTGCCGGCGGCAGATCGAGCCGCATGGGCGCCGACAAGGCCTTCCTGGACATCGGCGGCGATACGATCCTCGCTCATGTTGTGCGCCGGCTGGGCCCTCAGGTTTCGGAAATCACCCTGAACGCGCCGGCGGAGTTTCCCAATCCGCTCGGCTTGCGCCTGCTGCCCGACCGGATCGGCGGCCAGATCGGCCCGCTCGCGGGGGTGTTCTCCGGCCTGCGCGACATGCGCGCCCGCGGCCCCGGCGCAACGCATCTCCTCACGGTCCCCTCCGACAGCCCCTTTGTCCCCCTCGATCTCGTGCGCCGACTTGAAGCGGGAGCGGACGATCCGAACGCGATCGTCATCGCCGTCTCGGACGGCCGCGATCATCCGGTATTCGGGCTCTGGCCGGTCTCCATCGCCGACGATCTGGGAAGCTGGCTCGCCGGGCCCGACAACCGCCGCATCAGGGATTTTCTCCAACGTCACCCCCTGGTGACCGTCGAGTTCGCGATGATCGGGACGCCGCACGGATTGCTCGATCCCTTTTTCAACATCAACACGCCCGAGGACCTTCAGGAGGCCCGCCGTTTCGCTCAGGAGCTTTCATGACCCCTCCCCGCGTCTTCGGCATTTCCGGCTGGAAAAATTCCGGCAAGACGGGTCTGGCGGTGCGGCTGGTGGCGGAATTCACCCGCCGCGGCTATGCGATCTCGACGATCAAGCACGCCCACCACGATTTCGATATCGACAAGGTGGGTGCCGATTCCTTCCGCCACCGCCAAGCCGGCGCCCATGAGGTGGCGATCGTTTCCGGCACCCGCTTTGCGATCATGCACGAGCTGCGCGGCGCGCCGGAACCGAGTTTCGAGGAAATCCTCTCGCGCCTCGCCCCGTGCGATCTGGTTCTCATCGAGGGCTACAAGCGTGAGCCGGTCCCGAAGATCGAAGCTCGTCGCCTCGAGAGCAACAATCGCGAACCGCTCGCACCCGGCGATCCCCATATCGTCGCCATCGCCGCCGACCACCCGGTCACGGATGCCGGCATCCCGGTCTTCGACCTCGACGACACGACCGCGATCGCCGATTTCATCGCCAAGGTGACGGGGCTTCCAGACACGTGAAAAAGCCGCCGGATCGCTCCGGCGGCTTGGCTTGAAGTGCCTGAAACCGCTTACCGGTTCGAGGCGACCGGTTTGACGAGCGGGGTGATGCGGCGCACGGTCACGCGGCGGTTTTCCTGTTCCGGGCCGTCGGTGCGGACCTTGAGGTAACGCTCGCCATAACCCTGGGTCGCCAGGTTTTCCGGCGGAATGTTGAACGCATCCGTCAGCACCCGGGCGACGCTTTCGGCGCGCTCGTCCGAAAGAACGAGGTTGCTGTCGTCGCTGCCGACGGCATCCGTATGACCTTCGATCAGGAAGGTTTCGGAAGGATCCCGCTTCAGAACCTTGTTGATCGCGTCCGCGACCTTGCGCAGCGAGCTCGCCTGGTTCATCGGGATTTCGGCACTGCCGGTGGCAAAGGTGATGGTATCGAGGTCGATACGCGGCACCTTGTCTCGGATGCGGGCGGAGTAGCGCACTTCGTCGAGCGAATAGACCCGTTCGACCCGCTCGACCGGCGGCTGTTCCAGGAATTCGTAATAATCCCGGTCCGGTTCGGTCGAGGTATCGATGATGTAGTCGTCGAGCGGCACGCTGAGGCGCATCGGCGGCAGATCGTCGCCCGGGTCGCGCCAGACATAGTCGCGGCCGCGGCGGTTATCCACCAGTTCCGGCGCATAATAGAGCACGTATTCCTCACCGCCCTTCACCACCCGCGAGCGCTGGACGATCTCGCCATAGCTGTTGCGGACGGTGACGATCCGCGTGCCGTCGTCACGCACGATGACCTCGCGCACCCGGCCGTCGCGAAGCTGCTCGTATTGCGGCGCCCGGCCACGGTCGTCGTAGAAACGACGGCTGTCGTCGTGTCGAACCACGGTCTGGTTGTCGATCGAGATGATCACCCGGCCGCCATCCCGGTCGCGGCCTCCGTTGCGGTCACGGCTGCCGTTCAAGCCGGCCGCATCGCGGAATTCCCAGCCGCGAGGGCGTTCGAACTGCGGACGCTGGTCGAGGCGCTGGCCCCGCTCTTCCGACAACTGGCGGAATTCCTGCTGCTGTTCGCGGGTGGCGCGGGTGCCGGCCTGGGCCTCGGCATCGGATTTCGGCGGCGCGAGCTGCTGCTGGTCGGCCTGCTGAGGAGCCGGACGGCGCGGACGCTCTCCGTCGCGTGGCGGACGGGCGGACGGCGCTTCCTTGGCGCTGTCGAGCACGGCTGCGCCGTTCTGAACGGGCAGCACGACCTGTTCGCCGCTCTTGGCCGCAGCCGGATCCTTGGCAAGTTCCTTGGCGCGTTCGACCTGCTGGGGCGTGGTTGCCGTCTGGGGAGCGGTCGGCTGCGCGCCGGGCTGGGCGCCGGTCGCCTGCTGGCCCTGGGGCTGGCCGGGGAGCTGCTGACCGGAAGGCGCGACCGGAGGCTGTCCTTCGGTCGTCTGCCGGCGGGGCGCCTCACCCGGAACCGGCTGGCCGGGAACCTGCTGGCCCGGGGCGGCCTGGCCGGTTGCGGCCGGCGGCTGGTTGCGCCTGTCCTGCGCGGTGCCGGTGCCCGGAGCCTGGCCTGGAGCCTGGGCCGGAGCTTGTCCGGTTGCGGTGCCGCGAGCCGGATTTTCAGGTGCTGCACCGGGCGTCGCGGCGCGATCGGTTGCCGGCGGCTGCGAAGGCTTCGGCGTTTCGGCCTGGTTCTGTGCCGGGGCGGCGTTGCGCTCCTGCGCATTGCGGCCGGCCGGAGCCTGCGGCGCGGTTTCCGGCGTCGCGGCGCGGTTGGTCGCAGGCGGCAGCGGCTTCGGCGTTTCAGCCTGTTTCTCGGCCGGAGCGGCTTTCGGCTGCTGGGCATCGCGGCGAGCGGGAGCCTCCGGCGCGGCGTCCGGGGTGGCGGCGCGATTGGTGGCCGGCCGTTCCGGCTTCGGCGTTTCAGCCTGCTTTTCTACCGGAGCCGCCTTCGGCTGCTGCGCTTCCCTTGCGGCCGGCTGCTCGGTCTGCGGCGTGGCCTGCTCGCGCTGGCGGCGCGGCTGGGCGTCGTTTCCGCCCTGACCTTGCCCCTGGCCGGCATCCTGCTGCTGACGGCGCGGACGCTCCTGTGCGGGCGCCTCGGCGGCGGGTCGCTCGGCCTGCGGGGCCTGGCGGGGTGCTGCTTCGCGAGGGGCAGCGTCGGGTTCCGCCGGTTTCTGACGCCGCGGCTGTTCGGCCTGGGCCGGCTGCTGGGCTTGCGGCTGCTGGGCTTGCGCCGGAGCCTGCTGTTGCTCCTCCTGCGGCTTGCGGCGGGGGCGCGGCTGTCCCTCGCCCTCCTGGGCGCCCGGAGCGCCCGGCGGGAGGATCTGTTGCTGCACCTGGATGACGCCCGGCACCTGGCCGGCATCGATAACAGGTCTCACGGGGGCGGCACCGGCTGGCTGCAGCATCAGCGGCAGCGACACCAAAGGCGCTGCGACGCTGGCGAACAGTCTGAATTTTTGCGACATGGACATTTCCTCTTCTAGGGGTGTCATCCCTTTCATGCGCGTCCTTTATTGCCGTTTTTCGGCGGACTTGCGCGGCACCTCAACTGAATTGCACCAAAATGGTTCCGCGCAGCCTGTTGCGGCCGGCCTGAACCTCGCATGAATGTGTTGTTCATGAACTGAAAGCACCTGAACGTGCACGTAAAATGCCGTTGCAATTTTTCCCGAGCAGGTATCTAAAAATCCACTCGGGCCGTGCGGTTGCGCGCGTCCCGTCTCCCTGCGGCCGAAAAAGACCAACACCCGCAGGTTGCCAACAGAGAGGATCAACATGAACATTTCCACCCGATTCCTTGCTGCCGCCTCGATCGCCGCCCTGTCTCTGTTCGCCGGTTCGGCAATGGCCCAGGAGAAACTCGTGATCGGCACCGAAGGCGCCTATCCGCCCTTCAACAACCTCGAAGCCAACGGCCAGCTCACCGGTTTCGACATCGATATCGCCAAGGCTCTGTGCGACCAGATGAAGGTCACCTGCACCTTCGTCACCAACGACTGGGACGGCATCATCCCGGCGCTGCAGTCGAAGAAGTTCGACGCCATCGTCGCTTCCATGTCGATCACCCCCGAGCGGAAGGAACAGGTCACCTTCTCGAAGAAATATTACAACACGCCGCCGGCCATCGCCGTGCCGAAGGATTCGCCGATCAAGGATGCCTCGCCTGCATCGCTGAAGGGCAAGACGCTCGGCGCCCAGGGCTCGACGACCCATTCGAACTATGCGGAAAAGCACATGCCGGATGCCGAGCTGAAGCTCTATCCGACCGCCGACGAATACAAGCTCGACCTGTCCAATGGCCGTATTGACGGCGTGGTGGACGATATCGTCGTGCTGTCGGCATGGGTCAAGTCCGATGCCGGCAAGTGCTGCAAGATCCTCTCGGCGCTGCCGATCGACGTCGAGATCAATGGCGAAGGCGCCGGCATCGCCGTTCGCAAGGGCGAACAGGCACTCGCCGACAAGTTCACGGCGGCGATTGCCGCGATCCGCGCCAACGGCACTTACAAGAAGATCCAGGACAAGTACTTCGACTTCGACGTCTACGGCGAAAAGTAAGCGACGAGTTCGGTGCATCAATCCGGCGGAAGGCTTGCCCTTCCGCCGTTTTTCTTTTTAATGAAGCAAAGTTAAGAGCGGTCCGACAGAAGCCGCAGGGGAAAACCATCATATGAGCGGATTCTTTTCCGCCCTTTTCAGCGCACTCGATCCGCTCTGCGGTCCTGTCGGCGTTTTTTCCCTGTTCGGCTCGGGCTCGCTCGTCGCCTGCGGCGATGCGGGCTGGGGCGACGAGATTGCGTTCGGGGTGAAGATCACCATCGGCCTGGCGGTCGTCACCCTGCCCGTCGGGCTGGTGATTGGCTTCCTGATTGCGCTTGCGGCGCAGTCGGAGGAAAAGTTGCTGAGGCTCGCCGCCGGCATTTACACGACGATCTTCCGCGGCCTGCCGGAGCTGCTCACTCTTTTCATCATCTATTACGGCCTGCAGATTCTCATCCAGGCTGTGCTGGCGTGGTTCGGCTATCAGGAACGCGTCGAGATCAATGCCTTCCTGGCGGGCGTCGTCGCGCTTTCGGTGGTCTTCTCCTCCTATTCGTCGGAAGTGATGCTGTCCGCCTTCCGGGCGATCCCGCGCGGCCAGTACGAGGCGGGCGACGCGCTCGGGCTCCACCGCTCGCGGACGATGATCCTGGTCGTCCTGCCGCAGCTCATCCGCATCGCGCTGCCCGGCCTCACCAATCTCTGGCTGATCCTCCTCAAGGATACGTCCTACGCATCGGCAATCGGGCTTGCGGAGATCCTGCGCCAGACCAGCATTGCGGCACGGGTCAGCAAGGAAGCCTTCTTCTTCTATTTCATCGCCTGCCTGCTCTATCTGACGCTTGCCACCATCTCGTCTGTCGGGCTTGGCTTCCTGGAGCGTTGGGCGAAACGCTCGGAGGTCCGCCGATGACGGCCGTCAGCCAGCTGATCCCGCCGCGCCCCGCGCCAGCCATCGCCAAGCGCAGGATCACCGGCGCCCGGATCGCCGCCCTGGCCGTGCTCGCGCTCTGGGCCCTGCTTGCCCTGGCGCTCGTCCTGACGGTCATCAACGGCTGGGACGAGCAGAAATTCCTGCGTTACGGTCCGCGCTACCTGCACGGCCTGTGGACGACGGTTTCCCTGGTCGTGCTGGGGATCGTCTTCGGCGCCGTCTTGTCTTTGCCGATCGCGTTCGCGCGCATGTCGAAGAGCAGCGTGCTGAACACCGTCGCTTATGCGTATGTCTATATCTTCCGCAGCACGCCGTTGCTCGCCCAGCTTTTCCTGATCTATTACGGGCTCGGCAGCTTCCGGCCGGAACTGGAATCGGTTGGCCTCTGGTGGTTCTTCCGCGAGGCCTGGTATTGCGGATTGCTCTCGTTTGTTCTCAATACCGCCGCCTATCAGGCCGAGATCCTGCGCGGCGCGATCGAGAGCGTACCGCGCGGCCAGCACGAGGGTGCAGCGGCACTCGGTCTTTCGAAATACGTCGCATTCCGCAAGGTCATCCTTCCGCAGGCCCTCATCGTGGCACTGCGTCCTTATGGCAACGAGATCATCCTGATGATCAAAGGCTCGGCCGTCGTGTCGATCGTCACCGTCTACGACCTGATGGGCGAGACGCGTTATGCCTTCTCGCGCACGTTCGATTACCAGACCTACCTCTGGGCAGCGATCTTCTACCTCGCCATCGTCGAGGCGCTGCGGCACCTGTGGGCCTTCCTCGAAGCGCGCCTGACGCGCCACCTGAAGCGTTAGCAGCACTCGCGGAAAACGGCTGCTAACGTACTGTAATTTATCACGAATGTGCTCTTAAGGCGCAATTGTAAAGCTTCGGTTAAACATGGCATGTTCTCCTATCGGCTGACGCAACGACGTCAGCTCGAAACAACAAACGGGAACTGCTGTATGTCTGAAATGGAAATGATGCTGAAAGGTTATGGTCTCACGACCGCCCAGATCTTCTACCGCCTGCCGGACCATCCGGCGCTGCTGCAAAGCTATGTCTGGCAGAACTACGACCTCGCCCCGGATTTCCCGGAGATGAACGGCTTTCTGAAATTCTGGCAGGAGAAGCTCGACGGCCCGCTGCATTCCGTTCGCTACGTCCACCGCAAGCTGATTTCGGCCACCGAGTGGCGGGCGGTCAAGGGTGAGATCATCCTGCACTGACCTTCGCCGCGACTTGAGACAAACGCTCAGACATGCACCTCGCCATGGGCGAATTCGCCTTCGTCCGGCTCGCGGTGGACGGCTGCGAAGAGGACCGCAGCATAAAGAAGGGCGACGAGCGCAATCACGCTCCATCCCGGCAGCGGCCCGAGCGCGGCATTATGGACGGCCTCCGTCCATGAAAAGACGACATCCGCCTGCGTGTCGTTGGGCAGGAGCTTCGGCGTCGAGATCTTCAAAAGCCAGGCCATCAGCAGGATGGCATACATCCAGACGTAGTTGCGCCGGACGCGCCGGAAAAGCGCCTCGCGATAGCTGATCAGGAAACACGGATTGCGAAGGCTGTTGGCGATCGCCTGCGCCCAATCCGGCTTGAGATCCGCCTGCGGATGGAGCGCCTGGGCGAAATAATGCCGCTCGAGCTTGCGAACCCTTGCCCGGTAGACGTCGAAGAAGCGGTAGCGCCGCGCCTCGATCAGCAGGAGCAGCGACACCAGCAACATGCCGAACACGACCACGCCATGGTGAGAGGTCGGCGTCGAGAGCGATACCGACAACAGCGCCGCCACCACGGTGATCGCCCAGTTGGTCGTCCGGTCGATGCGGTCGCGCCAGCTCGTCATCCGCCCGAGTTCGCCGCGATAGTAATGGATGATCACATTGGCTTTTTCCGCAGAGGTGATCGGCAGCGAGGGCGCCCGCCGTTCCAGGTTCTGCTCCAGCGCGTTCTGGCCCTGATCGGCTGGCATGCCGTTCCTCCCAAGGCAATGGGTTGTTTCCCTGTTCCTTCAACGAATGAACATCCGTCACGTTCCGCTGATGGACAAACGGGCGCCATCGGCTTAAAGGCGCAGCAAACGAAGGATATGGCGATGAAGAAGATCGACGAAGACGCATTGGCGGAGGCCTATAACCGCGCGCTGGCGCTGGAAAAGGCGGGCGATATCGACGCCGCGGTCAAGGCCTACGAAGAGGTGCTGGAGATCGATCCCGAGGACCACGGTGGCGCGGCCGTGCGTATTGCCGCCATGGGTCGCGGCGAGACGCCTCCCAGGGCGCCTGATGCCTATGTGGAAACCCTGTTCGACCAGCATGCCGAAAGTTTCGAGGACATTCTCGTCGAGCAGCTCGGTTATGCCGTGCCGGTCATCGTGCGCCAGCGCCTGCAGGAATTGAAGCTCGGACCGTTCAAGCGCATGCTCGATCTCGGCTGCGGCACGGGGCTGACCGGCGGCACGCTGCGCGACATGGTCGATGATATCACCGGCATCGACATTTCCGAGAACATGGTCGAGATCGCACACGAAAAGGATCTCTACGAGACGCTTTACGTGGCCGAAGTCGAGGATTTCCTCGAAGACAATGACGACGAGCCCTTCGATCTCGTGACCGCCACCGACGTGCTGCCCTATCTCGGCGCGCTGGAGCCGCTGTTCTTCGGCGCAGCGGAAAACATGACGCCCGGCGGCCTGTTCGTCTTTTCGTCCGAAACCCTGCCCGGCGAGACCTTCGCCGGCCGCCCGTACATGGTCGGCCCGCACCAGCGTTTCGCCCATGCCGAAAGCTACCTCCGCGAGCGCCTCGCCGCCACCGGCTTCGAAATCCTCGAAATCTCCGACATCAACGTGCGCATGCAGGACGGTCATCCGACGCCGGGGCATCTGGTGATTGCGAAATTGCAGAGCCATCAGTGAACATGACGAGAGACGGGAAATCGGCATCAGCCGCCTGATGGCGTGCAATGCCGATCTCCGGGTTGGACAACCGGTTCGGGAAGCGCCCCGCAGCCGCGACATCATAAGCCGTCCAAGCCATCTTCTCATCGCGGTTGATCACCGATAATTTGCGCTCCGCAACGGAGGGATTCGGATGACGCCGCAGCGCTATCTTCTTGCCCAGGCCTATAACAATGCCTGGGCAAACCACCGGCTGCTGAAAGCCTGCGCAGAGCTTTCGCCCGAAGAGCTGGATGCGACGCGGATCGGCTTCTTCCCGTCGATCATCCACACGCTCAACCATATCCTGACCGTCGACTGGCTCTATATCAGCGCGCTCGAAGGCGATTGCGTGGGTGCTGCGGCCTTCGAGCCGGAAATCCCGTTTCCCGCCTTTGCCGAGCTCGATCGCGAGCAGCGCGCCGCCGACCGTCGGCTCATCGATCACTGTCGACGCCTGGACGAGAAAACCATCGCCGAGGAAATCCGCATTCCCCGCGCCGAACATGTGCAGGTGGAACGGGCCGACCGGATATTGCTGCATCTCTTCCAGCACCAGGTCCACCATCGCGGCCAGGTGCATGCGATGCTGTCCGGAACCTCCGTCGCCCCGCCGCAGCTCGACGAGTTTTTCGCCGCCGACGAAGAAAAGCTGCGCGCACAGGATTTTGCCGAACTCGGCTTCACCGAAGCCATGATCTGGAGTTGACCATGCTTTATTTCGTCATCAAGGCCCTGCACATCCTTTCCGACTTCCTGCTGATCGGCGGCATGCTGATCAATGCCTTCGTCATCGGCATGGTGCCGCCGACCATCCGCACCGGCGTGATCTCGGCGCTCAGGAAATACGACCGTACCGTCACCACCGCGGCCCTCGGCGGCGCCTGGCTGTTCGGCCTCTGGCTCGCCTTCGGCTACGGCTTCTATACGTCCGGCTGGTTCGGCTTCAAATTCCTGATCGTCCTCATGCTGTCGGCGCTGCACGGCATGCAGGGCGCCTGGATGCGCCGCATGGAAGCCGATCCGCATCTCGACCCGCCGGCCTTCGTGCGTGCCGGCCTGCCGATCGTCCTCGGCTCGGTGGTCGTCATCGTCGCGCTCGCGGTCATCAAGCCGTTCTGAGCCCCGGCCCAGTCGTTGGCAATTTTCAGCGTCCGGCCAACAGAACCGCCGATCGAAATCTGCGCTTTTCGCCGAACTGCGCTTTTCCGCAGGGCCGCTTTGCTCTAATCCTCTGCCCAACAAAATCGTGGAGGTTCAGCATGGCGAAAGTGGCATTCATCGGTCTCGGGGTGATGGGTTATCCGATGGCCGGGCATCTCAAGGTCAAGGGCGGCCATGACGTGACCGTCTATAACCGCACCGCCGCCAAGGCCGGGGACTGGGCGACGAAGTTCGGCGGCAAGGCCGCCGCGACGCCGGCCGAAGCGGCCAAGGATGCCGACTTCGTGTTCGTCTGCGTCGGCAATGACGACGATCTCCGCTCGGTGACAATCACCGAAACCGGCGTTCTCGCCGGCATGAAACCGGGCTCGATCCTGATCGACAACACCACCGCCAGCGCCGAAGTCGCCCGCGAGCTCGATGCCGCGGCACGGGAAAAGGGCGTCGGCTTCATCGACGCTCCGGTCTCCGGCGGCCAGGCGGGCGCCGAAAACGGCGTGCTGACCGTGATGTGCGGCGGCGACGAGGCGACCTTCGAAAAAGCAAAGCCGGTGATCGACGCCTATGCCCGCATGGTCGGCCTCATGGGCCCGGCCGGCGCCGGCCAGCTCACCAAGATGATGAACCAGATCTGCATTGCCGGCCTCGTCCAGGGGCTGGCGGAATCGATCCATTTCGGCAAGCAGGCCGGCCTCGACATCGAAAAGGTCATCGAGGTGATTTCCAAGGGCGCGGCCGGTTCCTGGCAGATGGAGAACCGCTACAAGACCATGAATGCCGGCAAATACGATTTCGGTTTTGCGGTCGACTGGATGCGCAAGGATCTCGATATCGTGCTGACCGAAGCCCGCCGCAACGGCGCCAAGCTGCCGGTCACGGCACTCGTCGACCAGTTCTACGGCGATGTCCAGGCGATGGGCGGCAAGCGCTGGGACACGTCCTCGCTGCTGGCGCGGCTGGAAAAGAAATAGTCCGGCCATGATCGGCCCCTCCTCCGACGTCGCCGGGATCGTCGCGCATCTCGAAACGCTGCGCTCGGAGGAGAATATTTCCGGCATGTCCCGGTTCGGCATCGTCACCGACCGGGCGATCGGCATTTCCAATCCCGACCTGCAGAAGATCGCCCGGATCGTCAAACGCGATCACGGCCGGGCGCTGGACCTCTGGCGCACCGGCATTCGCGAGGCGCGCATGCTGGCGATCTACACCGCCGATCCCGCATCGCTGACGCCTGCCGAGGCACGCGGCTGGTCGGAGGATTTTGTCTCCTGGGAAATCGTCGACACGGCCGCCGACCTTTTTACCGAGACGCCGTTCTGGCAGCAGCTCGTCGCGGATTTCGCCGCGGACGAGCGCGAATTTATCCGCCGCACCGCGTTTGCGATGATCGCCGGTGCCGCCGTGCACCGTAAGAAGGAGCCGGACGGCACGTTCATCGCCTATCTGCCGCTGATCGAGGCACAATCCGGCGACCCGCGCAATTTCGTGAAAAAGGCGGTCAACTGGGCGCTCCGCAATATCGGCAAACGCAACCGCGCCTGCCACGCCCCTGCCCTGGCGCTCTCCGAAAAGCTCGCGGCCTCGCCGGACAAGACCGCCCGCTGGATCGGCAAGGATGCCGTCAAGGAATTGTCGGGCGAGAAGCTTCTGGCGCGGCTGAAGGCTTAGCCGGCTTTCCCCATCCGATACTGACGCGGCGTCGCGCCCACAAACGTCCGAAACGCCTTGATGAAGGAACTCGTGCTTTCGAACCCGCAGGCAAGGCCGATTTCCGTTATCGGTTCCCGCCCGGCAAGCAGCATCTCCTTGGCCTTCACCATCCGCGCCCGATGCCGAAAATCGCGAAAACTCATGCCGAGCTCCGCATCGAAGCGCCGTGACAACGTCCGTTCCGAAAGGCGGACAGCCTCCGCCAGGGCACCGAAATCAAGATCCCGGTCGAGCTGCTCCAGCATCCGGTCGACGGCGACCGCCATGCCCGGCGACTGCGGTTTCGGCAGCCACGTCTCGTCTTCCTCGGCGGCCAGTTCCTCCGCAGCGGAGGCGAGTGCCCTGAAGAAGGCGTTCGCGGCTCCGTCAGCCGCATCACGCCCGGCATCCCAGCGCATGACATACAGGATCATCTGCCGCGCCAGTTCCGATAGGCCGAAGACCCGGCAGGCCGACAGCGGCGTCCCGAATTCCCCGTCGCCGAAGAGTACGGAGGACGCCGTGGCCGCCCCCTTGCTGCGAACGGCAATCACCGTTCCCCTCGCGATCAGCGCCGCCCGTTGCGGCGGCAGGATCCAGCGGCGGTCGCCGATATCGAGAATGAAGGTGCCGGCTGAAGCATAGAGGAGGTAATCGGCATCGAAGGCCCGTTCGATCTCGAAAGGTTCGTCAAAGATCCGATGATAGGCATGAGAAATCGTCGCCATCGCTGCCGGACTTGTTTAAGCCGCCTGCTGTCCCCGCATCTGCTTTAGCAGTTCGGCGGTATCGAGCAACGCGGAATGGCGGACGATCTTTCCGTCCTTTAAAACGAAGGTCCGGTAGGCGCGGACCCGGATGGAATTGCCGGAAGCTTCGACACCCTTGAAAGCCGCCTGGTGCGTGCCGTGCAATGTCAGCTCGCAGATGACGGCATCGCCTTCGGCGGTCATACGTTCGACCGTCCAGACCGCATCCGGCATGATGCGCTTCTGCACCGCCACCATGGCGCAATGTCCTTCCGCATTGGCCGGTGAATAGACGGCTTCTTCGTAATCGTCAGCGAAAAAATCCGCGAACCGTTCGGTCATGCCGCCGTTCCAGATCTCTTCTATATATCCGCCGACGATCGCCTTGTTGGTCTTGGCCTGGTCCTGCATATCGCGCTCCATCCGTTTCGATGAAGCCCAGATACGACAAAACGGGCCGTTTCAACTCGGCCCGTCCTGCCAGAAAATGATCCCGGTCCGCCAATCGGCGGATTACTCCTCGCCGGACTTCTGGTTGTCCAGCATCATGTAGTCGAGCGGCAGTTCGGTCGTGTACTTGATCTGCTCCATCGCGAAGGCGGACGACACGTCGCGGATCTCGATCTTGGCGATCAGGCGCTTGTAGAAGGCATCATAGGCGCCGATATCCGGAACGACGACGCGCAGCAGGTAGTCCACGTCGCCGCTCATGCGGTAGAACTCGACCACTTCGGGGAAATCCACCACCACTTCCGAAAACCGCTTCAGCCATTCGATCGAGTGGCTGGCAGTGCGGATCGAAACGAAAACCGTGACCTTGGTGTTGACCTTGACCGGATCGAGCAGCGCCACGCGGCGGCGGATGACACCATCCTCTTCCATCTTCTGGATGCGGCGCCAGCAAGGCGTGGTCGAGAGACCGACCTTCTTCGCGAGGTCCGCGACGGCCAGAGTGGAATCTTCCTGCAGAATACGAAGGATCTTGCGATCGAGGCGGTCCATTCAGTTCCCTTTCGAAATCATTTTTCGTTATACACGGAATTCGTGGCAGTTAACCGAAATTTGTTTCACGTATCAAGCTATCCACATGCTGTCGCAGCACCGGCAGCAAATCCGCCTCGAACCACGGATTCTTTTTGAGCCAGCCGGTATTGCGCCAGCTGGGATGCGGCAATGGCAGTATCCGTGGCCCCTGATTGGCAAGGAGATATTCGCGCCAGTTCCGGACCGTCTCCGTCATGCCCTTTCTGCGGCGGCGGCCCAGATGCCAGGCCTGCGCATAACCGCCGACGGCGAGAACGAGTTCGATCTGCGGCATCGCGGCAATCACCCGGGCGCGCCACAGCGGCGCACATTCGAGCCGCGGCGGCAGGTCGCTGCCCTTGGCGTCATAACCCGGAAAACAGAAGCCCATCGGCACGATCGCGAACTTTTGCGGATCATAAAATTCCTCGCGGGTCACCGCCATCCAGTCGCGCAGCCGGTTTCCCGAGGCATCGTTGAACGGCAGCCCGCTTTCGTGCACCCGAAGCCCCGGCGCCTGCCCGGCGATCAGCACCCTCGCCGTCTTCGATAACACGGCGACCGGCCGCGGCTCATGCGGCAGACGGTCGCTCTCGCCCTTCGCGGGCGCGTCGCGACAGATGCGGCAAGCCGCGATCGCGCCGGCAAGCCCGCCGATATCTTCGCCATTGACGATGCCATCCATGCTCATTGCCACCCGGTCACTCGCTTCATCCAGTCGGCGAACGCCTGCACGAAACTCGTATCGTCCATCATCCCGCGGCTGGCGCGCCAGTCGCGTGGACTTTCGAACCGGCCGGCCCACAGCCCCTGCCGTTCGCGCCGCGCCGTCTCCTGTTCCTCGGCATAACGTCCCGAGGCGATGGCGAGGCCTTGCCTTACCAGCGCCCCGTTGATGCTCGTCGCACCCGAATGGCAGCGCACCAGAAGCCGATGATATTTGTCGCGCTCGCGGCCGAGGCACTCAACCTCGCCATTCCCGACGAGCCGTATCAGCAACCGTCTTGCCTCCTCCCCGCAGGCCCAGGGCTTGCCGCGGCCATCCTCGCAGGTCTGGTCGAGCTCCGGCGCATCCATGCCCTGCAGCCGCAACCGCTCCCCGCCCGCCGAGAGCGTATCGCCGTCGATCACATGGAACGGGCCATGCACGACGCTGTCGGCTGCCTCGTCCAGCTTGGCGGCGATCAGCACCAGAAGGATGAAGAAGGCCACGAGAAACGCGCCATCGCGAAAAATCCTGAACGTTCTGGCCACAATCCAGCCTTATTGGAAAACGGAAGCTTCAGGAAAATGGCAAACAAAACCTTTCCCGGCAGTACTCTCTTAAGGTTTTGGACATATTCTCTCAACACCCGGGGTATCAGTTCAGTGGCCATGAGTAGCGGCGTCAGCACATCGACCGACAAAAACATCGTTGATCGCTCGCGCGGCCACCGCAACAAGGCTGTTTCCAAAGCCGTTCGCGCCACGCGGGAGCGCCTGCAGTCCAGCTCCCAGGGCAACCAGATCTTCGACCGCGACATGATCGCCATGCACGTCAACACCGTGCTGCAGGGCGCATCCGTGATGCCCCTCTTCATCGTCGTGGTGACGGCGATCGGCGTCTATCTCAATCCGAATGCCAATCTCTTCGCCTGGGCACTGCTGATGCTCAGCGTCCACGCCATCAACGTGCTGCTTGCCCGCCGCGCAAGCCGCAAGGAAATCACCGCGGCCGAGGTGCAGAAATGGCGCCGCCGCCTGCTTGCCGCACAGGTCATCGTCGGCGTCGGCTGGGCCCTGTTTGCGCTGCAGAACTGCAATGCCTGCTCCGGCGACAGCTATTATTTCTACAAGGGGGCAGCGCTCCTTTTCGCGATCTCGATTACCGCGATGAGCAGCTTCATGCTGCGCCTCGGCGTGCTCTTCGGCTTCCTGCCGATGATTCTGGCGCTGCTCGCCACCGCCATCCTGACGCGGAATGTGCTCGATATCGGCATGATCGCGATCTGCGCCGTCGCGGTCGTCTTCTTCCATTATATCGCCGACCGGCTCTATCGCTCCAACCTGACGCTGATGTCCTATCAGTCGGAAAAGGACGACCTGATCGCCGAGCTGGAAGTGGCGAAATCCATGTCGGACGAGGCCCGTCGCCGGGCGGAAGAGGCAAACCTTGCCAAATCCCGCTTCCTCGCCTCGATGTCGCACGAGCTGCGCACGCCGCTCAACGCCATTCTCGGCTTTTCCGAAGTCATGAGTTCGGAGGTCCTGGGGCCGCTCGCCAACCCGACCTACAAGGAATATGCCGGCGACATCCACCGCTCCGGCCAGCATCTCCTCAACCTCATCAACGAGATCCTCGACCTGTCGCGCATCGAGGCCGGCCGCTACGATCTTGCCGAGGAATCGCTGTCGCTGCTGGAGATCGCCGAGGATTGCATCGGCATGGTGCAGCTGCGCGCCAGCGCCAAGAACATCTCGATCAGCCAGCAGTTCGAACCGCAGCTGCCGCAGGTCTGGGTGGACGAGAAATCGATGCGCCAGGTGCTCCTGAACCTGCTGTCGAACGCCGTCAAGTTCACCCCGCAGGGCGGCGAGATCACCGTCAAGGTCGGCTGGACGGCCGGCGGCGGCCAGTATGTGGCGATCAAGGACAACGGGCCGGGCATTCCGGAAGACGAAATCCCGGTCGTTCTCTCGGCCTTCGGCCAGGGCTCGATCGCCATCAAGAGCGCCGAACAGGGCACCGGGCTTGGCCTGCCGATCGTCCAGGCGATCCTTGCCAAGCACGACGGGCAGTTCATCCTGCGCTCCAAGCTGCGCGAAGGCACCGAGGCGATCGCCATCCTGCCGGCAACGCGCGTGCTGCAGAGCGTGCCGGCCGTCGCCGACGCCCAGACGGTCGCCCGCCGCCGCAAGAGCTTTGCCTGAGCGGCCGCTCTTTTCCGCAGCGCGGTTTGCGTGCATACTGCCGCCATGACCAAACTTCTCGACCGCGCCATCGAAGCAGCCAGGGAACTTCCTGCCGAAATGCAGGATGAGATCGCTCGTGTCGTACTAACGCTCGTGGGCAAAGGCGAGCCGGTGCATCAGCTCACCGCCGACGAAGTAGTGAGTTTCGCCAAATCGCTGGACCAAGCCGCGCGACGCGAATTTGCACCGGCCGAGCAGGTAGCGGCCATCTGGTCGAAATACGCTCAGTGATCATACGCTTCACCCCTGAAGCCGCAGTCGAGCTGGAGGATATCCTCAGCTATCTAGCCAGTCATTCTCCGGGAGGCGCTCGCAACGTCAGCACGCGGATTCGGCAGGTTTTGGAGAACCTCTCGGAATATCCGCTGACAGGTCTTCTCACCAGCCTTGAACCGATGCGACGTGTAGCCGTAACGCCCTATCCGTATCTGATATTTTATCTGCCCGGCGGCGATGAGATCATTGTCGTCGGCATCCGCCATGCGGCACGCGATCCATCTTCGATGCCGGATCAACCGGCGGGCGGTTAGCTCCACACGCTCCTGACCACCACATAAAGCGCGAAAAACCCGTTCGCGCACAGCAGGCAAAACACCGCAAACGAGCCGAGATCCTTCGCGTGGCGGCCGACGGTGGAGATTTCCGGCGAGATGCGGTCGACCAGTTCCTCGATCGCGGTATTCAGCGATTCGACCGCAAACAGCACCAGCATCAGGATGGCGAACACGAAATAGTCGAGCGCGCCGGCGCCGACGAGCGCGAACAGCAAGACACCGGCCGCGCCGGCGATCAGCTCGTGGCGAAAGGCCTCCTCCTGCCACAGGCGCGTCAGGCCCTGCATGGAATAGCGGAATGCCGCCACCACCCGGCGGATGCCGGTCGCCCTTTCGATATTGCTGTCGACCGGCGTCTTTTCCATTCGGGCTCAGTGGCTCTTGTTGCTGACGCCGGCCTGTTCGAAGGTCGCCATGCCGGAATGGCAGGCCGCCGCCGCCTTGACGATGCCGGCGGCAAGTGCTGCGCCCGTTCCCTCGCCGAGCCGCATGCCGAGTGCCAGAAGCGGCGTCTTGCCGAGCTGTTCGATGGCTCGCAGGTGTCCCGGCTCGCCGGAGACATGACCGATCAGGCAGTGGTCGAGCGCTGCCGGGTTGGCGGCCTTGAGGATCGAGGCGGCCGCCGTCACCACATAGCCGTCGAGCAGGACCGGGATCTTTTCGACACGGGCGGCAAGGATGGCGCCGGCGATCGCGGCGATCTCGCGGCCGCCGAGGCGGCGCAGGATTTCCAGCGGATCGTTCAGGTGGTCCTTGTGGAACTCGACTGCCGCCTTCACCGCGGCGATCTTGCGCTCCATGAATTCGCCATGCGAACCGGTGCCCGGGCCGACCCAGTCCTCCGCCTCGCCGCCATAAAGCGCGAGGTTGATGGCGGCGGCGATCGTCGTGTTGCCGATGCCCATTTCGCCGATGCACAGAAGATCGGTGCCGCCGGCGATCGCCTCCATGCCGAAGGCCATGGTCGCCGCGCAGTCGCGCTCGGACAGCGCCGCCTCGCTGGTGATGTCGCCGGTCGGGTAATCGAGCGCGAGGTCGAAGATCTTCAGGCCGAGATCATGGGTGACGCAGATCTGGTTGATGGCAGCGCCGCCGGCCGCAAAGTTCTCGACCATCTGCTGGGTCACCGACGAGGGGAAAGGCGTGACCCCGTGCCGCGTCACGCCGTGATTGCCGGCGAAGATCGCCACCAGCGGCCGGTTGACGGCCGGCGCCCGGCCAGTCCAGGCGGCCAGCCAGAAGGCGATCTCCTCGAGACGTCCCAGGGCGCCCGGCGGCTTGGTGAGCTGCGCGTCGCGCTCGCGCGCCGCCACCAGCGCCCGCGGATCGGGACCCGGAAGGTTCTGCAGCAGGGCACGGAAATCGTCGAAAGGCAGGCCGCTCACGCTCATGGAAAGTCTCTCTTGTAGCTCGCTCTGGTATCGCGGCAGGAAAACTTGTCTTTCCCCGCAAATCGCGCTTCTGTGCGCAAACTCATAATCGGGTAAGCACGGAGGAACAACTGCCAAACGCGACGGATTTCATCGCCGACCTCGCCCGCTCTGTCGGGTTCCTCAGCCGCCTGCCGGTGCCGGACCGATTCTTCCGCGGCCATGACGGCACGATCTCGCGGGCGGTGCGGGCTTTTCCCCTCGCGGGACTGATCGTCGCGGCCCTCCCGGCGCTCGTTCTCGTCGTCCTGCAGTCCGGCGATCCGCTGCTGGTCAGCCTGTTGACGCTTGCCCTGCTGACGCTTCTGACCGGCGCGCTGCACGAGGACGGACTTGCCGACGCGGCGGACGGCCTTGGCGGCGGGCGGGACAAGGAGCATGCGCTTCGTATCATGAAGGACAGCCGCGTCGGCGCCTACGGCGTCGTAGCGCTCGTGCTGACGTTTGCCTTGCGCGCCGCAGCGCTTGCCGCGCTGTTTCGGCAGGATGCCGTCACGGCGGCGCTCGCCGTCCTTGCCGTTGCGGCCGTCAGCCGTGCCCTCATGGTCGCCCATTGGCGCGCACTGCCGTCAGCCCGAGAAGGCGGAGTGGCGGCCGGCGCCGGCTTTCCGGAAGACGGCGCCCGCAATGTCGCGCTGTTCACCGGGGCGGCCGTCGCGCTCATCCTGCTCGTCCCCGTTCTCGGCCTGCCGAAGGTTCTGTTGGCGCTGGTCGCGGCGGCGCTCGCCGGGTTCGGCTTCACCCGGTTCGTGGCCCGCAAGCTCGGCGGCCATACGGGCGATACGATCGGCGCTACCCAACAATTGAGCGAGATCGCCATGCTCGCCACTCTTGCTCTTGCCGCGTGAAACCCCGATATACTGACGCATGATTTCGCCCTGTACCCTCGTCTGTTCGATCGACCTCAAGACCGGCTATTGCTTCGGCTGCGGACGCACCCGCGACGAGATCGCCGGCTGGATGGATTATACCGACATGGAGCGCCGCGCGCTGATGGAAGCCCTGCCCGCACGGCTCGAAACCGTCGAGCGAAAGCCGCGGCGGGAAACGCGCCGCCAGCGTCTTGCAAAGGAACGCGACACCGCATGAACGCGCTCACCGGCATTCTCATCGTACTTGGCATCGGCCTGGCGTTCCTGATCTTCAATCACGATACCGGACAGACCTTCGGCATCGACAACGATAGTTTCGGCCGGGTCATCTACCTGCTGCCGATCGCCGGCCTGCTCGCCGCGGGCATTCTCGCCGGCCGGCGCGGCCATGCCGGAGAGGTGCTGCGCAATCTCGCCATCTGGCTCTTGATCATCCTCGGGCTGGTGACCGCCTATCTTTATCGCGACGATGCCCGCAATGTCGCGGCAAGGGTGACCGCCGGCCTGCTGCCCGGCACGGCCGTGGTGATGACGACCAGCGAAGGCGGCGACGAGGTGGTGATCCACAAAACCCGGGGCAGCCATTTCCAGACCAATGTCAGCGTCGAGGGCAAGGTGCTGGCGATGCTGGTCGATACCGGCGCCAGTACCGTGGTGCTGTCCTACGACGACGCCCGCAGGGTCGGTCTCAATCCGCAAAACCTCAATTTTACGGTCACGGTGATGACCGCCAACGGCCGGGCGATGGCCGCCCCGGTCCGGCTCGACGAAGTCGGCATCGGCCCGATCGTGCGCAAGAACATCCGTGCGATGGTCGCCGAAGACGGAAAGCTCGGGGAAAGCCTGCTCGGCATGAGCTTCCTCTCTACCCTCGGTTCCCTGCAGATGCAGACCGACGAGCTGAGACTGCGGGACTGACTTCAGCCGAAATCCCGAATGCCTTCGCCCATGCCACCCTTGCGGAACTGGCTCGGCGGCGTGCCGATGATGCGTTTGAAGGCGCGGCTGAAGGAAGCTTCGGCATCGTAACCGAGACGCTCGGCGACGGTCGCGACCCGCTCGCCGTCGCGCAGCCACTGCCGCGCCTGGTGCATGCGCACCCGCGCCACGTAGCGCGCCGGCGTTTCGCCGACCACGCGCAGGAACCGCTCGGCAAAACCGGATCGCGAAGCGCCCATCAGTCTTGCCAGAGACGCGACGGTCCAGTCCCGGTCCGGCTGCAGATGGATGGCGGCAAGCACGCGGCCGACTTCGGGATTGCGCACCGCCGCGATCCAGCCGGTCGTGTCGCCGCAGCCGTGCTCGACCCAGGTGCGGATCAGCGTCGCGGTCAAAACATCGGCGAGCCGGGCGAGAATGCCGCCGGCACCGACCCGATCCATGTCCACCTCGCGCGCCATGGCATCGAGAAGATGCGGGATGGCCGGCTCGTTGCGGGCCAGATCGCTGGTCAGCATCGCCTCTGGCATCAGTTGCAGCAGCGGATGCAGCTTGTCGATGTTGAAGCGCATCGAGGCGGTCAGCGCCACGGTGCCGCCGCAGGCGTCGGCGCATTGCACGTCGAACACGCCCTGGCAGACTTCCTTGCGCCCGAACCGGCCAAAGGGCAGCGGCGTCAGACCGGGGACGCTTGCCAGCACATGCGCATCGCCACGCGGAAGAAGAGCCGCATCGCCCGCCCGCAATTCCAGCCAATCGCCCGACGGCGTCTGCAGCCATGCGGAGCCCGATGAAATGAAGTGGAAACGCGCCGCCTCCTGGGCCGGAAAGGACGTCGCCCAGGGTTCCGGCAGCCGGCAGCGCCCGTATTCGACACCGTCGAGCCGCAGTCCGCGCAGCATCTCGGTGAGCGGATCGGAGAAGTCTTGGGGGATTTCTTTGGACGAACGGTCAAGCATATCGGACTTTCTAGCATGGAAAGTACAGGCTGTCACGCCTAAGTCTGGGTCAACCTTCCGGTACGGTCCTCCGTACCTCCTCCTCCCAAGACAGGAAACGATCATGACAGACAGTACTTTCGAAGAGGACGATGTCGTGCGCGATTCGTCCAGCCCGGATTCATCGGCGAAGGCCCGCTGGGATGCGGTCGTCGCGCTTACCCTCGGCGTCTTCGGGCTCGTGACGGCGGAGTTTCTGCCGGCAAGCCTTCTCACGCCGATTTCCGCCGACCTCGGCATCAGCTCCGGCGTCGCCGGCCAGACGGTGACGGTCACGGCCGTCGTCGCCGCCTTTGCCGGCCCCGGCGTCGTTATCGGCACCCGCAGCCTCGACCGCCGCTGGACGCTGTTCGGGCTGACCGCCCTTCTCATCCTCTCCTGCGCGCTCGCCGCCTTCGCCAACGGCCTGACCCTGCTCCTCGTGTCGCGCGTGCTGCTCGGCATCGGGCTTGGCGGCTTCTGGGCGATGTCGGGCGCGCTCGCCATGCGGCTCGTGCCCATGGATCACCTGCCGCGCGCCATGGCGATGATCTTCACCGGGGTTTCGGTGGCAACCGTCATGGCCGCCCCGCTCGGCGCCTATATCGGCTCCACGCTCGGCTGGCGGGCGGCCTTCGTGCTGGCGGGCGCCGTCGGCGTGCTGGCGCTCCTTTCGCAGGCGGTCACCGTACCATCGCTGCCGCCGGCCGGACATGCCGGGCTCGGCACGCTGGCGGCCGTCCTCAAGCGCCCGAAGATCCGCATCGGCCTCATCGCGACGCTGCTGATCGTCGCCGGCCACTTTGCGGGCTTCATCTATATCCGCCCCTACCTGGAAGACGTTCCCCGGCTGAACGTCGAGATGATCTCGCTCGTCCTGCTTGCCTATGGCGTGGGCGGCTTCTTCGGCAATATCGTCGGCGGCATCATCACCGAACGCAGCTCGGCGCTCGGCGTCGTGTTCGCTTCCAGCCTGATTGCCGTCTCCGCCGTGATCCTCGTCTCCATCGGAGCATCGACGACGGCCGCGGCGGTCGCCATCACGCTCTGGGGTTTTGCCTTCGGCGCCCTGCCCGTCAGCATCCAGAGCTATATCACCCGGGCCGCCCAGGATGAGGCGGAAAGCGCCGGCGCCCTGCTGCTGACGACCTTCCAGATCGCCATATCCAGCGGCGCCGTGCTCGGCGGCATGCTGATCGACGCCCAAGGCCCGCTCGGCGTCATGACCTTCCTCGGCATCGCCTCCGTTCTCGGTGCGTCCGTGATGGTCATGCGCGGCGGACGTCAGGTCCAGCTCAGCCAGGGCTGAAGCCAAACCCGGTTATCGGCTGCGGTCAGTTGCGCAGCCGGTAACCCGTCTTGAAGATCCAGCCGAGGATCGACAGGCAGATCACCAGGAACAGGCCGATCATGCCGAGGCTGACCATCGGGTTGACGTCGGCAATCTCGTAGAAGCTCCAGCGGAAGCCGGAAACGAGATAGAGGACCGGGTTGAAATGGCTGACCGTCTGCCAGAAGGGCGGCAGCATGTTGATCGAATAGAAGCTGCCGCCGAGGAAGGTCAAAGGCGGCACGACCAGCATCGGGATGACGTTGAGCTGTTCGAAATTCTTCGCCCAGATGCCGATGATGAAGCCGAACAAGCTGAAGGTGATCGCCGTCAGCACCAGGAAAAGCACCATCATGAATGGATGGGCGATCTGGATGTCGACGAAAAACGAGGCGGTCGCAAGGATGATCAGGCCGATGATCAGCCCCTTGCTGGCGGCAGCACCGACATAACCGAGCAGGATCTCGGTCATCGCCACCGGTGCCGACAGGATCTCGTAGATGGTGCCGGTGAATTTCGGGAAATAGATGCCGATCGAGCCGTTGCTGATGCATTGCGTCAGAAGCGTCAGCATGATCAGGCCGGGTGTGATGAACGATCCGTAGGATACGCCCTCGACCGTCTGGATGCGTGAACCGATCGCGGTGCCGAAGACGATGAAATAAAGCGAGGTGGTAATGACGGGCGAAATGACGCTCTGCAGCAGGGTGCGCCGCAGCCGGGCCATCTCGAAGACATAGATCGACTTGATCGCTTCGAAGTTCATGCGTCTTCTCCCGCTTTTTCCGCCACCAGGGCCACGAAAATATCCTCGAGCGAGCTCTGTCGCGTGGAAAGATCGCGGAAATGAATGTCCTGCGCGGCAAGCGTCGACAGCAGCGATGCGATCGTGCCCTGCCCTTCCTCGCCCTGGTATTCGTGGATCAGCGCGGTGCCGTCTTCGGAAAGCGCCAGGTTGTAGGCACCGAGGCTGTCAGGCAGCGCCTTCAGCGGCTCCGACAGTTCGAGCCTGAGCTGCTTGCGGCCGAGCTTCTTCATCAGCGCCGCCTTTTCCTCGATCAAAAGCAGCTTGCCGCCGTTGATGACGCCCACCCGGTCGGCGATCTCTTCCGCCTCCTCGATATAGTGGGTGGTGAGGATGATGGTGACGCCGCTCGCGCGCAGCTTCTCGACCAGCTGCCACATCTCGCGGCGCAGGTTGACATCGACGCCGGCGGTCGGCTCGTCGAGGAAGAGGATCTGCGGCTCGTGGGCGAGCGCCTTGGCGATCATCACCCGACGCTTCATGCCGCCCGAAAGCTCGCGCAGCATGTTGTCCTTCTTGCTCCACAGCGACAGGTCCTTGAGGATGCCCTCGACCAGCGCCGGATTGGGCTTTTTGCCGTAGACGCCGCGGGAAAAGTTCACCGTGTTCCAGACCGTCTCGAACATGTCGGTCGTCAGTTCCTGCGGCACCAGCCCGATCAGCGACCGCGTCTGGCGAAAGTCCCTGACGACATCCTTGCCGCCGACCAGCACCTTGCCGGTCGAAGGGTTGACGATGCCGCAGATGATCGAGATCAGGGTGGTCTTGCCGGCGCCGTTCGGACCGAGCAGCGCGAGGATCTCGCCTTCCTCGATTTCGAGATCGACGCCCTTCAGCGCCTGAAACCCGTTCTCGTAGGTCTTGGTAAGCTTGTCTATGGAAACGACTGACGCCATGGGGAATGGTCTTCTCAAGGAATCGATTTTCGGGATGCGCCGCGAATATAGGCACGCAAACCTTCGAAACCATCCCTCATGGAAGAATATTGCTGACGGTTTCGCAGGATAATCGACAGGAACGGTCGCACCGGGATGATCGTCACGACATTGCCGACGCCGCAGTCCCGCATCGCATGCCAGGAAGGATGTCTATCCACCGCTTCTGTCATTTTTCCGTGACGTTCGTACAGCATTGTCCCACCAGGCAAGCAACGGTCCCGCTCTTTACGCCGCACGTAACCCCTCGCGCGACCGTCATGACCATCGTGTTTCAGCGCTTTTTATTTCCGCTTGCCGCATGCCTGGTGTTTTCAAGTATGAGTTCTTGAGTAACCGGAAGTCCGGCTCATCCCCGCGAGCCCCGCCTCCGCCCTTGCCGGCTCCCTGAGCCGGCTTTCTTTTTTGCAGGCGCTGCCAGCCGGGCCATCGCTCGTGAAAGCTTCGATCGGGGATGCGACCTATGCTTCACCCAGCATTTTCCGGATGGTCGCGACCGGGAGAAACATCCGCATTGGGTTGGATGGCAAGGATTGGAACCCGTAGTCCCTGTAGAGCCTGGCTCTGCGCGCAGTGCGCTCCGGATCGCCACAATCGAGGACATCCAGCATGACGACGGCGACCCCGATACTGTCGGCGACGCGGGCAACCCGCATCAGGCAATCCACAAGCAGGTCGCCGCCGTAACCACTTCCCTTAAAGCGCTGATCGCGGCCGATCATCGAAATATAGGCGGCGGGGATATAACCGTGTGCCGGGCGGGTGCGAGAGAATTTGATCGGGAGGTCCCGATAATCGACGGAGTGGCTGTTGATGGCATAGAAGCCGATGATCGTGCCGCTGCCGCGTGTCATGACATAGACACGCAGATTGTCCGCCTGGGATAGCTTGTTAGCTGTCTTCTGGATGAAGTTGTCCACCTGCGGTATGCCGCAGGAAAAAGCCGCCCGATCGTGCCTGGACGGATCGAGCGGCTCTATTGTCGGCTTCGAAACAATATCTTCGGACATTATTTGGAAACGACCGTCTCGCCGTGGCGCCTGAATGCCTCCTGCAGTTTCTGCGTCGGTGCCGGGGGATTGTCGAGAGCTTCGAAAAACGCCTTGTGGTCGGCCGGCTGCAGAAGCGTGACCTCATGCGCCGCGATCGTCGCCATGGCGGACTGGTATGCCGCATTGATCACGAAGGCAGAATCGTCCACCCCGGACAGAATCGCAGCGCGATGGATCGTCTTCTTTATCCGCTCCTTGGTGCGGAAATTCATTCGCGCATCGTTGGGCTCGTCGATTTCGCTCGTCACATCCTCGAAAACAAACATCGTCGCCTCCTGATGGCTTTCGCAAAACCTTGTACGTCAAAAAGACGTACAAATCAAGAAAAGCGACCCGGCCCACCAGATTTTCCCGATGGGAATGGCATCCTGGCGATCTCGGTTCTCGCGTGGTGTTGGGGTGAGACCCGGCATGCGTCATGGGCTTGGTGCGCATGCCGGGTCTCGTGCCGCAGTAGGGGTAGTCGGGGGGGACGGACTGCGGCGTCACCACTCATGCTTCGCCGCCGCTTATGGTTCCAGTTTGGTTGCCGGATATGGTTTATGGATCTTTAATGTCCACAGGCTCGCGGGAGTTGCAGGTGCCGGCTGTATCCGAGGAAGCATGCCGGCATCGGCTGCCGCCGGGCGTCAGTCGCAGTAGCGCTTGCCGCTCCGGCGGGAACGCAGGTCGAAGTGGAAGTGGTTCCAGTGTTCCGCGTTGCTGCCCGGCCCGAGGACGGTGTTGAAATACTTGCAGCTGTCGCTGCGCACCGCCTTCAGGAGGCCGCCCTCGCGCAGCGAGAACAGGCCCTTCTTGCGCACGTCGATCTCATGGCCGTCCTTGAGCACGATCTGGCCGATGTCGATGGCATTGCCCTTGGCGTGTTCGGACATCGGGTTGTAGCGCTGGTTGCTGTTGTTCATCCGCCGGCAGGAATAACCACCCATCGGCACGATCTTCTGGACGCCGGTGAGGTAACGGTAACGCGCCGAGGGAGCGAGTTCGTTCTTCACCCATTTGGCGAAGGCGAGCGTCGTCTGGCAATTGAGCGTGACGGAAGGCTTGACGTCGATATTGCCGGACAGGCCCGAGAGCTTGACCGGATAGGGCACGCTGCAGCTCGGGCCGGCGTCGATGGACGGCCGGTCTTCGAACTCGACGCCGAGACGGCGCAGTTCGGCGCGGCAGCTCACTTCCGACTGCGGCATCACCTCACGCTGCCAGGGCATGTCGCGCTGGCTCATCGGGCCGCTGTCGTTCATGGGGTTGTTGGGCCGCAGCATCGCCACCTGCTGGGTGCCGGCGGCCGACCGGCTGCCGGGCGGCGCGATGCTCGGCTGACTGCCCCACGCCATGCCGCGATTGGCCATGCTGCCGTTCGAAAGATCGCCCTGCAAGCCGGCGCCCTGCCGCTTCGGCGGCACCAGCACGCGGTCGTCGTTCATCGGCTGCGAGGTCGGCTGGCGGCGCGGCTGCAGCGCGCGCGGATTGTCGGTGCCGATGCCGTCGACGACCGGCTGGTTGCCGACACCTTCGGCGATATCGGAATCCTCCTCCTCGGCAAGCCCCGTCACGTCGCTCTCGTCGGGGCCGAAACCGAGCTCGGCGTCGATGTTGACGCCCTCTTCCGGAATGGTCATCGGCCCGGCATTGCGGGTCGTGTTGCGCCGGCCGAGAGAGGCCTGCTGCTGCATCGCCTCGTCGCTGTCGATCATCGGCAGGCGGCCCTGGCGCGCGGCCGGCGACTGCTGCGCCATCGGTGCATTCAACGATGTATTCTGGGGCGCATCGAGGGGCGCGGACTGCACCTGGGCCGGCGCCCGCAGGTAGTGCCCGCCGTCATCGGGATAGGCCGAAGCCGAATTGCGGCCGTTCGTATTGGGATAACCGGTGCCGGCGAGGTTCGGCGTGTTCACATAGTCGACTCTCGCCTGGGAGACCGGTGCGGCGCCGGCGGGATAGGGCTGCTGCGAGAGGGGTTCGCGCGGGATGTCGCGCATCGGCTGGATCGCCCCGACCCGGCCGTTGTCGATCGACGCAGGCGGAACGAGATCCCCGGCGGAACAGGCAGCCAACAGTGTCGGGATCATCAGCGAGCCGATCACCCGCCGAGAAAAGGAAGCATACGCCATACCAGTTGCCACTCTTCCGGTGCCGAAATGACACAGGCTCCGAGTTTAGGCAAAGTCGGTAAACGAACCTTTGAGAAATCAAGGCTCTTTCGTGACCTTTCGGTGCAATTCCAGCCCGTTTCAGGACGCCCGCCGCCCCAGAACTTCCATCCTGGCGATCCATTTCGCGCCACCGAAATTGCGGGCGTTGACCGCGCCCACCAGGGCCGCGCGAACGGGCCGGATGCCGACGAAATGCAGGATGCCCACTTTCAGCGCCTTGAGGCTGTGGCTGCCGTAAACGAGCCGGTAATACCAGGCCGGCATGCCCATGGTGATCACCACCCGCGCCGACTTGCCGCCGAGAAGGCCGCTGTTGAACGGTCCGAGCGACGTGTCGTAGGCAAAGCCCGGCCGCGCCACCTGTTCGAGGAATGCCTTCAGCAGGGCGGGCATCGAGCCGAGCCAGAGCGGGTAGACGAAAACCAGGTGGTCCGCACGGCCGATCTTCAGCTGCGCGTCGACGATCGGCGGGCTCACCGTCCCGTGCTGCTGTTCCTTCTGCGAGGTCAGGAATGCCACGCCGATGCGGGCAAGCTCGATGCGCTCGACGGAATGCCCGCCTTTCCCGGCACCCCTGGCATAGGCATCCGCCAGCGCGTGACAGAGATGCGGCTCTCCGGCGTCCGGATGTCCCTGGATGATCACGATCCTCGTCATCGTCATTCTCCGTTGAAGATGCCCGAGCGTTAGAGGCAACGGAGGCGGGCCCGTTTGACCCTCGTCAATTCGACCGGCGTCAAAAGGCCGCCGGGCTTGTCGCTCCGGCGGCCTCTGGTGTTTCGGAGATGGATCCTGCGGATCAGGCAGCGCGGGCGTGGGTCCCGTAACCGGAGGCTGCGCCGCGGCCGCCGTCGCCGAGCCTGAAGGCCGAAAGCAGGCCCTGCAGGTGCAGGCTCTGTTCGGCGAGCGTCTGGCTCGCCGCGGTGGTTTCCTCGACCATCGCCGCGTTCTGCTGGGTCATCTGGTCCATGTGGTTGACCGAGGAGTTGATCTCCTGAAGCCCGGTCGCCTGTTCGCGGGCGGCCGTGGCAATCGTATCCACATGGGCGTTGACCCGCTCGACCAGCGTGGCGATCTCGACCAGCGCATCGCCGGTGGAGCGCACCAGTGCCACGCCGCCTTCCACCTCGCGGGCGGAATTGCCGATCAGGGTCTTGATCTCCTTGGCGGCATTGGCGGAGCGCTGCGCCAGTTCGCGCACTTCCTGCGCGACGACCGCAAAGCCCCTGCCCGCCTCGCCGGCCCGCGCAGCCTCGACGCCGGCGTTCAGCGCCAGGAGGTTGGTCTGGAAGGCGATTTCGTCGATCACCGAGATGATCTGGTTGATGCGGTTGGAGCTCTCTTCGATCCGGCCCATGGCGTCGATCGCATTGCGGACGATCTCGCCCGAACGGCCGGCGCTGTCCTTGGTCTCGCTGACCATGGTGCGGGCCTCCACCGCCCGGTCGGACGCGGTGCGGACGGTCGCGGTGATCTCGTCGAGTGCGGCCGCGGTTTCTTCAAGAGCCGCCGCCTGCTGTTCGGTGCGCTTGGCCAGATGTCCCGTCGCGCCCGAAATGTCCGAGGCGCTGTCGCGCACCACGAGGCTGGTTTCGGAAATCGCCGCGATCGCCTGGTGCAGCGAACCGACCGCCGCGTTGAAGTCGTGGCGGAGTTTCGCATAGTCCTCGCCGAGGTCGGCGAGCGATACGGAAAGGTCGCCTGCCGCCAGCGCCTCGAGCGCCCGGCCAAGCTCGGTGATTGCCCGTCCCTGCCGCTCGGCGGCCGCCGTCATCGTCCGCTCGTTGTCGGAGCGCTCGCTGGCGATCGTGCGGGCCTGTTCGGCCTCGCGCGCCTGCAGCTGAGCGCGTTCCTCGACCGAGTCGCGCAGCACGGAAAGCGCCCGGGCCATCTCGCCGATCTCGTTGTTCTGCTCGGTGCAGGGCACGGTGACGCGCGCTTCGCCCGAGGCGATCGACTGCAGCGCCTGCTTGATCTTGCCGATCGGGCCGGTCACGGTCTTGACGACGAAGGCGGCGCCGGCGATCAGCACCAGTGCGCCGATACCGAACATCGAGGCGAAGTTGATCGCATCGCGCCGGAACATGGCGTGCAGGTCGTCGACATAGACGCCGGTGCCGACGATCCAGCCCCAGGGCGCGAAACCGGCCACGTGCGAATATTTCTCGACCGGCTGCTCGGCGCCCGGCTTCGGCCAGTAATAGTCGACGAAACCCTTGCCCGTGGGGCTTGCCTTGACGGCGTTGACGAACTCGACGAACAGGAACTTGCCGTTCGGGTCCTTGTCGTTCGACAGGTCCTTGCCGTTCAACTCCGCCTTGATCGGATGCATGATCATCCGCGGCAGCATGTCGTTGATCCAGAAATAGCCGCTGCCGTCGCCGTAGCGCATCACCGAAATGACCCCTTTGGCCTCGGTCTGGGCCTGTTCGCGGGTCATGGCGCCGGAGGCTTCCAGCGCCTGGTATTTCTTGAGCACGGTCAGCGCCACGTCGTTCATCTGGGCAAGGCCCGCCTTACGCTCCCGTTCCGACGAGGCATAACTCTGGAACAGGCTGAAGACCATGGCGCCGCCGAGGATGACGAGCGACATCAGCACCAGACTATAAAGGCGCCAGGAAATGGCGAGACGTTGCATGGGACCCCCTTATTCGCAATTCGCCTTAAATACTAACCGGCGTTGGTTACTAGGTAGTGAAGCACTTACGAATCGCGCCTGACGTGAATTAGTCTGATCTAAATTATTGATATAAAACGCTTTTTTCCCGGAGTTTTCTTCTCCCGCGCTTGCCGCTACTCTGGGATCGGAGGAATCGTTCCAGGACCAGAGAGACGACATGACCGAAAACGCCAAGCCAACCGGCGAACTGACTCTCAGAACCCTCGCCATGCCTGCCGATGCCAATGCCGCCGGCGATATCTTCGGCGGGTGGGTGATGGCCCAGATGGACCTGGCGAGCGGCATCCGCGCCGCCGAGCGCGCCCGGGGCCGCGTGGTCACCGCCGCTGTCAAGGAAATGGCGTTCGAACTGCCGGTCAAGATCGGCGACACGCTCAACATCTATACGGAAATCACCCGCGTCGGACGCTCGTCGATCACGCTGACGGTGGAAGCCTGGGCGCAACGGGCACGCCACCGGATGATCGAGAAGGTCACGGCCGGAACCTTCATCATGGTCGCGCTCGACGAGGACGGCCGTCCGGTGCCGGTGCCGGCCGAGGAATAGATCGAGGACGAATATGGACGCTGCGACCGCCGCCGAAACCTTCACGCATATCCGCGTTGTCATGGGCATGGTCGTCAGCCTCAGCCTGGCGCGGCTCTTGAACGGCCTCGCCGGTATCGTCCAGCATCCGCAGGCGACGCGCATCTACCCGGTCCATCTCGGCTGGGTGGCGTTCATGTTCCTGTTCCTGGTGCATTTCTGGTGGTGGGAATACCGTCTGCACGCCCTGCCGATGATCGGCTTTGCGGCCTATCTCTTCCTGATCGCCTTCTGCGCGCTGTTCTTCTTCCTCTGCGCCCTGCTGTTTCCGACCTCGATGCAGGATTACGACGGTTACGAGCACTATTTCCTGTCCCGCCGGAAATGGTTCTTCCTCTTCCTGGCGGGCATGCTCTTAACCGACCTCATCGATACGGCGCTGAAGGGGTGGGATTATTTCGCCTCGCTCGGGGTGGAATACCCGGCCCGCACGGCGATCTACTTCCTGCTCGCGGTTATCGCCGCGACGACTGCAAACCGTCGCTATCACGCCGGTTTTGTCATCTTCGCGCTGGTCTACCAGCTCTACTGGATTTTCCGCGTCTACGACTTCCTGACCTAGGTGCAACCAGCCGGCTAACCCTTCAGATAGGCCGAGGACGTATCGAAACCCAGTCCTGGAAAGACCTTGGCGGTGAGATCGCCGGGCTCGACGCCGAACTGCCTGTAGAGCATGGCGGCGGCCACTTCGCGCACGTCGCCGGTCGGCATCAGGTCGCGGCGATCGAGCAGCTTGTCTTCGGAAAGGCCCGGCCATTTGCCCAGAACCTTGCCGCCCGGGATCGCCCCGCCGGCGAGCACCGCAAGCCCGCCGGTTCCGTGGTCGGTGCCGTTGGTGCCGTTCTCGCGCGCCGTGCGGCCGAATTCGGTCATCGCCAGCACCACCGTCTTCTTCCACGCATCCTCGCCGAGCTCGTCCTTCAGCGTGACGATGGCGGTTGAAAGAGCTCCGACCGCCTTCCTGAACTGCCCCTGCTGGCCGACATGGGTGTCCCAGCCGTTGATCGAGAAGCTGGCGATCCGGTAATCCTCGCGCAACATGCCGCCGGCAAGCCGCGCCATGTCGGTTATGCCCGCGCCGCGCCTGCCGTCGGCGTATAGGGAGTCCGCCGACATGTCGGTCTTCTTCGCCTCCTCCATGGCTTTGGCAAAGGCCGGGTCGCCGGCATAAAGACGGTCGAGAAAGGCGATCTCGTCTTCCGCAAGCGCGAAATTGCTCTGCGACGACCAGGAATCCGCCTGGTTCGGCCCGCTCAGGATCAGTTCCATCGACGTATTGATGTCGATCGCCTTGCGGGAACCGGAGCGCGGGATCACCGCCAGCGTGCGGTTCAGCCAGCCGGTGCGCTCACCCTTGCAGTTGCCGCCGGTCTCCAGCATGTCCTGTCCGTCGAAATGGCTGCGCTGGTCGCGATAGGGCGTCGAGACCGCATGCACGAAGGAGAGTTCGCCCGCCTGCCACAGCGGCATCAGGGCGGCCGCCGCCGGATTGAGGCCGAAGAAACCGTCGAGATCGATCAGGCCGGTATCGGGCCTCAGGCCGAGCTTCGGCCTCAGCGCGGCAAATGCCGGATCGCCATAGGGCTGGACGAGATC
>Ga0209051_1000692_pt1 | contig 37189 bp, 34 predicted proteins | sample AraplaCvi_mMS_r2_2_FD_184286 | JGI IMG/M metagenome (GOLD analysis project Ga0209051, IMG submission 184286) | Arabidopsis root microbial communities from North Carolina, USA - plate scrape MF_Cvi_mMS_r2 (SPAdes) (version 2) | ecosystem: Host-associated > Plants > Roots > Endosphere | place...
ATGAATTCCTTATCGGCGCTTTAGGTAGAAAGGGCGGAACGAGAAGTCTCCCACGGTCCGTACTGGCTAGAGTCGGAATCGAGCTTTTAGTCCCGCCCACCCCTTCAAGTCTAAACATACAAGCGAGCCTGCTCGCGATGACGGTGGTCCAGCCACCCCCACCGCAAGCAGACTCACCCCCATTCAGGTTCAAACCTCCGGCAAGGTCGAACCGCCATCGACCACCAAGGTCTGTCCGGTCACATAGCCGGCCAGGCTCGATGCCAGGAACAGCATGGCGCCTGCGATGTCGTTCGGTTGGCCCAGTCGACCCAGCGGCACCCGGCAGGCGATGTCCTGATTGACCTCATCGTCGCCCAGGTTGGCCATGGCCGGTGTGGCGATCATGCCCGGTTCGACCCCGTTCACGCGGACATTCTCGGCCGCCAGTTCCAGCGCGGCGTTGCGAATGAAACCATTGACCCCGGCCTTGGAGGCCGCGTAGTGGCTGAGCCCCGGATACGCTACCCGCGGCCCGGTGACCGAGGATGTCACCAGCACGCAGCCTCGGCCCTGGCGCCGGAACATCGGCAGTGCGGCCTGGGTCAGCCAGAACAGCGCCGACAGGTTCACCGCCAGCGTTCGTTCAAGTATCGACGGGGTGATCTCGGCGAATGGCGTCAGTGGAAAATACCCGGCGTTGTGCACCAGGATATCCAGCCGGCCCAAGCGTTGCTCCAGCGCGGTCATCATCCCGAATATCGCCGTCGCGTCGGCCAGGTCGACGCCCACGGCTTGCACCTGACAGCCCACGGCGGTCAATTCGTCGGCCACTGCCTCGGCCCGGGCCAGGCCCAGGTCGGCGATGACCACCTGGGCCCCGCGCAGGGCAAACGCTTCAACGATGGCCCGGCCAATACCTTGTGCACCGCCCGTGACCAGTACGGTCTGGCCGCTGAAATCCAGATCGTCAGACATCGCTGGCCTCCATCCGGCTGAAGGCCAGCGTCGGCACGTCGACGATGCTGGAGCCGCCATCGGCCACCAGCGTCGCCCCGGTGATGATGGACGCTTCAGGCGAGGCCAGGAAACGGCAGACGTTGGCGATTTCCGTCGCGCTGGCCGGCCTGCGCAACGGCACGTCGGCGCAGACCCGGTCATAGGCCTGCTGCAAGGTTTCGCCATGGAATTGCATCAATACCTGCATCTCTTCATCGGCCATGGGCGTGCGCACCCAGCCAGGGCAAACCGCATTGACCCGCACGCCGTGAGGCCCATAGTCCCTGGCCAGGGAGCGGTTGAGACCCAGCAGAGCATGCTTGGCGGTGGTGTAGCCGCACACGTGCGGGCCCGCCGCCAATGAAGCAATGGAGGCGATCAGCACAATGTTGCCGGCGCTTTCCCGCAGCAGTGGCAGGCAAGCCCGGGCGCTGTAGAAGGCGCTGTCGAGATTGCTGCGCATGGCTGCCTCCCAGGACGACGGGGCGGTTTCGGTGGCGCTGCCCAATCCCATGCCACCGGCACAGGCCAGCAGCACATCGAGTCGGCCAAAACGCGTGCGAATCTGCTCGACGAAGCCGTCCCAGGTGTTGGGGCAGGCTGCGTCGCCCACCAGCACCAGGCCGCCGATGTCCTCGGCGAGCGCTTCCAGGGGCTCGCGACGGCGGCCGATCAGTACCAGGTTGGCGCCTTCGGCGGCATGCAGGCGGGCGCAGGCCGCACCGATGCCGGTGCCGGCACCGGTGATCACCACGGTGCGTGATTCAGGCATCGGGGTACTCCGTCTGATTGAGCACCTGGCAGTAGGAACTGACCGGGAAGTTGGAAAACTCATCGAAGGATTCACCGGCGTAGCCGAAGATTTTGCCGTCGCTGCGGTGCTGTTGCAGGTCGATCAGCACCAGGCCCAGGGTCGGGATGATCTTTTCTCGCCACACGAACAGGTACAACTGATCGGCGATCCTGTAGGTGTCGCAGCGATCGGTGTCGCACAGGCCTTGCTCAACGCCCTTGAGGCACTGCCAGGAGTAGAACTGGTCGTTGAGGTAAATGTGTTCGTAGACTTCGCTCGGGCTGTAGCGATACAGGTTGCGCAGCCCCACCAGCTCGGTGGTCGGTGCGTGCGGGCACAGGCCAGGCTGCCAGGGACGGTCGAGACTGCCGTGCAGGAATTGCGTTTGAACCGAGGTCAGGGGCTTGCCGGTCAACGCGCGGCTGTAGAGACCTTCACCGGTTTCTTGCTGGCTCGGCATGCGGCCGATCACGGCGGTGAAGGCGGCGCTGGCGGTATCGAGCACCAGGCTTACCGACGACGTCAGCTCGCCTTCGCGCTTGATGAAGTCCACCAGGTACAGGCCCGGGCGTACGGATGTGGCCCGGTAGGTCGCGGTGCCACTGGAATGCCCATCGGCGGCGCTCCAGGTCAGGGTGTCCTGTTCGAAGCGGTGCTCGATCTGCCAGCCGTTGGCGAAATGCAGGGTGAAGGTCTTGCCGTCCAGGTCAGCCAGGTTTGGCAGGATGAAGGCTTCGGGGGCAAAGCCATCGGCCAGGGCGCCGACGGTGATCCAGTCTGAAGATGTGCTCATTGCAAGGCTCCGGTGGTTGAAGTAGCCACTCGGATCATGGGGCGCCGGGCAACGACGGCCTATCAACCAAATGGTTGATCAGAGGAACAGTGCGCTGACCAACTCGGTGCGACTGCTCACACCGACTTTGCGGAACAGGTGGATCAGGTGAGTCTTGATGGTCGGCAAGCCGACGTCCAGTTCCCGGGCCAATTGTTTGTTGCTGACGCCTTGGCGCAGTAGCCAGGCGATCTGGCGCTCCTTGGGCGTCAGGTCGGCCAGTGCATCTTCATGGGCCGGTAGATGGGCCACGGCCAGTTGCAGCAAGGCCTGCAACGCGTTCAGTTGGCTCAACTGCTGAGAGGTGAAGACACCTTGCTCGGCGGTGCGCAGCAACGAAATCGCGGCTTGGGGCTGGCCGTCTCGATGGGCGAAGACTTCCACCACGTCGACCACGCCGTAGCGTTGCAGAAAGTCGCGATAACGATGGTTGTCACGCAGCGGTTGGCGAGCCATCGCCAGCCCCAACGGCACCACGGCCAGCTCGCTGGACGCACAGCGTCGCGGATGCAGTGGGTCGAACTGGCGGTAGTTGTCCAGGTAGTCGCGGTGCATCTCGCCGCTCATCCCATGGAGGCTGAAGTCGTGGACTTGCAGGTGTCGATCCACGCAGTAGAACGCCGCCCGGCTGACGGGAACCAGCTGGGTGAAGGCGTGCAGGCATTGGCCGGCGATGTCCTGGGTCGGGATGACGTTCATGGGGCAAACCTTCGCAAGGGGCCGCCGGTGGGGCCGGCAGCCCGGTGCGGTCAGACTACCGCGAAGTAGTGCTTGACGAAACTATCGCTGACCACTTCCCACAGCACCGGCGTGCCCTTGGTCACGAACCAGCTGTCGCCGGCCGTGTAGCGGGTGCTCTGGCCGGTGGCTTCGTCGGTGAGGACCACTTCACCGGTGACCACGGTGGCTTGTTCGGCGAACGGGTAGACCATCCGGAACTTGCCTTGGGTGGTGCCGAAGTAGGCGCTGCTGACCGGGTCGGTGGGGGCGCCGAAGGTCATCTTGCCGAAGGCCTTGACTTCGCCTTCGAGAATCTGCGAACCGAGATCGGCGACGGTGCCCCAGGCGTCCAGGTCGGACAGCTGGATGTCTTTTTCGAGGGTGATGAGGGGCATGGCAGTGACTCCTGGTGAGTGAAAAACAGCGAAGTTGAATGGGGCTTTTGTGGCGAGGGGATAAATCCCCTCGCCACCGGGTTTATGTTCAGCCGCTCGTCTCAGCGCCGGCCGTTCCAGTAACCCGACAGCTGATGCCAGGACTTGCCGGCGGTCAGCAGCAATGGGCGAATGGCGTCTTTGCCGATGATGGTCGGGCGGTGGATCGAGCTGACCAGGTCGTAGCGCGCCGAGCCTTCGCTCATGCCCTCGGCCAGCACCTTGCAGATAATGTGGCTTGGGGTGACGCCAAAACCTGAGTAGCCCTGGACGAAAAACGCGTTGCTGCGACCGGGCAGGGTGCCGATCTGCGGAAACAGGTTCGGGCTGCACGCCATCGGGCCGCCCCAGGCCAGGTCGATCTTCACGTCCTTGAGGTACGGGAAAATTTTCAGCATCAGGCGCCGGTTCCAGGCCTTGAGATCCTGGGGGATATGCTCCACCAATGGCGTGGCGGCGCCGAACAGCAGGCGGTTTTCGTTGGTGACGCGGTAATAGTCGATCACCGGACGAATGTCGCTGTAGGCGCCGCGAATCGGGCTGATGCGCTGGATCAGTTCGTCCGACAACGGCTCGGTCATCATCTGGAAGGCGTAGGTGTTGATGGTCGAACGGTGCAGTTCCGGCTCCAGCTTGTTGAGGAAACTGTCGCAGGCCCAAAGCAGCTTGCAGGCCTTCACCGAGCCGCGTCCGGTGCGCACGGTGATGCGTTCGCCATAGCTGACTTCCAGGGCCGGGCTGTTCTCGAAAATCCGCACACCGTGGCTGACCAGGGCCTTGGCTTCACCCAGCAACAGGTTCAGCGAGTGCACATGCCCGCCGCCCATGTGCAGCAATGCGCTGCCGTAGGCCTTGGAGCCGATGATCTGCTGCACGTCGGAGCCGCCGAGAAAGCGGATCTCGTGCTTGCTGTTGATCGACTTGAAGTCTTTTTCCCAGGCCCGCAGGGTCTTTTCCTGGCGGGCGTTGAAACCCATGTAGCCGTAGCCGTGGCAGAAATCGGCGTCGATATCGTATTTGGCGATACGGTCCTTGATGATGTCGGCGCCCAGGTCGCTGATCTCGAAGACCTGGCGCAGGCCGTCTTCACCTACGTCCTTCTTGATCTTTTCCAGGTCGTGACCGATGCCGGCCATGATCTGTCCGCCATTGCGCCCGGTGCCGCCGAACCCAAGATAACGCGCCTCCAGCACCACGATGTTGGTGATGCCTTTTTCGGCGAGCTCCAGCGCGGTATTGATGCCGGAGAAACCGCCGCCAATCACCACGACATCGGCTTCTACGTCCTGTTCCAGGGTGGGGAAGCTGAGGTTGTATTTCTTGGTGGCCGTGTAATAGGTGGGCGTTTCGATATTGATCATGACGCAACCTGACAAAGTGAAAGGAAACTCCGTTGCAACGCCTACACAAGGCATTACAGGGGATGGCTCTATTAAGGGCCCTGATGAGGGCGCCTGTCTTGATCATCCGTGCCGGGGTATTTGACCGAGCGCGCCATGGGACCGAAACCTGCCCCATGAAAAGTACAATCTTGGATCTGGAAGGTGCATTTTTCACCTGCTTGCGATTGCCCATACTGGACCGGCCTTAATCGCTGATCCCTTTGCTTGTGCAACCTTGGGTTGTCGGGCAAAGGCGGGATCGGCAGATGCCAATAATAAAAGAGCCCGTCCATGAAAAAGCCAAATCCGCTACTCGAAGACCTCAAGCCCCTCCTGCCGGTCATTGCCGCCAATGCCTTCCAGGCGGAGAAAGACCGTAGCGTGCCTGCCGAGAATATCGCCTTGCTCAAAAGCATTGGCATGCACCGGGCCTTCCAGCCAAAACCATACGGTGGCCTGGAGATTTCCCTGCCGCAGTTCGCCGACTGCATCGCGCTGCTGGCCGGTGCCTGTGCCAGCACGGCCTGGGCCATGAGCCTGTTGTGCACCCACAGCCATCAGTTGGCAATGTTCCCGGCCAAGGCCCAGCAGGACATCTGGGGCGATGACCCCGATGCCACCGCCAGCAGCAGCATCGCACCGTTTGGTCGCACCGAGGAAGTCGAGGGTGGTGTGATGTTCAGCGGTGAAATGGGCTGGAGCAGCGGCTGCGATCATGCCGAATGGGCGATCGTGGGGTTTCGCCGTAAAAACGCCGAAGGCACCCAGGATTATTGCTTTGCGGTGCTGCCGCGCAGTGACTATGAAATTCGCGATGACTGGTTCGCGGTGGGCATGCGTGGCAGTGGCAGCAAGACCTTGATCATCGATAACGTTTTCGTGCCGGAACACCGGATCCAGAAAGCCAAGGACATGATGGAAGGCAAGTCCGGCGGGTTCGGTCTGTACCCTGACAGCAAGATTTTCTACTCACCGTACCGGCCGTACTTCGCCAGCGGTTTCTCCACGGTCAGCCTGGGCGTGGCCGAACGCATGCTGGAGGTCTTTCGCGAGAAAACCAGGAACCGCGTACGGGCCTATACCGGTGCGGCCGTCGGTGCCGCCACCCCGGCGTTGATGCGCCTGGCCGAGTCTACCCATCAGGTGGCGGCAGCCCGTGCATTCCTGGAAAAAACCTGGCAGGAGCACGCCGAGTACGGCGAGCGCCACGAATACCCAAGCCGGGAAACCCTGGCGTTCTGGCGGACCAACCAGGGCTACGCCACCAAGATGTGCATCCAGGCCGTCGACCGTTTGATGGAGGCGGCCGGTGGCGGCGCCTGGTTCGAAAACAATGAATTGCAGCGATTGTTCCGCGACGCCCACCTGACCGGCGCCCATGCCTACACCGACTACGACGTCTGCGCGCAGATCCTCGGTCGTGAGTTGATGGGCCTTGAGCCTGACCCTTCCATGGTTTGACCGCCTGTCCTCCAGAACAATAATCGAGGCCGTCGCTTGAGGCGGCCGGGAGTCTTGCATGTCCAGTCTTTGTAATACCGCTTTCGACACCCGTGCGTTCCGCCGGGCCCTGGGTAACTTTGCCACCGGCGTGACCGTGGTCACGGCTGCCACTGAAGATGGCCGCAAGGTCGGTGTGACGGCCAACAGTTTCAACTCGGTGTCCCTGGACCCGCCACTGATCCTGTGGAGCATCGACAAGCGCTCCAGCAGTCACGAGGTGTTCGAAGCCGCCAGCCATTTTGCGGTGAACGTGCTGGCCGCCGACCAGATAGACCTGTCGAACAACTTCGCCCGGCCCAAGGAGGACCGTTTCGCTGAAATCCAATTCGACATCGGCGAAGGCGGTGCTCCGGTATTTGTGGACTGCTCGGCGCGTTTTCACTGTGAAAAATTCCAGCAGGTCGATGGCGGCGATCACTGGATCATGATTGGCAAGGTCGTGGCCTTTGACGACTTCGGCCGTTCACCGTTGCTCTACCACCAGGGCGCCTACTCGATGGTCTTGCCCCACACTCGCATGACCAGGCGGGAAGAGGGCCAGTCCCCCAGCAGCCACTTCCAGGGACGCTTGAGCCACAACCTGTATTACCTGATGACCCAGGCACTGCGGGCCTACCAGGCCAGCTACCAGCCACGTCAGTTGTCCACGGGGTTACGCACCAGCGAAGCGCGGATGTTGATGGTGCTGGAGAACGACGCCGGGCTGAACCTGTGCGACCTGCAGCGGGAAGTGGCGATGCCGGTGCGCGAGATCGAAGAAGCCGTGGCCAACCTCAAGCGCAAGGGGCTGGTGAGCGATGAGGGCGAGCGGGTACGCCTGACTGTCAAAGGCATCGATGAGACCGAAGGGCTCTGGGCCATCGCCAAGGAGCAGCAGGACAAGGTGTTCGGCCAGTTCAGCGAGGAACAGGTCGAGCATTTCAAAGAGGTGCTCAAGGGCGTGATCAAGGGCGCTTGAGCTGTTACAGGCGTTCAGGCGCGAGTCCAATCCTTGTGGCAGGGGAATAATCCTCTTGCCACAGGTAACTCGGCGCCGAAGCTGTTAGGATTTAGTTAACTCGTTAACTAATCCTCCTCGCGACTACTCTCCATGCCCAAACCGCGCCAATCCTTGACCCTCACCCTGCTACAGGCCCGTGAAGCGGCCATGGGGTTTTTCCGACCTTCTCTCAATCAACATGGCTTGACCGAGCAGCAATGGCGGGTCATCCGTATTCTCAGCCAGCACGACGAGCTGGAGATCAATCGCCTGGCCGAGCTGGCCTGCATCCTCAAGCCCAGCATGACCGGTGTGCTGGTGCGCATGGAAGCGGCGGGCATGGTGGAGCGGCGCAAGGCCGAACAGGATCAGCGCCGGGTGCTGGTGCGCCTGGCGCCGCAAGGGCAAGCGAGCTTCGATTCGATGAGCCAGAGCATGGAAGAGAATTACCAGCGTCTGCAGGACAAGTTAGGGGAGGAAAAATTGCAGACGTTGCTGGGGTTGCTCAATGAGCTGAAGACGATCAGGCGTTGAGATCGCCAAGAGAGGTCAGCTTTTGTGGCGAGGGGATTTATCCCCGTTGGGCTGCGCAGCAGCCCCTGGAAAAGCCACCTTGATGGACCCGAAACACCGAGTCGGCAGATATAGGGCCTGCTGTGCAGTCCAGCGGGGATAAATCCCCTCGCCACATGGGATGCGGCAAACTCAGTACACGCCGCCGGCCGCAGGTTTTGGTGTGTCTTTGAACATCGCGGCCAGCGTCTGCAAACCCCGCATCAACACCGTCGTATCCACGCCCACCGCGACAAATGCCGCGCCGAGTTCGATGTAGCGGCGGGCCAGTTTCTCATCGGCGCTGAGAATCCCGGCCGCTTTACCAGCCTTGCGGATGCGGGCGATGGCGTCTTCGATGGCCGCTTGCACATCCGGGTGCCCTGGATTGCCACGAAAGCCCATGGACGCGCTCAAGTCCGCCGGGCCGATAAAGACCCCATCCACGCCTTCCACCGCCGCAATGGCATCCAGGTTGGCCAGGCCTTCGCGGCTTTCGATCTGCACCAGCAGGCACATCTGTTCATCGGCTTTATCGAGATAGCCGGGGATGCTGTTCCAGCGTGACGCCCGGGCCAGTGCGCTGCCTACACCACGTACACCGTGGGGCGGGTAGTGGATGGCGCGCACCAGTTCGCGCGCCTGCCCGGCACTTTCCACCATAGGCACCAGCAAGGTCTGCACGCCGATGTCGAGCACTTGCTTGATCAGTGCCGTGTCACCGATCACTGGACGTATCACCGGCTGGCTGGGGTAGGGGGCCACGGCCTGGAGTTGGCCGAGCAGGGTGCGCAAGTCGTTGGGCGCGTGTTCACCGTCGATCAGCAGCCAGTCGAAGCCGGCATTGGCCGCCAGTTCCGCACAGTAGGCATCGGCCAACCCCAGCCACAGGCCGATCTGCGCCTCGCCGCTGCGCAGGCGTTGCTTGAAGGTATTGACGGGCATGTCCATGAGGCGGTCTCCGATCAGACGAAACGGCAGGCGATGGAACCGAGCATGTCGTAGTCGACATGGAAGGTATCGCCGGGGTTGGCGGCCACGGGGCGGGTGAAGGAACCACCGAGGATGATCTGTCCTGGTTGCAGCGTAACGTCATAAGCCGCCAGCTTGTTCGCCAGCCAGGCCACGCCTTTGGCCGGGTGATTGAGCACCGCCGCCGAGACGCCGGATTCTTCGATCACGCCGTTGCGGTAGAGCACCGCCGGCACTTTGCGCAGGTCAATCTCGGTCGGGCGTACGGCGCGACCGCCCATGACCACGCCGGCATTGGCGGCGTTGTCGGAGATGGTGTCGAAGACCTTGCGGGTTGCCTTGGTCTGCGGATCGATCTGCTGGATACGCGCATCGATGATTTCCAGCGCCGGGATCACCCATTCGGTGGCGTCGAGCACGTCGAACACCGTCACGTTCGGGCCTTTCAACGGCTTGCCGAGAATGAACGCCAGCTCCACTTCCACCCGTGGCACGATGAAGCGCTCGAACGGGATGTCGGTGCCTTCGTCGAAAAACATGTCGTCGAGCAGCGCGCCGTAGTCCGGCTCGGTGATGTTCGACGATACCTGCATGGCCCGGGAGGTCAGGCCGATCTTGTGGCCGACCAGCTTGCGCCCGTCCTTGATCTTTTGTGCCACCCACGCACGCTGGATGGCGTAGGCATCCTCGATGGTGATGTCCGGGTGGTCGAGGGAAAACTGCCGCACCTGCTCGCGGCAGCGCTCGGCTTGGTCGAGGCGGGCGGCGGCTTGCTGGATGAAGTTCTGGTCGAGCATGGCAAGGGTCTCTTAGTGAGGATTGACGATGGCGGCCCGGGTGCGCAGCACCAGCAAGCCGCCAAGGGCGATGAGCAGGGCCAGCACATACAGGGCGAGGCTGGCGCTCTGGGTGGTGTCGCGCATCCAGCCGATCAGGTAGGGCGCGAAGAATGAGGCGATGCTGCCGAAGGAGCTGATCAGCGCGATCCCGGCGGCTTGGGTACCGTTGGACAGGAACGCCGGCGGCAATTGCCAGAACATCGGCAACGCCGCGCTGGCGCCCATGCCGGCGACGATCAGGCCAGCCAGCACCAGGGTCGGGTTGCCGGGTGAAAGCCCGGCGAGCGCAATGCCCAGCGCTGCCATCAACAGCGGCACACACAGGTGCCAGCGGCGTTCGCGATTGCGGTCAGAGGAACGCCCGCAACCGATCATGAAGAAGCAGCCGGCCAGATAGGGCACGGCGCTGAGTAGCCCGACCTTGCCGTCGCTGCCGATGCCGGCGCCGTGGATCAGGGTGGGCATCCAGAAGGCCAGGGTGTTCACCGCCAGCATCACGGCGAAGTACACCGCTACCAGCAACCAGACCTGCGGGTTGTTGAGGATCGCCGAGAACGAGGTGATGGATTTGCGCTGTTCTTCAAGACTCAGTTGTTCGCGCAGTTGCTGCTTGGCTTGTGGTGTGAGCCACTTGACCGCCTCGAAACTGTCCGGCAGGCACTTGAGCACGACGAGGCCCAGGAGGATCACCGGCAGCCCTTCAATGACAAACATCCATTGCCAGCCGCGCAGGCCGCCAAGGTCATGGAAATGCTCGAGAATGCCGCCGGACAATGGCCCGCCAATCACCCCGGCCATCGGCACGGCGATGGCGAACAACGCGGTCACCTGGGCCCGGCGCCGGGCCGGATACCAACGGTTGAGGAAAACCAGGATGCCGGGAAAGAAACCGGCCTCGGCCACGCCGAGCAGAAAGCGCAATACGTAGAAACCGGCGGCGCTTTCGATGAGGAACATGCCGGTGGACAAGGCGCCCCAGACCACCATCAGCGTGGCGATCCAGCGTCGCGGACCGACGCGGTCCAGGGCCATGTTGCTGGGTACGCCAAACAGCGCATAGGCGATGAAGAACAGCCCGGCGCCAAAACCGTAGACCGTGTCGCTGAACTGCAGGTCGGCGCTCATCTGCATCTTCGCGAAACCGATGTTGATGCGATCCAGGTGGGCGAAGAGGTAACAGACCAGCAGCAGCGGCATCAGCCGCCAGGTGATGGTGGCATGGGTGCGGTCGTGCGCGACAGTGCCGGCAGTGTCGGCGGTATTGGCTGTGCTCATTATCTTGTACTTTTTGTCAGAGAGGCCGATGGGGAGCGCGGGGCAGACGGATTCAGCTGGCCTGGCCCTTGAGGAAGGCGTGGACGTTGTTGGCCTTGAAATTGAGCTGTTCGTGCAGCTCGATCATCTCGAAGGACAGGGCCAGCAGGCGTTGGGCCTGGAGTTCGGCGAAATGCGCGGTGATCACCTCGAAGAGTTTTTCCGCGACTTTCTGGCGCGTGGCGAGGTCACGGCCATGGCCGACTTTCAAGGTCATGTGCATGAAGGCGTAGTCGTGCTTGCCGTCGGCCATGCGCCAGGTATCCAGGCGCACGCCGCGGCTGCGGATGCCGCCCAGGGGAAACACGCCGCTGTCGCCCAGCAAGGCGTGGACCTTTTCAAACAGGCCGGGCAGGTCGGCCTGCTGTTCGATGTTGTCGGTGTATTCAGCGATGAAATGCGGCATGAACGGCTCCTTCAGGCCGCACGGGGATGCCGTACGGCCGCAGTGTCAAACAGGGAAGACAGCGTTGATCTGGCCGGTGCCGGAGCTGCCGAAAGGTTCGGTGATGATCTCGGCGGGCTTGTCGTAGTCCGGTCCGCCGAGCAGCCCCAGCAGCATCGCCGTGTCATGCATCTTGCCTTCGCCAAAGCAGTGTTCGGCGTAGTCCGGAAGCATGGCGCAGAACTCTTTCCAGCGGCCCTGGCGCCACAGTTCGACGACGTGCAGGTCGACTTGTTTATCGAACTCGCGGGTCCAGTTGTGGATGTTGGCTTCGGCGTCGCGATCATCGGAAAAACGGTGCGACAGCGAGCCGGAAGCCAGCACCAGTACCTTGCGATCGCTTTTCTCGATGGCCCGGCGCACGGCGGCGCCAAAGGTGAAGCTGTCTTGCAGACGGTGCCAGGCGCACCAGGCGGCAATCGACACGACGTTGAATTTCTGTGCCTGCGGGACATCCATGTGCATGTAGCGCATGGGCACCAGCGTGCCGTATTCCAGCTCCAGGCTTGGGATGTTGTGGGCCAGGGTGCGCACGTCGGCGGCATTGGCCTCGGCGGCGATCAATTCGCCCAGTTCCGGGGCCCCCGAGTACTCGTACTCCATGTTCTTGATGAAGTGCGGCAGTTCGTTGCTGGTGTAGATGCCTTTGAATTGTTCGCCACTGTTGACGTGATAGGCACTGTTGACCAGCCAGTGCACGTCGAACACCACGGCAGTGTCGGCGCCCAGTTCGCGGGCGCGGCGGCCGATCTCCTTGTGGCCGGCAATCGCCGCCGCGCGGCAGCCGTGGTGCTTGCCGGGCAGCTCGGACAGGTACATCGAGGGAACGTGGCAGATTTTCGCAGCCAGGACGACTTCGCCCATGATGATTCTCCTGAAAAAATTGTTCTTGTTGAGCTTCGAGTAATCGGTGAGTCACAGCGCCTGTGGTGAGGGATATCCCCTCTATGTGGGAGCAAAGCTTGCTCGCGAAACAGGCGCCCCGATTTCTGAAAAAACCGCATCGCCTTCATCGCGGGCAAGCCTTGCTCCCACAGGAACAGGGATAAATCCCCTCGCCGCAGGGTTTATCATCAGGCTTGGTTGGGTTTACACCCCCCACCGCGGTATGTGATGACTGCCCATGGAAATGCAGACGTTCTTGATCTCGGCGAACACTTCAAAGCTGTACTGTCCACCTTCGCGGCCGGTTCCGGAACCCTTTACGCCGCCGAAAGGCTGGCGCAGGTCACGTACGTTCTGGCTGTTGATGAACACCATGCCGGCCTCGATGCCATGGGCCAGGCGATGGGCCTTGCCGATGTCCTGGGTCCAGATATACGAGGCCAGGCCGTATTCGGTGTCGTTGGCCAATTGCAGGGCTTGGGCCTCGTCCTTGAACGGGATCAGGCACACCACCGGCCCGAAGATTTCTTCCTGGGCGATACGCATGTTGTTGTTCACGTCGGCGAACACTGTCGGCTGGATGAACTGGCCGCGGCTCAAGTGGGCCGGCAAATTGGCCGGACGTTCCAGGCCACCGGCCAGGAGGGTGGCACCTTCTTCGAGACCGATCTTGATGTAGCCGGTGACCTTGTCGTAGTGGGCCTGGGTGATCATCGAGCCGACCTGGGTTTTCGGATCCTGCGGATCGCCGACGATCAGGCGCTTGGCCCGGGCGGCGAACTCGGCCACGAACTGCGGGTAGACGCTTTCCTGGATGAAGATCCGGCTGCCGGCGGTGCAGCGTTCGCCATTGAGGGAAAAAATGGTGAACAGCGCCGCATCAAGGGCCCGCTCAAGGTCGGCGTCTTCGAAAATCAGTACCGGCGACTTGCCGCCCAGTTCCATCGAATACTTTTTCAAACCGGCTGTCTGCATGATTTTCTTGCCGGTGGCAGTGCCGCCGGTGAAGGAAATCGCTCGCACATCCGGGTGGCGCACCAACGCATCGCCAGCGGTTGCGCCATAGCCCTGGATCACGTTCAGCACGCCATTGGGCAGGCCAGCCTCGACCGCCAGGCGACCCAGCTCGTTGGCGGTCAGCGGCGACAGCTCGGACATTTTCAGCACGGCAGTATTGCCCAATGCCAGGCATGGCGCGGTCTTCCAGGTCGCGGTCATGAACGGCACGTTCCACGGCGATACCAGTCCACAGACCCCCACCGGCTGGTACAGGGTGTAGTTGAGCATCTGGTCGTCGACCGGATAGGTATGACCGTCCATCCGCGTGCAGACTTCGGCAAAGAAGTCGAAGTTGTGGGAGGCCCGAGGGATCAGCACGTTCTTGGTCTGGTGGATCGGCAAACCGGTGTCGAGGGTTTCCAGTTCGGCCAGCTTAGGCACGTTTTGCTCGATCAGCTCACCGAGTTTGCGCATCAGTCGGGCGCGTTCCTTGGCCGGGGTGTTGGCCCATTTCGGAAACGCTTCCTTGGCTGCTGCGACTGCTTGGGCCACTTCCTCGGCACCGCCGCTGGCAACTTCGCCGATGGCTTCGCCAGTGGCCGGGTTGTAGTTGACGAAGACGTCTTTGCTTTCGACCTCACGGCCGTTGATCCAGTGTTTGATCATGCTGCTCAAGCCTCTTTACGGGATGCGAAGAACTCGGCTTCGCTGACAATGTGGTTGACCAGGCGACCGACGCCTTGCACTTCCACGATCACTTCATCGCCGGGCACCACGTCCGCCAGGCCTTCCGGCGTGCCGGTGGCGATCATGTCGCCGGGTTGCAAGGTCATGAAGCCGGACAGGTATTCGATCAGGTAGGGGATGTCGAAAATCATGTCCTTCGTGCTGCCTTCCTGGCGCAGTTCACCGTTGATCCAGGTGCGCAGCGTCAGGTTGCTCGGGTCCGGCACATCGGCCACATCGACGATCCATGGGCCGACAGGCGTGGTGGCGTCGCGGTTCTTCACCCGCAGGTTGGGGCGGTAGTAGTTTTCCAGGTAGTCGCGAATCGCGTAGTCGTTGCACACGGTGTAGCCGGCCAGGTAGTCCAATGCATCCTCGCGCTTGACGTTGCGTGCCTCCTTGCCGATGACCGCCACCAGTTCGCACTCGTAATGCATGTAGGCGACGTTGTCGGGGCGCCAGGTCACCTGGTTGTGGCCGGTGTAGGTGCCGGGTGACTTGATGAACGCCAGGGGTTCGGTCGGCGGTTTGAACGCCAGTTCGGCGGCGTGATCGGCGTAGTTCAGGCCCAGGGCGAACATGCTGCCTTCCGCCGGTGGCAGCCACTGGACCTGATCCTCGGCCAACAGGCGACCGTCGGCCAGGCGCACGGCGTTGTCGGCTTCAACGGTAACGGCGTGGATCTGGCCGTCAAAACGAATGCGCGCGTGTTTCATGAACCTGCTCCTGTTTCCTCGGCCACGACGGTATTGACGAGACGGCCCAGGCCGCTGATCTCCACTTCGACACGATCGCCGGGCTGGACATCGACCCGACCTTCAGGTGTGCCGGTGATCAGCACGTCGCCGGCATGCAGGGTCATGAATTCGCTGATCTCGGCGATCAATTGGGGAATATTGCGGACGAAGTTCGCCGTGCTGTTTTGCTGGCGTACCTCGCCGTTGACATACAGGGTGATCGCCAGGCTGTGAGGGTCGGTCACCTGGGCGGTCGGCACCAGTTCCGGGCCGACGGCACAGAAGCCGTCCCGGCACTTGGCCTTGACGGCGGGGCGGTAGTAGCTGTCTTCCGGCAGGCTGAATTCATTGACGACGGTGTAGCCGGCCACGTAGTCCAAGGCTTGGGCGGCGCTGACGCGACTGGCCGACTTGCCCATCACCACGCCAAGCGCCGGCCCTGGTTGCAGTATTTCGCCGTGACCGGGATGAACCACATCGGCGTCGTGCCGGTTACGGGTATTGGGCGTCTTGATGAATAGCACAGGCTTGAGCGGCGGCTTCTGATAGGGCGGTTGCTCGAACTCGGCGAGGCGCTGCTTCAGCAGCCCCTGGTAGTTCAGCGCGACCCCGAACAGGGTGCCGGTCGCGACGTCATGCAGGGCACGGCTCATGCTTGTCTCCTGGCGATGGCAGAGGGATGAGGGCTCTGCGGTTATTGTTAATGTGTTAACAGTTATAATTAAGATGTTAACTATCGTCAAGCGTGACAGAATGACCGGGCACTGGTTGCCTTGTCGGATTCGAGGCAGGATGAGTACGACAGGCACCTGAACCAGAATAAAAACGAGTACTGCGTGATGACTGACCGCCAGCCGATCCCGAACATCAACATCGGTCAGGTGTACGACCAGCGTTACAGCGACGCCGAAGTGCATTACGACCGGCTCGCCAACCTGGCCGACTTTTTCGGCCGCAACATGCCGGTCCACCGCCACGATCGTTTCTTCCAGGTGCACTACGTCAAGAGCGGCACCGTGCGCGTGTATCTCGATGACCAGCAGTACGTCGAGTCCGGCCCGATGTTTTTTCTCACCCCGCCGACCATCCCCCATTCCTTCGTGACCGAGGCTGACAGTGACGGGCATGTTCTGACGGTGCGCCAGCAATTGGTATGGCAACTGATCGACGCCGACCCGAGCCTGGCGCCGGCAGGCGTGCAAATGCCGGCCGCCTGTGTGGCGCTGGCGCAACTGGGGCCTGAGCAGGCGGGGGAGGTGCGACGGCTGGAGTACCTGTTCGAGGAACTGAGCGAGGAGGTGGTGGCGGGGCGTCCGGGACGCAGCGCAGCGCTGGACGGGTTGACGCGGCTGATCATGATCAGTCTATTGCGCTTGTGTTCGAACTCCCTGGAGGCCAGGCCGGCGCGGCATGAGGACCTGAAGATCTTTCATCGCTTCAACGAGCTGATCGAGGCCCACTACCTGCAGCACTGGCCGCTGTCGCGCTATGCCGAAGGCATCGGCGTGACCGAGGCGCGCCTTAACGACGTGTGCCGACGTATCGCCGACCTGCCTTCCAAGCGCCTGATCATGGAGCGGCTGATGCAAGAGGCCAAGCGCCTGTTGTTGTTCACCGGCAGCTCGGCCAATGAAATCTGCTACCAGCTCGGGTTCAAGGATCCGGCGTATTTCAGCCGGTTTTTCCAGCGTTACGCGCAGCTTACTCCGGGGGAGTATCGCCAGCGGCAATCGGGGTTGCGTTGAGCACCACTAATGATGGAGACCAATACTTATTTGTGGCGAGGGGATTTATCCCCGTTGGGCTGCGAAGCAGACCCAATGAGTCGATGCGCCGCAGAGTCTCATCTGAGGGCCGCTTCGCGCCCGAGCGGGGATAAATCCCCTCGCCACGGCTGCTCTTGCAGCGGTGTGATGGCGACACTAAGCTGCCGACTCGCCCATTCAAATCAATCCGAACATGGCCAACCCCAGACCTTCATTGACCCTGACGCTGTTGCAAGCCCGCGAAGCCGCCATGGCTTTTTTTCGACCGGCGCTGAACCAGCATGACCTCACGGAACAGCAATGGCGGGTGATTCGCATCCTGCACCAGCAAGGGGAGCTGGAAAGCCATCAGCTCGCTCATCAGGCCTGTATCCTCAAGCCGAGCATGACCGGTGTGCTCAGTCGCCTGGAGCGTGATGGCCTGGTGCGTCGGCAGAAGTCCAGCCAGGATCAGCGGCGGGTCTTTGTCGGGCTGACCGAGCTTGGGCAGCAGTGCTTCGTGTCCATGAGCGAAGGCATGGAAAGCAACTATCGGCGGATCGAAGAACAGTTCGGCGAGGAAAAGATGCAGCAACTGCTTGCGTTGCTCAATGAGCTGAAGAACATCAAGCCTTGAGCCTTATTGGCTTTTGTGGCGAAGGAGCAAGCTCCCACGCCACAAAATCGCTTCACACCGCACTGCGTTCACGCAATTCCTGCAACCGATCAGCACCACCTTCCGCCACGCGATTCTCGATCAAGCGATCAGAGCCGCCTTCGGCCACGCGATTCTGGATCAAACGATCGGAGCCGCCTTCAGCCAGTTGATGCGCAGCCTGGGCCGGGGCGTTCTTTGCCGAGGCCGCGTTCGACAGGCCGACACCGCCCACCAATGTCAGGGCGATAGCCAGGGACGATACTTTCGAGAAATTGAACATGATGACTCTCCTTGCGCTTGATTGAGTGGGCCGTGGCAGCGAATGTGTTGCTGTCCGGTGATCAAAGTTAAACGCGCGGATGTATCGACGGTGTGTGTCGGGAGAGGGCGAAATCCATTGTTTCGTATCAGTCCGCACTTCATATACAGACTGATACAAACTCAGTAAAGCGAGGGCAAGCGGATGGCTTGAAGGCCTGATCAAGGCTGGGCCAGGGCTTGTTTCAGTTGGTCCACCAAGGTCGGCGTCATGTAGTGCGGCCCGTCGAACAAGTAGAGCGGGTAGCCTGCATAGGCCGCCAGTTGGGGTGTGAGTTCGGCGACTGTGGCGGAGCGGAAGCCACCGCCGTATTGGGGACGGAAGGCTTCGACGATGATCCGCACGCGATCCTTGCCAAGTCGATCACGCAGGGCATCTGCATAGTTCCGGGCCACCGGGGCGGTGCGGGCGTAGACGCCGACGCCGTCCTGGAAAAACACGCCGATGTCGTTCGGCAACCACTGCTTGAGCCAGTCTGCGGTAGCGGCGGGGCCGATGTTGGCGCCATCGTAGACGCTGATCCACAGCGGGCGCGGCAGTTTGGCCAGCAAGGCCGGCAACTCCTTGGCAGCCGCCCAACTGGGGTCGACTTCGGCCGGAAAGTACCAGCCGGTGACATGCAATGGTGTCGGCAACCCGGCAATACGCTCCGACAGCGCTGCCAGTTGCTCGATGTCGTCCCGTGAGCGGTTCTCACTGAAGTAGCCGGCCAGCCCGAGGATGACATCCTGGGCCCAGGGCGTCTTGGCGATGCGCGCCCAGTCCGGCAGTACCGGTACGCCGGGCAGGCCGGTGCCGGGCACGAAGGCCTGGTCGTCCACTACAGTCCATTGCACCAGTAGCTCGTGTACCCCCAGTCTTTCCCAATTGCCGCTGATGCCGACGGTCTGGTTGTCCGGCTGCCAGACGATACCGACGATGTTCGGTTTCGCAGTGATAGTGCTCATGTAGTACGTCCCTGTACCTGCGCCGAGGAGCACGGCCAGTAACAGCGCCGCGACGGTCTTGCGATTGACGAACTTCGCGAAGCTTTTCAAACAAGTCCCTTCTGGAGGCAGTGTAGTCGCGGCTCGGCAAGGCGAACCGCTTTTCGTACCGATGGACCGGGCATCACACCAACGTCCTCAATAGGAGTAGGTCAGGCGCGCGAACACGCCTTTGGCGCGATCCTCGCCAAACACCCTGGCTCGGTATTGCAGGGAAAAGTCCACATAGGAACGTGGCGCGTTGTAGGCGTCTTCCCGGAACCAATAGCGTACGTTGTTTCCTATCCCGATACCCCCCGCGTCGCCGGAAGAAAAACCACCGCCGGCTTCGCTCTTCATCTTGGAATCGTAGTCGATCGCCGCGACGACATGGGGAAAGGTCACCCAGCGCGAGCCGGTCCCGCCGATGGCATAACTGCGGCCCACTTGCCATTCGCTGTTGAAGTAATCCCGCGAGTCTTCGATGTAGTGACCGACCTCGGCATACAGCTGGGAGGTCCACCAGCTCGGCACATCGACCCGCAGATCGGTGCCGATGCTCGAACCGTAACCGAGTCGCACCAACCAATCGCCGTCGACATTGGAAGAACCGAGCGGGAAGGTCCGTTCAAGGGCCGCCATGATGTTGACCGAACTGAAAGGCTTGACCCGTACGCCGAGGGCGCCTTGCAAGGCATCCGCGCCCGTGTCCGAATCGCTGTTCTTGCTCCAGAGAGTGTCGGTGATGCGTCCGTAGAGTTCGACAAAGCGGCCATTGCGATAGCCCAGCGGACGCCACGACAGCTCGGTGCTGTTTTGCAGCAAGTCATTGCTTTGACTGCCGCTGCTGCTGGAGCCCGGGGCGGCGCTCAGGCCACTGGAACTGTTGCCGCGATAGCTGGTGGTGCTGGTCAGGCCGATAGTGCGCGAAACGTCACCCACGGTGCGGCGGGTATCGAACAGCTGTTGCGCGGAGAGCGGCGACTCTGCGGTTTTTTGCCCATCGATGACGCGCTTGAAGTACGCCACGGCCTCGTCGTCTTCATGGACCCGCATGGCGTTGTAGGCGGCGTCCTGGGCGGGTGCCGGTGCCAGTCGAGAGGTGGCGTCCGCCTTGCGGAACGCCGTATGGGCTGCTTCGTCGTCGCCGGCCCGAACCAAATTGTAAGCAAGCTGCAGGTCACTCTGCGGAGCCTGTTCGTTGGTGTTTCCCGGCGAGATGGCGCAGGTCAGACCGTAGGTGCTTTCCTGACATAGCAGGACCGGTGGTGTGGATTGGGCCTGGGCGGAGCGGATGTCACGAGCCTCCCTTGCCGACAGACCCGCAAGGCTCTGGGCTTGGTTCAGATCGTCCTGGGCCGCCTGCGTCTTGCCCTGGCGGTTACGGGCATAGCTGCGCAAGACCCAAGGGGCGGCTTGGCGGTCGTCCACCGCCAGCGCGGCAGAAGCGGCCTGTTCGGCGGAGACGTAATCCTTCGCCGCCAACAATGCGCTGATGAGCAATTGTTGGTTGGCGGCGATTTCCGGGGCCCAGGCCACCGCTTTGCGCGCCTGGTCCACGGCCAGGGCTGTGTTGCCTTGTTCCAGGGCGCGATAACCCTGGGTCGCCAGCGGGACGGCCAGTTGACGGCGAATGGCTTTGCGGCGCATCAACAACGTGTTGTCGTTGGCAAAGACACCAAGGGCATCGCTGGTGGCGCGGTCGGCTTCTTCCAGGTGTTGTTGGCGTTCCAGGGAATCGATCAGCAACAGGCGATAGTCATGGCGTCGGGGGGCCTGGGCGACGGCCTTGCGAGCCGATTGCGCGGCCAGGCCGAATTGTCCGCGGTCATAGGCTTTGAATCCCTGGGATGCGGCGATGAAACCCGGCGCCGCGCGAGCGGGACGAGAGGCTGCCAGGGGCTGGGGGTGGTCGCGCCGTTTCTTGTCCCGCTCGGCCAACTCGATCAGAGTGTTCAGGCGTGCCACATCGGCACGCAGGCGCAGGGCCTCGCGTGCCTTGGCGATGGCCAGGTCGTAATCCTTGCGTTCGTAGGCGCTGTAGGCGTCGTTGGCGGCGGTATAGGCCGGGCCGGACAATGGCAACGGCAACGTTTCGGCAGGAGCAAACGCAGGTATCAGGCTCAGCCCCGTGGCCAAAAGGGTCAGGAAGGGGCGGTTCATGCCGGGAGCCCCGTCGGGTAGAGATTGTGCTGGCGGGCCACGGCCTGTTCGATCGTCGTGCGTGGCAGCACGCCGCTGTCGACCAGGTAATCGCCGATGCGGCCGTGGTGTTGGGGCCGGTACTGGAGCATCACGCGACTGAATTCGTCGCGATCGAGCAGCCCCATTTCGATCAGCAGGTCGCCCAGCAGCGGCGCCCGGGCATCGGGTACGGCATGACCGTTGTCCGCAGGCAACTTGCGCAACAGCGCAAGAATTTCACTTTCGCGCGCGATCAATTGCACAGGTTCGCTGCCCAGTTCGGCGCTGACCTGTTGCAGGCCTTCGTCGGGCAAGGGATTGGCGACGGCGATCTGTTCGCGGCCTTCGCCGTTGCGTCCCAGGGACACGGCTCGCCAGCGCAAGGCAAACTCGGCGCTCAAGGTGGATGCCGAGGCAGCGGCTTTTTCGGCGACGTCAAAGACCCGGGGCAGGTCATTCTGGAACGCGATGGCTTCAGCCAGGGTTTCATCGTCCAGCCAGCCGTTATTGAGCAGAATTCGTCCCAGCGGTACGTTGCGCGACTGTTGTTCGTCGAGGGCGCTTTGCAGGTCCGTGTCGGTGATGGCTTGCCAGGACAGCAACACGCTGCCCAGGCGGCGCGGCGCAATGGCCACCAGGTCGGTGGAAGGGAAGTCGTGCATGGTCTTGTCCCAGACCAGCTTGCGATTCATCACCTTGCCCACCAGGAACATGCGCCAGGCCCGGGAGGCGGCCATGAAGTTGACGAAGTTGCCGACCAGCATGCGGGGCATGGACAGCAAGCCATGCTGCCAGCCGTACAACACGGTGGTGAAGTAATAGCGGTGCGCGATGCGCCAGGCCAGGGCGACGCCGTTGGCCAACAGCAGGTATTTGACCAGACTGTTGCTTTCAAACGGCGTAGGGAAGGTGATATCCCACAAGCCGCTGTTGCGCAGGATGATCAAGCCCAGCAGCTGTACCAGGATGACGTAGGCAATGATGCTCACGAATGCCGTCACCACCCCCTTGCGGTCGCGAAACAGCAGGTATCGGTTGGCCAGCGAGCCGTTCCAGCCCATCTGCTCCCAGCCTTGCAAGCCGATGCCCAGGGTCCAGCGGGCCTTCTGCCGGAAGGCAGTGCGGAACGTGTCGGGGAAAAACTCGCGCACGCACAGCGGCATCGTCAGGGTCGATTCGTAGGGTTTGCGGAACCAGGATTTGCGCAGCACCCGGAACTGCACCGGAAAACGTACGAAGATCGCGTTCATGCCCACCTTGGCCAAGCGTGCGCCAACGTCGTAGTCCTCGGTGAGGCTGTCGGTGTTGAACGGCTGGTTTTCGGTTTCACCGGCCAGCACCCGCAAGGCACGGTGGGAAAAACAGGTGCCGACGCCGGCCGAGGGCACGGTGTCGGTCATGCTTTCACGCACTACCAGGTCCTTGCCATGCCATTCGGCGAATTCGTCCATGTAGACACCCGCGACCCATTCGTACCAGTTGCGCTCCAGCGAAACCACCGGCAACTGGATCATGTCCTTGCGCGGCAGCAGGTAGTTGAACAGTCGCAGTTCCAATGGATGCAGCACGTCTTCGCTGTCGTGCAAGACGACGCCGGCGAAGGTCATGCCATGGGTTTTTTCATGCAGGAAAATCGCCTGGATCACCCAGTTCAAACAGTCGGCCTTGCAGGTCGGCCCGGCATGGGGCACTTCCACCCGATGCAGTTGTTTGTAGCGCCTGCGCATCCGCTCGACTTCGTCGATGGTGCGTTGGTCGTTGATGTACGTGCCGACGAAGACCACGTAGTTCTGGTAGTCGAGCGTGGACACCATGTTCTCGATCATCGGCGCGATGACGTCGTATTCCAGCCAGGCCGGGACCATGATCGCCAGGGGCTGTTCGTCCCGGGCCAACAGTTGTTCGGCGGTCAACGGCCGGTATTTGCGGTCCACGGTGAACTTGCGGTACAGGCGACGAGACCAGTACCACAGGTCAATGATCAGATCGTCCAGGCTGGAGATCAGGATCAGTACCGCGACCACGATGGTCGCGATCTCCAGGTAGTTGTAGTAATGGGCCAGCCAATAGGGCCAATAAAGCGACGTCATCGAAGGGTACCGTTACTGGCGATTGCGACGGGCGCTACGGCCGGCCAGCAACAAGAGGAGGAACAGGATAATGCCGCCCGGGATCAGCCAGAGCAGCGAAGGTTTACGCCAGGCATCCAGCCCCTTGGGTTCCTCGCGGCCGATCAACAGGCTACCGCTCGGGTCCTGGGTATCGAAGGTCGCCACGGCGCCGTTGTTGCCCAGGATCGCCACGTCGCCACGGGTCAGCACAATCGGTTTGGCCAGGCTTGGCGGCTGGTTGCCCAGCGCCCGGTAGACCAGGCCGTGCTGGCCCGCGGTCTGCACCACTTGCAGCGAGGCCAATTGGTTGAGGGGCTGGACGTCCAGCAGCACTTGGTCCTTGTGGTTGATGCGCAGGCGACCTTGCTCGTCGACCTGGACCGATTCCTGGCTGTCCTTGAGCGGCAACTCGAAGGCCAGGAAGGGCTTGTCCGGGCTGACGACGGCTTTGGGGTCAGCGCTGACCTTGAGCTGCGCGCGCAGTGGCGAGACACCGCTGCTATCGGCCACCGAAATGACCCGCGCCAGGCTGCTGGCCGGATGGTCAAGGTAGGCCTGGGGCACCAGGATCTGAGTGTCCACGGCGAAGCGCGCGGCCATGCCGGAGAAGTCGTCGTCCAGCGAGGTTTTTTCCAGGACGATATGGCTGGTCGGCAGGACCGACACCGGGAAGGCTTGCGGCGTTTCCAGGCAGCGATCGCTGACCGGCTGGCGTTGGAACGATACGCGCAAGGTGTTTTTCGAGCCCAGGGCGTAGCGCGGGATATGCGCCTGGATGCGCTGCGACGCACCGTCGGTGGTCAGTTGCTGCGCACCGATCAGGAAGTCATTGAAAAACAGCGACGCCACCGGCGCTGTAGCGGAAGCTCCCGGGGCCGCGGAGACGTCCACCACGGCGGTGACGGGCAGGCGACCGTCATAAGCCACGCTGCCCAAGGGGAACGAGGTGCTCCAATCGAATCGCGAGGCCACGTCGAAGTTGCCGGGGGCGCCGCCCAGTCGCGACAGGGCCACACGGCCATCGTCGCTCAACGGCGTTTGCGCTTCGCTGACGGTCAGTTGGCGACTTCGTGCCAGTTTGCTCCAGGCCGAACCGAGCAGCGACAAGGCCTTGTCGGTGGATTGCGGGGCGATCATCAGTACCGGGCGGGTACCCAGCAGGGCCAGGCTTACATTGTCGGTGCCGGCGCTCGCCAGTGCTGCGTTGACGTGCTGTTCACGCCATTGAGTCAGGGCACTGGCTGCCGTCGTGTCGAGGCCTTGGACCTGGCTTTGCAAGGCGTCCAGGGATTGGTTGATGGCCTTGAGCAGTTGCGGGTCGTTGATCGCCAGGTCGGCCTGTACGTTCGGGGGCTGGCCCAACACCAGCAGTGCGCCGATCTCGGCCGGGTTGGCCAAGGTGTGCGCGCCTTTGCCGTTGAGGCTGGCGAAGGCTGGAATGACCAATAGCTCGGCAGGGATGCGCAGGCTGCCCAGGTCGACGCTGTCCTGCACCGCAGGGAAAGGCAGGATGCGGCTGTGTTTGCCGATGCGCTCCAGCGCCACGCCCAGGCGCCAGGCCGAATCGTAGCTGGCGGCGGACAACGAGCCGGGGGCGACGAGGATGCCGGGTTCGCCGGGCAGGGCCGCCCAAGCCGCACCGACATCGCGCAACTGGCTGGCGTCATAGCTGTAGTTCAGGCGCGTCTCGGGTTGGATGCGCAGCACATTGCCGATGACCCGGTCGTCTTCGCACAATGGCCGAGACACCACCGAGGACCAGGCAATGCCCAGGCGCACCAGGCCGTTGTCACGCGCGGCCTTGTCGACGCCAAGTGTGGCGCTGGCATCGCCTTGTGCCTCGCTGAGCCCTTCAGCGCGCACCGGGTAGCCGTCGAGGGACAGCAGCAGGGTGTTGCGACCACCTTCGCCATTGAGGTAGCTGGCGTCCAGTTGCAGCGTCGCGTCATCGAGGATAACTCCCGCAGGTACCGGCAGATAGAGCTCGCGACGTGCGTCGCTGGCGCCCAAGAGGATCGGAGCCGTAATGCCCAGGTCGCTCAAGCGCACCTCACGCGTCTGCCGAGTATCGGCGTTGAGTCGATGAATGGCCTGGGTCAGCGGGCTGTCCGCGGCCAGGGCAAAAGTCGGCATGAGCGCGAGCAGGCTCAAGCCACAGGCAAGGGCGCTGAGCGCACCCGTAGGGATGGCAACGGAAGGCTTCATTCAGGCAAGTCTCGATCTGATAAGGGAAATAGCAGTGGTCAGTTGAAATCGGCGAGCAATTCGCGTGGCTCGGACAGTGACGTATCGACTGACCGCTGTGCAGGCAGCGGGGTGACGACGAAGTCGTCGACCGGGCGTCCCATCAGGGTATCGACAATGCGTTGGCTGGCCTTGCCATCGCCATAAGGGTTGGCCGCCTGTGAGGCGCGGCGCCACAACGTGTCATCGTCGAACAGTGCGTCCACGCCGGCGATGATCGAGGCCGGCGAGGTGCCGACCAGGCGTACCGTGCCCGCCGCCACCGCTTCAGGGCGTTCGGTAACGTCGCGCATCACCAGTACCGGTTTGCCCAGGGACGGGGCTTCTTCCTGCACGCCACCGGAGTCGGTGAGGATGACATGGGCGTGTTGCATCAGGCGCACGAACGCCAGGTAGTCCAGCGGCTTGATCAAATGCACATTGAGCAATTCGCCCAGTTGTTCGGTCACTGGACCCAGTACGTTGGGATTGAGATGCACTGGGTAGACGATCTGGATATCCGGCCGCTGGGCCAGGTGACGCAAGGCCTTGCAGATGTCCAGGAAACCCTCGCCGAAGTTTTCCCGGCGGTGGCCGGTCACCAGCAGCAACTTGCGTCGGGTTTGCAGGAATGGGAACTGTTGGTCCAGTTCGGCACGCAACCGGGCATCCTCATCGATGCGCCGGGCAGTCAGTTGCAGCGCGTCGATCACTGTGTTGCCGGTCACCAGGCAACGGCCTTGCAGGCGTTCGCCCAGCAGGTTGTCGCGTGATTGTCCGGTGGGGGCAAACAGCAGGTCGGCGCTGAGGTCGATGCACCGGCGGTTCATTTCTTCCGGCCAAGGGCTATAGATGTCTCCGGTGCGCAGCCCGGCTTCCACGTGGCCTACAGGGATGCGTCGGTGGAAGGCGGCCATTGAAGCCACCATGGCCGAAGTGGTGTCGCCGTGGACCAGCACCCGATCGGGGCGGGTCTGCTCCAGTACCGGGTCGATGGCCGCGTACAACGCGGCGGTCAGGGAGTTGAGTGTCTGGTGGGGCGTCATCACGTCGAGAGTGAAATCGGCCTTGAGATCGAACAGATCCAGCACTTGCTTGAGCATGCTCTGATGCTGGCCGGTGACGCAGATCAGCGACTCAATGCCCGGTTCGGCGGCGAGGGCCTTGACCAGGGGCGCCATCTTGATGGCTTCCGGACGGGTACCGAAGATCGAGAGGACCTTGATTCGGGGATGATTAGTTGCGATGACGCCCTTCCTCGCGCAGTTTGCTGCGCCGCACAACAGCTCGCCCGGACGCGATGAGGCGTTCGAGCAAGCAAGCGATTTAAGTTGAGTAACAGCCCGTTGTCAGACAGCGGTTTAACGTACACAGGAAGTGACGTAGTGGCATCTTGCAGGTCGGGGCGGCAGATTAATAGCATTAAAGATCGCGGGCGCAAAGGTTTATATGCGGGGGGTTATTAATAATTTTTTAGAGGGCTTTTTATTGGTCGGGCAGGGGAGCCTTGCGTGGTTGTTCTAAGTTAAATTACCTATTGATATTTAAGGGTTTTTAAATTGTTAAGCGTCGGTTTAATGTCCTGTTGCGGTTGAGGAGGGCGGCGCCGTGGTTTTTTTGGCGCCTAATTCCACGCTTAGTCGCGGCGCGACGTGTCATTGGAATGACGCCTGTAAGTCGTCGTGATGGAGTTATTAAACTGGTTAGTTACTGGGAGGTGAAGTTGGCTGTTGGGTGAAAGTTCAATTTATTTTGAGCTTTTATACTAATGGTCCAAAGGCACGTTGCTGTCATCACGCTCCCAGGTAGAGTTATTAATTACGATAAGAAAGTTGCATGGGGCGGCCCATCCAAATCCAAGTGCCGTTCAGGTGTTCTCCATTGCGACCGATAATCGCACGCTTTGTGATCTACACCTATCTGGGTTATTGACCAAACTAACCGGGTGGTACATTTTAGCGGCAACCTGTCTTGCCTGACGTGGCCAAGACCATAATAAAAAAACAGGAATACCCCATGCCTATCCGTCCGCGAGCGCCGCACGTCTTCCCCTCGATCCGTTGTTCCAGTCCAGGAACACCTTCCAACCTCTCAGGTTCGATCCGTTAGCGGCCCACGCTGTTGCGGTCTTATCGCGCCATTGAGATGTCGGCGCTCGGCAAGTCTCGGAGGTCTTCAGGATGACAAAAGTCGTGGATCTGTATTTCAAGCTGCTCAAGCTGCTGATCGTGTTGTGCATGATCGCAATGATCGTGCTGGTGTTCGGCAATGTGGTGCTGCGCTACGCCTTCAACTCGGGCATCAGTGTGTCGGAGGAGCTGTCGCGCTGGTTCTTCGTCTGGATGATTTTTCTCGGTGCCCTGGTGGCGCTCAAGGACCGTGCTCACCTGGGCATGGACAGCCTGGTCAAGCGCTTGCCGCCAGCAGGCAAGCGCATCTGCCTGGTCATCGGCCATCTGCTGATGTTGTACATCTGCTGGCTGATCTTCAGTGGTAGCTGGCAACAGGCAGCGATCAACCTGCATGTCGTCGCCCCGGCGTCGGGGTTGTCCATGGCACTGTTCTACGGTGCTGGCCTGGTGTTTGGCGCCAGTGCCGCACCGATCCTGCTCTATGAACTCTACCTGGCGCTGTTCGACAAACTCGGGGATGACGAGCTGGTGATGGTCAAGGACAGCGATGCCGAGGTGATCACACATAACCCCATTACCCCTGACCCTACAAAGAGTGCCCGCCCATGACGCTGGTTATTTTCCTCGGGTCTCTGATGGGTAGCATGGCGCTGGGAATGCCCATCGCGTTTGCCTTGCTGGTGGTCAGCGTGGCGTTGATGGTTTACCTGGATCTGTTCGACGCGCAAATCATTGCCCAGAACCTGCTCAATGGCGCGGATAGCTTCCCGCTGATGGCCGTGCCGTTCTTCATGTTGGCCGGCGAAATCATGAACGTCGGAGGCCTGTCCAAACGCATCGTCAACATTGCCATGGCGCTGGTGGGGCATAAGCGCGGTGGCCTTGGTTACGTGGCGATCATCGCTTCCTGCCTGCTGGCGTCACTCTCCGGTTCGGCTGTGGCCGATGCGGCGGCACTGGCGGCGTTGCTGGTGCCGATGATGGTGCTGGCCGGACACAACCGAGGGCGCTCGGCCGGCCTGATCGCCGCCGGTAGCATCATCGCGCCGGTCATTCCGCCGAGTATTGGCTTTATCGTCTTTGGCGTGGCGTCGGGGGTGTCGATTTCCAAGCTGTTCCTGGCCGGTATTGTGCCGGGCCTGCTGCTCGGGGCTTCGCTGGCTGTTGCCTGGTGGTTCATTTCCCGCCGCGAGAATGTCGAGACGCCGCCCAAGCGTTCCCGTGCCGAAGTGCTGCGCACGTTGCTCGACGGCAGTTGGGCAATGGGCCTGCCCTTGATCATCATCCTGGGCCTCAAGTTCGGCATCTTCACCCCCACGGAAGCAGCCGTGGTCGCGGCGGTCTATTCGCTGTTCGTGTCCCTGGTGATCTACCGGGAAATGAAAGTCAGCCAGTTGTACGAAGTGATCCTGTCCTCGGCCAAGACCACCTCGGTGGTGATGCTGCTGGTGGCCGCGGCGATGGTTTCATCGTGGCTGGTGACCATCGCCGATCTGCCGGGGCAGTTGGCGGAACTGCTGGCGCCCTTCATGGACAACCAGACCCTTCTGCTGCTGGTGATGATGGTGCTGATCATCCTGGTGGGGACGGTGATGGACATGACCCCGACCATTCTCATTCTTACCCCGGTGCTGATGCCTGCTGTCATCCAGGCGGGGATCGACCCGGTGTACTTCGGTGTGCTGTTCCTGATCAACACCGCCATCGGCCTGATCACGCCGCCCGTGGGCACGGTGCTCAACGTGGTGTGCGGGGTGGCCAAGCTGGACTTCGAGGAAATCGTCCGCGGGGTGTGGCCGTTCATGTTTGCGCAGTTTGTGGTGCTGTTCCTGTTGGTCCTGTTTCCGCAGCTGGTCCTGGGGCCGTTGAAGTTCTTCACCGGATGACAGCGGTGCCGTCTGGCTCGACCTTAAAAACAATAATGATCGGAGAGTGACATGGGAAAACTGATGAAAACCCTGCTGGCCGGGGCGTGCGCGACGGGGTTGCTGTTGACCGGTGTGGCCAGCCACGCGGACGAGATCCGCGAGCGGACCTTGCGATTCGCTTTCCAGAACGTCAAGGAACACCCCCAGGGCCAGGGCGCGCAGAAGTTCGCCGACCTGCTCGGCGAAAAGAGCGGCGGCAAGATCAAGGTCCGCCTGTTCCCCGGCGGTACGTTGGGCGGCGACGTGCAAACCGTGTCGGCGTTGCAGGGCGGCACGCTGGACATCACCGTGCTCAACTCCGGCATCCTGGCCGCCCAGGCACCGGATTACGCCATGCTCGATTTCCCGTTCCTGTTCAATAACGTCGAGGAGGCCCATGCGGTCATCGATGGGCCGGTCGGGCAGAAACTGGCGGCGCAACTGGACAGCAAGGGGCTGGTAGGGCTGGGTTACTGGGACCTGGGTTTTCGTAACCTGACCAACAGCAAGCACCCGGTGACCCGGCTCGAGGACATGCAGGGCCTGAAGATCCGAGTCATCCAGTCGCCGATCTATCTGGAAACCTTCTCTGCTCTGGGTGCCAACCCCGTGCCGATGGCGTTCCCCGAGGTCTACACCGGCCTTGAGCAGCACACCATCGACGGCCAGGAAAACCCTTTCACGGTGATCGAGGGCAATAAGTTCTACGAGGTGCAGAAGTACCTTTCCGTGACGGGCCACATCTTTAACCCGCAGTCGTTGATCATCAGCCAGAAAACCTGGAGCCGTCTCAACGATGATGAAAAGGCAATGATTCGCGCGGCCGCGGCCGAGGCGCAAACATTCCAGCGTGAAGTCACGGCGGCGAGCATGGACAAGGCCAAGGCCACGTTGGCCGCTGCGATGACCGTCAATGAAATAAGCCCAGCCGAGAAAGATCGCTTGCGCGAGCGGGTGAAACCGGTGGTCGACAAGTTCGCCAAATCCCTGGATGGCGACCTGGTGAAGACGATGTACGAGGAGATCGCCAAGGTGCGGGCGGCGCAGTGAGGTGAATGGGCCTGACGTCAAAATCAGGCTTGATCGATCCAGCCCTGTGGGAGCGAGCCTGCTCGCGATAGCGGAGTGTCAGCCAAGATCAATGTGACTGACCTGACGCCATCGCGAGCAAGCTCGCTCCCACTGGTTTTTTGTTTCGTCAGCGAACGGTCATTGGGCGGCTGGAACGGCCAGCCACTGCCCAATCACTTTCTGGTAACTGCCATTGGCCTTGCTCAGGTGCAGCCACTGATCGACGTACATCTTCCAGGTGGTGTCGTCCCGTGGCAGCAGGTAGGCCTTCTCGCCATATTGCAGGTAGCGGGTCGGGTTGACAGCGCACAGGCCGGGCTTGAGTTTCTGCTGGTAGAGCGCTTCCGAAGCGTCGGTAATCATCACGTCGGCTTTCTTGTCCAGCAGTTGCTGGAAGATGGTCACGTTGTCGTGGAAGCTGAGCTGGCCGTTGGGCAGGAACGCCCGCACGAAGGCTTCGTTGGTGCCGCCAGCCGGCTCGACCAGGCGCACCGAAGGCTGGTTCATCTGCTCGATAGTCTGGTAACGCTCCTGGTCTTCGCAACGCACCAGCGGGATCTTGCCATCCACGTCCAGGGTGGTACTGAAATAGGCTTTCTTCTGGCGCTCCAGCGTCACCGAAATCCCACCCATGCCGATGTCGCATTGACCTGCAACCATGTCCGGCATCAGGGTTTTCCAGGTGGTCTGCACCCATTGCACCTTGACGCCCAGGCTGGCGGCCAGCGAGCGGGCCATGTCGATGTCGATGCCTTCGTATTCGCCGGTTGCGGTTTTAAAGGTATAGGGCTTGTAGTCGCCGGTGGTGCACACCTTCAGTTCGCCGCGTTGCAGGACCTGGTCCAGGAGCGAGGGGGCCGGCTCGGCGAGAGCAGCGCAAGAAAGCGCCAACAGGCCACAGAGCGTCATCGAGCTTGTTATGGTTTTCATAGTGATGGGACGTCTCACAGCGCAGGGGAACAAGATCGGGGAGTGTAGTAAAAGTGTCGACGGGCTGTCACTGGAGCATTGCTGACGAACAATAGACACAGAGCAGTCTCAAAGCGGGCATCGCTGCAAGCTTTCCAGGTAGGCGCAGAACATATCGGCCATGGCGTCGCTATAGGTGGCAACTTCCACGGGGGAGCGGGGCGCTGATGAAAATCGCTTGCCCACGGTGCTGAGCGTCGTGATTACCAGGTCTCCTGCCAGGGCACGGGTTTGTGTCGGGACGGTTGGCAGTGCCTGCAGCATGAAAGCGTCCACCGACTGCTGCACCGACATTCGCGCCGCGTGGTGCTCGGGGGCGTCGCGGTAGAGCGGTGCGGCGTCGTTGAGCGCGACGCGTATCTGGGCCTCGTCGCATTCGGACTGGATGAACGCCCGCACGAGGGTACGTAGCCGCTCGAAGGGCGGATTGCGGTTGTCTTCAAGAATCTCGCGCAGCATATCGCTGGTTTGCCGCCATTCATCACTTTGCAGCCGAAACAGGATCGCCGCTTTGTTCGGGAAGTATTGGTACACCGAGCCGACGCTGACGCCCGCTCGCTCGGCAACCCGGGCCACGGTGAAACGGGCCGCGCCCTGGGTCGCCAAAACCTGAACAGCCGCCTCCAGAACGGCGGCGACGAGCTCGGTGGAGCGTGCCTGTTTCGGTTGTTTACGCGAGGAAATCTGCGGGCTTGAGCGTTCGGACATACAGGCATGAGCCTCGGAAGGGAATGCGAATAGGAAATGCGACGGATTATTCGTATCTTGAATGCGACGAATTGATCGCATTCTAGTCGGCTCCACGAACAACGTTCAACGTCACATCGCATCCTTTCTGTGAGCAGGGTTATGACTCAAAAAAACGTTCATCAGGGCGCCTCCTTGGCGCCTCAGGCAACCGCTGACGCCAAGACGGTGCTCAAGCTGTTGCCACTCACACTGACGGTATTCATCGGTTTTCTCACCCTGGGCATGCAACTGCCGGTCTTGCCCCTTCACCTGCATGACACGCTGGGCATGGGCACGCTGGTCATCGGCCTGGTGGTCGGCGCGCAATTCGCCGCGGCGCTGTTGTCCCGCGCCTGGGCCGGTAACTTTGCCGACATGCGCGGCGGCAAGCGCGCTGTCATGGTTGGCCTGGTGACTGCGGCGGTTTCCGGGTGGATTTATCTGGTTTCCCTGGCGTTCGTTGCCGCGCCTGTCACTTCGGTCTGGCTGCTGCTGGGCGGACGTGTCCTGCTGGCGCTGGGTGAAAGCCTGATCGTCACTGGCGCGTTGGGCTGGGGCATCGGCCTGGTCGGTGCGCAGCATGCCGGCAAGGTCATGGCATGGAATGGTATCGCCATGTACGGCGCGTATGCCCTGGGCGCTCCGCTCGGCGTGGCGCTGAATACCGGCTGGGGGTTCACGGGCATTGCCGTCGCGACGATTTTTATCCCGCTGCTGGCGCTGGCGATTGTCACGGGTGTCCGGGTTGTGGCGCCCACGGCGACCCGGCGAGCACCGTTCTACAAAGTGATGGGCGCCGTGTGGGTGCCAGGCCTGGGGTTGGCGTTTTGCAGCGTGGGCTTCGGTGTCGTTACGGCCTTTATCGCGCTGTTGTTCGCGGCCAGGGATTGGGGCAATTCATCCTTGGCGTTCACGGCGTTCGGTGTGGCGTTCATCGCGGCGCGCCTGCTTTTCGGGCACCTTCCGGACAAGATCGGCGGCGCCCGGGTCGCGCTGGTCTGCGTATTGATCGAAACCGTTGGGCTGCTGCTGATCTGGGGTGCCGACACCGCGACCATTGCCTATTTGGGCGCGGCATTCACCGGTTTCGGTTATTCCCTGGCGTTTCCCGGCTTCGGCGTGGAAGCGGTACGGCGAGCACCGCCGCAGGCACGCGGTCTTGCCATGGGCGCCTACGTCGCGTTCCTGGATATTTCCCTGGGTATCACCAGCCCGCTGGCCGGGTTGTTGGCGAGTGGCTGGGGGATCGGTGCGGTTTACCTGGGTGGCGCCATCGCCGTTGCACTGTCCTTCGCAGTGGCCTTGATGCTGCTCAGAGGGCGGGAAGCACAAGTTCTATACAAATCCTGAGCTTTCGATGGGTTATAAGATTTTCGATCTCGCTTTTTAGAACAGGAGCATTGCACATGCACGTATTCGTTACCGGTGCCACGGGCTGGGTTGGATCTGCCGTGGTCCAGGAATTGATCGATGCCGGCCATCAGGTCACGGGCCTGGCCCGTTCCGATGACAAGGCAGCAGCACTGGCCGGGACCGGCGCTAAGGTGATCCGTGGGACGCTGGATGACCTCGACGTGCTGCACCAGGCCGCCTCGGCGGCGGATGCGGTGATTCACACGGCGTTCAATCATGATTTCTCGCGGTTTGTCGAGAACGCTGAGCAGGATCGCCATGTGATCGAAACCTTGGGCAGCGCGCTGCAAGGATCCGAGCGACCTTTGCTGGTGACGTCCGGCCTGTTGGGTCTGACGCGGGGGGCGAGCGAGCTGGAGGTTCCCAGCCCGGCCTCGCCACGTAAATCCGAAACGGCGGCCCGGGCGCTGGTCGAGCGCGGGGTGCGGGTCGCGACAGTACGGCTGGCCCCTTCGGTCCATGGCCTCGGCGACCATGGGTTCGTTCCTATCCTGATTCGCCTGGCCCGGGAGACGGGCGTCTCGGCCTACCTCGGGGATGGCAGCCACTGCTGGTCGGGTGTGCATCGGCTGGACGCCGCACGGGTCTATCGGCTGGCGCTGGAACAGGGCGTGACGCAGTCCGTCTACCATGCCGTCGCCGACGAAGCAGTGCCGTTCAAGGACATTGCCCTGGCAATCGGTCGTGGTCTGGGGTTGCCGGTCGAGTCCCGGGAGCGCGAGCACTTCGGTTGGTTCGCCCACATGGCGGGCGCGAACATGGCGGTGTCCAGCCAGTACACCCGTGCCTTGCTGGGCTGGACGCCAAGTAGCCCGGGCCTGTTGGCCGATCTTGAACAGCCTGGTTACTACGCTGGATGACTAACCCTGTGGCGAGGGGATTTATCCCCGCTGGGCTGCGAAGCGCTCCAATCGGTCGGAGCGCCTGCTTCGCAGCCGAACGGGGATAAATCCCCTCGCCACAAGGGTTCTTCTAGCGGGAAATGATCCCGTGATCGATCGCGTATTTCACCAGGGCTGCGGGCTTGTCGATGTTCAGCTTGCGGCGGATGCTCAGGCGATGGGTTTCAACGGTCCGTACGCTGATGTCCAGTTCGCGGGCCATTTCCTTGTTGTTCAGGCCCTGGACCATTTTGTACAACACCTGGCTTTCGCGCGGCGTCAGCTCGTTATCGGTGTTTGGGTCGGTGGCGAGTCGCTGGGCAATCTCGGCACTGTAGAAAGTGCCGCCGCTGATGATGGCTTCGATGGCCGCGATGATCTCCCGCGACGGCGCATTCTTGAGCACATAGCCGCTGGCACCGGAACGCACGGACTCACTCACGTACTCGTAATTGTCGTACATGCTGAGGATGAGGATCTTGAGGCTGGGGTATTGCTTGCCCAGCAGCCGGGTCAGCTCGAGGCCGTTCTTGTCCTTGAGGCCGATGTCCATCAGCAGCAGATCCGGCTGGCAGCGACCGACCATTTCGATCGCCTGCGCGCCGTTCTCGGCTTCGCCCACCACATCCAGTTGCGGCATCACCGAGAGCAGGGCCCTGATGCCGTCGCGAACCAGAGAGTGGTCGTCGACCAGCGCAACGCGAATCACGGGGGGCAGGTTCATCGGCAGGTGCTCTTGTTGGAATGGGGGCGCATCAGCTTTCCGTGACCGAGAGGTTCATGGGCAGCAGGATGTCCAGCTCGCTGCGGCCCGGCACCGACGTCACTTCCAGGCGTCCGCCGAAATGCTCGACTCGCTCGCGGATGTTACGCAGGCCGATGCCGGCATGGCCGCGTTCCACTTGCGGGACGTTGAACCCCATCCCATCGTCGACCACCGTCAGGCGCAAGGACTGGCTGGAGCCGAACAGGGTGATGCCGACACTTTTCGCCCCGGCATGGCGCTCGATATTGGTCAGGGCTTCCTGGGCAATACGAAACAGCGAGACAGGGGCGCCATTTTCGAGGCGGCAATCGAATTCGTTGCTTCTGTAGGACACTTCCAGCCCGCTGCGTTGTTGGAATTCGGTGGCGAGCTGGCCGATGGCGGCGGGCAGGCCCAGGGTGTCGAGCAGTGACGAGCGCAAGTCGTGGGAGATGCTACGGATCTCGCCGATGGCTTCGCCCAGCCGCTCGGTGGCATTTTTCAGAATGCCCAGGCCGTTTTCCTGGCCGTTCTCCAACACATGGCTGGCCAGTTCGAACTGGAATTTTATCGATACCAGCAGTTGGCTGATGCCGTCATGCAGTTCGCGAGAAACCCGCGAGCGTTCCTCTTCCTGCAAGCTGACGATGCGCTGGTTCAGGCGCTGCAGCTTTTTGTCGGCCAGGCGATGTTCGCTGACGTTGAGGGTCATGCCGCCGGCAAATACCAGCAGGACCGCCACCAACGCGATCGCGGCGATGGCTTGCATGGTGCTGTGGATGCCCTGGGCAACTTCGTCGCGGGCTTGCTGGGTGGCGCGTTCGACGTCCTCCAGGTAAATCCCGGTGCCGAGCATCCAGCCCCATTTATCCAGCATTACGACATAGGCCAGCTTGTCGGTCACCTGGCCGGAGGAGGGTTTGTTCCAGGCATAGCGCTGGAACCCTTCGCCTGACTCGGCGCTTTTGAGCAATGCCTGGATGACCGGCAGGCCGTGGGGATCCTTCATGTCCCAGAGGTATTGCCCCACCAGCTCCGATTGGCGGGCATGCATCAGGCTGCGGCCCTGGCGGTCATACACGAAAAAATAGCCGTTGATGCCGAAGCTGAGCTTGCGCAGTTCTTCCAGTACCTGCTGTTGCGCGCGCTCGTCGCCCTGGCCGTTGTCATACAGCGGAGCGATCAGGCTCTGCGCCATTTCGACATAGTTCTTCAGCTCGGCGCGCTTGCTCGCCAGGATGCTGTCTTCGATCAGTTGCGCCTGCTGGTCGCCCAACTGGCGGTTGAGCGAGATCACCAGGGCGCAGATGACGGCGATGGCCAGGACCAGCGGCAGAATCCCGAGGGCGACGATTTTGTGTTTGAGCAGCATCTGTACTCCTGTCCGGACTCGGCGGGGAGGCCAATGGCGGCATCATATGCCAAACCCATGGGTGAGGCATAAAACCTGTGGCGCAAGACATGTGGGAGCAAAGCTTGCTCGAGATGCAGGCGCCGCGGTGTATGAAAGACCGAATTGACTCTATCGCGGGCAAGCCTTGCTCCCACAGGGGAAATTGGGGTTCTACGTAGTACTACGGATTTATTTATTGACCCATTGCAGGGATATTGGGCCGGCTCCGAATAGCCGGGGCACACTATAAAAACAATCGCCGCAATCCACTGGATATCGGCAGGAGACACGCAATGACAACCCGTCTGGTTAAACACCTCGCCTGGTTTGCCGTGGCTGTTCTAGGAGCCTGTGCGTTGAGTGTCGTGGCCTTGCGCCGCGGCGAACCGATCAACGCCCTCTGGATCGTCGTCGCAGCCGTGGCCATCTACCTGGTCGCCTACCGCTACTACAGCCTCTTCATCGCCAACAACGTGATGCAACTCGATGCGCGCCGGGCCACCCCCGCCGTGCTTAACAACGATGGGCTGGACTATGTCCCGACCAACAAACACATTCTCTTCGGCCACCACTTCGCGGCCATTGCCGGCGCGGGGCCGCTGGTCGGGCCGGTGCTGGCGGCGCAGATGGGCTACCTGCCCGGTACGCTCTGGC
>Ga0209051_1000693_pt1 | contig 37100 bp, 34 predicted proteins | sample AraplaCvi_mMS_r2_2_FD_184286 | JGI IMG/M metagenome (GOLD analysis project Ga0209051, IMG submission 184286) | Arabidopsis root microbial communities from North Carolina, USA - plate scrape MF_Cvi_mMS_r2 (SPAdes) (version 2) | ecosystem: Host-associated > Plants > Roots > Endosphere | place...
AAGTACAACAACGAGGAGTACCTGATTCTGTCGGCACGTGACGTGCTGGCAGTCGTCTCCAAGTAAGCATCACCCATTCCGCCCCGGAGATCCCCGTCATACGCGGGTGATGTCCGGGGCGGCATGCGTTGCGTCTCATCTACGTAGACAGAAAGAACCATCATGAGCAAGCAGATTGAGTTCAACGAGACTGCGCGCCGGGCCATGGAAGCCGGCGTCGACAAGCTCGCCGACGCGGTCCGCGTGACGCTGGGGCCCCGTGGCAGGCACGTCGTCCTGGCCAAGGCCTTCGGTGGCCCGGTCGTCACCAACGACGGCGTGACCATCGCCCGGGAGATCGACCTCGAAGATCCCTTCGAGAACCTCGGCGCGCAGCTGGTCAAGTCCGTGGCCACCAAGACCAACGACGTCGCGGGCGACGGCACCACGACCGCCACCGTGCTCGCCCAGGCCATCATCAAGGCCGGCCTGCGCAACGTGGCCGCCGGCGCCAACCCCATCGAGCTGGGTCTCGGCATCGCCAAGGCCGCCGACGCGGTGTCCGAGGCACTGCTGGCCGCCGCCACGCCGATCACCGACCAGAACGGCATCGCGCAGGTCGCCACCGTGTCCTCGCGTGACGAGGTCATCGGCGCCCTGGTCGGCGAGGCCATGACCAAGGTCGGTCACGACGGCGTCGTCACCGTCGAGGAGTCCTCGACGCTGAACACCGAGCTCGAGGTCACCGAGGGCGTCGGCTTCGACAAGGGTTTCACCTCGGCGTACTTCATCACCGACTTCGACGCCCAGGAAGCCGTCCTCGAAGACGCGCTGGTGCTGCTGAACCGGGAGAAGATCAGCTCGCTGCCGGATCTGCTGCCGCTGCTGGAGAAGGTGGCCGAGTCGGGCAAGCCGCTGCTGATCATCGCCGAGGACGTCGAGGGCGAGGCACTGTCGACCCTGGTCGTCAACGCCATCCGCAAGACGCTCAAGGCCGTCGCCGTCAAGGCGCCGTTCTTCGGTGACCGCCGCAAGGCGTTCCTCGACGACCTCGCGGTCGTCACGGGTGGTCAGGTGGTCAACCCCGACGTCGGTCTGCTGCTGCGCGAGGTCGGCCTGGAGGTGCTGGGCACCGCCCGGCGCGTCGTCGTCAGCAAGGACAGCACCGTGATCGTCGACGGCGGCGGCAGCCAGGACGCCATCGAGGGCCGCAAGTCTCAGCTGCGCGCCGAGATCGAGGCGACCGACTCCGACTGGGATCGCGAGAAGCTCGAGGAGCGGCTGGCGAAGCTGTCCGGCGGCGTCGCGGTCATCAAGGTCGGCGCGGCCACCGAGACCGATCTGAAGAAGCGCAAGGAAGCCGTCGAGGACGCGGTCTCCGCGGCCAAGGCGGCCGTCGAGGAGGGCATCGTCACCGGCGGTGGTAGCGCCCTCGTCCAGGCCGGGTCGGTTCTGCCGGCCCTGCGCGAGTCGCTGTCGGGAGATCAGGCGCTCGGCGTCACGGTCTTCGCCTCCGCGCTGTCCTCGCCGTTGTTCTGGATCGCCACCAATGCCGGGCTCGACGGCTCGGTCGTGGTGAACAAGGTCTCGGAGCTGTCGGCGGGTCAGGGCTTCAACGCCGCGACGCTGACGTACGGCGACCTGCTGGCCGACGGTGTCGTCGACCCCGTCAAGGTCACCCGCTCGGCGGTGCTCAACGCGGCGTCGGTCGCCCGGATGATCCTCACCACCGAGACCGCGGTGGTCGAGAAGCCCGCCGAGTCCGAGGACCACGCCGGCCACTCGCACGGTGGACACGGACACTCGCACTAGGAGAGTTCGCACGACGAGCGCCCTCGGCCACCCGGCCGGGGGCGCTTTTCGCGCCGAGTGCACGGTTGTCGAACGCAAACGTCGAGAAGATGCGGCAACAACCGTGCACTCGGCGGGTGTCTCGAAGGCCCGTGGCGGGACTAGCGTTGAACGCATGACGACCATGCGGGCGGTCATCGCACGGAATCGCACCGCCGGGCTCGAGCTCGCCGACGTCGCGTATCCGCACGCCGCGGAGAACGACGTCGTGGTCCGGGTGCACGCGGCCGGCTTCACCCCGGGTGAACTGGACTGGCCGGCCAGCTGGACCGACCGGGCCGGCCGGGATCGGTCGCCCACCGTACCCGGCCACGAGGTCGCCGGTGTGGTGGCCGAGTTGGGTTACGGCACAACGGGTCTGGAGGTCGGTCAGCGCGTCTTCGGGATCACTGACTGGTGTCGCGACGGCACGCTGGCCGAATACGTGGCGGTGGAGGCGCGCAATCTCGTGGCCCTGTCGGACGAGGTGGACGACGTCACCGCCGCGGCGACGCCGATCTCGGGCCTCACGGCATGGCAGGGCCTGTTCACCCACGGCCGCCTCGTCGCCGGTCAGGTCGTCCTGGTGCACGGTGCCGCCGGCGGCGTCGGCTCGCTTGCGGTGCAGCTGGCGCGGGAGGCGGGCGCCCGGGTGATCGGCTCGGGCCGCGACGCGCACCGGCAGGCAGTGCTCGACCTGGGCGCGGAACGGTTCGTCGACCTGGACCGCGACCCGCTCGACGAGGTCGGCCCGGTGGACGTCGTGTTCGACGTGGTGGGCGGTGAGCTGCTGGCCCGCTCGGCGGCCCTGGTGCGCCCCGGTGGCGCGCTCGTCAGCATCGCCGAGCCGCCACGAATTCGGCCCGAGGGCGGACGCGCCGTCTTCTTCGTCGTCGAACCCGATCGGGCGGGGCTCGCCGAGCTGGAGATCAGGCTGCGAGACGGTCGGCTCCGACCGCTGCTCGGCGACACGTACGCCCTGGACGACGCGCTGGCCGCGTTCGAGCCGGGCAGCCGCGGCCACGGCAAGCCCGTCATCCGAGTCGTCGGCGAGGGTCACCCTGGAGGTGCGGAGGGATGACCGACTTTCCCCAGACCCCGGCGGCGACGGCCGCACTGACCGTCGCGACCCGCTTCTACCCGCCGGCTCTGCTCAACCACTGCGTGCGCTCCTACCTCTGGGGCAGGGCGTACGCCGCCGCACACGACGTGGCAGTCGACGACGAGCTGTTCTACGTGGCGGCGATGCGTGACGACGTGTCGGCCGCCGTGGACCCGGAGTCGCATCTACAGCAGGTGGCCACCAGTTGGGACGTCGCCGGACGGCGACCCGAGGAGTTCCCCGCCGCGGCGAGGGCGGAGGTGGTGGCGCGCTATCCGAGGCTGGGTTTCGCGCAGGAGTTCCTCGGGTGCTTCCAAGACCAGGCGACGCGCAAACCCGACGGTGCCGCTGCCGCCTCGATGGCCAGCGACGGTGCGCGCCGCATCGCGAGCAACCCGCTCGACGGCTAGGGCAACCTCAGGCCGCAGCGGACAGTCGACGCTCCGACGTGCTGATGTGGAAGTAGACCTGGTCGCACGGCGGGCACGACACCTCGTACTGCAGGCCACCGCCGCTGGCGGCGTCGAGCTGGAACGCGAGGGGGGCCGCACACCGCGGGCAGTGCGTGGTTCCGTCTTGGATGGTCGACGTCATCGCCTGTGCCTTTCCGATGGGGCGCTCGTTGCGTGTGAGCAGTGGATGCCCACCAAAGTAGGAAGCCAACCTAATAGATCGCTTAGAAAACGCCGGTCCTGGCGCTAATGTGCCCAGCCTCACGAGCGGATCCGCACCGAACTACGCCGTGCCATGAGTAAAATCGGTTTTGCTCCTGACCTCTACCGGTGGGTGTCGGAGCGGCCGTGAAACAGGAGAGCAGTGCAGTGAACATGCCCGGTGGCCACGCGGGCCAGCAGTGGCGGGCGCGTCAGCGCGACATTCTGAGTCGCATCGTGCGGGAAACGGACCCGCCGACCGGCAGCCTGCCGCGGATCACGGAGAACAGCAGAAAGCTCGACGCCGCCTACAGCGCCCGGGTCGGTGAGGTTCTCGACCTGGCCGGGTCGATCGGCGCCATCCTGATGGCGTCGGGAATGCCGGCCACCGCGACGATGGAGAACGTCACCGCGATCACGCTCGCCTACGGTCTCGAGCGCTGCGAGGTCGACGTCATCAACACGACGATCCACGTCTCGGCCTACCGCGGCCCGACGGCCGCGCCCGCCAGCACCCTGCACATCGTGCAGACCCGGTCGATGGACTTCAGCCGGCTGGCCGCCGTCGACCGGCTCATCGGCCGCATTCGGGCGGGGGAGTTGTCCCCGACGACCGCCCGCGACGAACTCGACGCCATCACCACCGCGCCGCATCCCTACAAGCGGTGGATCGCCACCCTGGCCTGGGGTGCGTTGGCCTTCGCCACCGCAGGAACCCTGGGCGCCAGCTTGCTGGCCTGCCTCGTCAGTGCGCTGAGTGCCATGACGATCGACCGGGTCAACCGCCAACTGAACAAGCACGGACTCCCGTTCTTCTTCCAGTACGCGGTCGGCGGCGCCATCGCGACGGCGCCGCCGCTGGTGCTGTACTGGCTCAGTCCCAAGATCGGCCTCGACTTCGAGCCAACGGTCGCCATCGCGGCGGGACTCGTCGTCCTGCTGGCCGGGCTGTCGTTGGTCGGTTCGGTCGGCGACGTGATCACCGGCGCGCCCGTCACGGCCGCCGCCCGCTTCTTCGAATTGGTCATGATGACCGCCGCCACCATCTCCGGTGTGGCCCTGGTGCTGCACCTGGCCAGCCAATTCGGTGCGCCGTTCGTCGCGATCAGCGCCTACGCACCGCCGGCGCTGGCGGAGATGCCGGCGAGGGTGGCCTTTGGTGCCGCGAGCGCGGCGGCCTACGCCCTGGCTTGCTATGCCGAGCGCACCTCGGCGGTGGCCGCCGCGTTTGGTGGTGCCGCGGGCACGGTGGTCTTCCTGCTGGCGCAGGGGCTGGGTCTGGGAGCGGTGGTGGCGTCGTTTGCCGCCGCGGTGCCGATCGGTTTGGTCGGCCGGCTCATGGAGCGCCGCAACCTGGCACCGCCGCTGGTCGTGTCGATTGCCGGCATCGTCCCGTTGCTGCCGGGTCTGGCCCTGCTGCACGGTATCTACGCGATCCTCAACGACCAACACGCCGTCGGGTTCGCCTCGGTGCTGGGCGCAATGGCCATCGGTACCGCGCTGGCGGCCGGCGTCACGCTCGGCGAGTGGAGCTCCTTCCAGGTCCGCACGCGCCGGCTCCAGGTACGCCGACTCAACCGTCGGGCGCGCCCGGAGTCAGGCGGTCACAGCACGTTCGTCGACCCGGCGCACGCCGTCGACCGTGCGATGAAGAGGAAGCCGTAGCTACGCGCTGCGGCGAATGCCCCGCTTGAGCAGCAACTCCCGCTCGGACTCACTAAGGCCACCCCAAATGCCGTAGGGCTCGCCGACTGCGAGGGCGTGCGACCGGCACTGCGTCACCACCGGGCAACTCCGGCACATCTCCTTGGCGCGCATCTCCCGCTGGGCTCGGGCACGGCCACGCTCCCCGTCGGGATGGAAGAACATCGAAGAGTCGACGCCCCGGCAAAGTCCTGACATCTGCCAATCCCAGATGTCGGCGTTGGGCCCGGGCAACTGCTGCGGCTGTGGCATTGGGAAAACCCCTCTCTACGCACATCTTTCGCGAACGATCGAAAGCGTGAGTCGTGTAACAGATCCGAGCACGTGTCGCCGATGACTACTCGTGCACACAAACTAGAAGGGCTCGTGAACATGGGTCAATAGCCCGCGCATGTGCTCAACCACATAACGGCAGGCCGAGAATTTACATCACGTTCATCAATGCGACGCGGGCGAAACGAGACCGGTCACTCGACATCTCGCTCTGGCCGACGCGATCGGGCATTTGCGCTGTTCGCGCGGCAAGGCGGCGTATCTACGCGCGCGGGGCGCAGGCTCCCAGTTGACGTGGACGTAACACGGCGAGCATTCACTGTTAACCAAACTTGGCTGGTGCAACGTCGAGGCGACGGGCCCAAGCCCGCCGTCGCCCGTCTCGGCACGTGTTCGGCGTTGATAGCGTGCCCGCTGATGACCGACTTCGCCGACGCGGCATTCGGGGAGCACCCCGGCCGCTGGCCCCTGCCTGCGGCGACCACCCCGACGGACCTCTGGCTGCGAGCCGTCGCGGCCGGGGGACAGGGGCGCTACGGCGCCGCGTTCGCCGACCTCGACGAACTCGGCCGCACACACCCCCGGGGTGCGCTGGCGTCGCTCGCCTACGGCACTCGGGCGTCGTTCCTGCGTCAGTTGGGCGGGCACCGCGTCGCCCGGGGATGGGACGGCCGCGCCTGGGCGGCCGCCGGCTCCGACGCCGACGTGGGTACCGATGCGCTCGTCGGGCTGGCGGCCGACGCGTTGGGGGTCGGCCGGTTCGCCCTGGCGCGACGACTTCTCCTGCGCGCCGGTGAGCTGCTGGGCGGCGGCGGCGGTCGACTGCCGATCCGGCTGGCCTGGGTCGGCGCGGAACTGTCGATGTTCACCGGCGACGGTGCGGCCGCGGTGGGTCACGCCCGCCACGCAGTGGACCTGGCGTCGGACTTCGGCTCGGCGCGGCACGACACGAAGTCCCGGGTGGTGCTGGCGGCCGCGCTGTGTGCCGTCGGCGACCTGGCGGCGTCGCGCGACGTGGGCGACGACGCACTGGCGCGCGCCCAGGGGCTCGGGCTGACACCGCTGAGCTGGGCGGTGGCGTGCCTGCTCGCCGACATCGGAAGCGCCGTCCACTCCCCGTCGCAGATCGCCGCAGTTCGCGACGCGTCGTCAGACCTCGTCCGCCACCGAGGCGGCGCGTGGACGGCGCGGTGAGTCAGCGAGTCCCTGCACGATCACTAGTCTTTAGCTGGCACACCCGCCGACATCCGTCCCATCCGTAACGCTGGAGATACTGCCCACGATGACAATTTCGGGAGACAGTCTCGATGGTGTCGTGGCCAGAGCGGTTAACGGCGATCGGGATGCACTCCGGGAAGTGCTGGAGACCATCCGGCCGATCGTCTTCCGGTATTGCCGGGCGAGGGTCGGATCAGCGGAACGCAGCGGTCTGTCAGCTGACGACGTTGCTCAGGAGGTGTGCTTGGCCGCCATCACGGCGCTGCCGCGCTACAAGGATCAGGGACGACCGTTCCTGGCCTTCGTCTACGGCATCGCCGCTCACAAGGTTGCAGACGCTCACCGCGCCCAGGGGCGCAACCGGGCCGACGCAACCGACACCCTTCCGGACCGACCCTCACTCGAGGCCGGTCCCGAACAGATGGCGATGGACTCGGACGCGGCTGAGCGCATGAACAAACTGTTGGCAATCCTGCCCGAGAAGCAACGCGAGATCCTGGTCCTACGGGTGGTCGTCGGCATGAGCGCCGAGGAGACCGCCGAGGCCGTCGGCAGCACCGCCGGCGCCGTGCGCGTCGCCCAGCATCGGGCATTGGCACGACTCAAGGGTGAACTGAACGGAACGGGACGCGCTGATGCCTGATTCCAGTCGGTGGACCAACGGCGGGGACCCGTCGCTCAACGAAATCAACCGCGCCGATCGCTTCTTCGAGGCGCTCGCCGCCAAGCAACCCGCGTACCCGACCGATCATGCGGAGGCCGAATTGGCCTTCCTCTTCGCCGGGCTGCGCGACGACGTGCGCGACGCGCCGGTCACCTCGCCGGTCTCGCTCGGTGCCGCCGTCGAGGCGCTCAACGGCGGCCTGGCCAAGAACAGGAGTCCGCGCCGGCATCTGGCGGTCGTCGGCTCGGTGGCTGCCGCGATGCTGTGCATCGGCGGCTTCGGCACCGCCGTCTACGGCGCCGGGCCCGGTGACAGCCTGTACGGCATGCGGACCGCGCTCTTCGGTCAGCATGAAGAGACCCGTGACGACCAGGTGTCGCTGGCCTCTGCGCAACTTCAGCAGGTGCAGCAACTGATCGACGACGGGCAGTGGGAAGAAGCTCAGAGCAAGCTCGTCGCCGTCAGCACGACCGTGCAGGACGTGGGCCAGGTCGAGCAGAAGCAGCAGCTCGTCGAGCAGTGGAACGCCCTGACCTACAAGGTGGTCGAGCAGGACCCCGCGGCCACGTTGCCGCCAGGGGAGCCGTTGCCCGTCCTGCCCTCGTCGCCGCTGACCTGGCTGCCGGTGCCGGTGATCTCGGAGACCTCGAGTTCGGACACCACGACGTTGGAGTCGTCGACCACGTCGACCACCTCGCCGTCGTCGACGGACACCACGGTGACCTCGCCCTCGGAGTCGGCGCCACCGCCCGGGAGCACCACGCCGGCGTCCGACGAGTCGTCGGCGTCCTCCTCCTCCGCCGCGTCGCCGACGTCGGTGTCGTCCACCTCCACGTCGGCGCCGGTGGCCGGACCCGCACCCTCGTCGACGACTCCGGCGGGTACGACGACGGCCCCGACGTCCACGGTCGCCCCGAGCAGCACGACGGCGACCAGTACCGCGGCCCCGACCACGACCACCACCACGACCGTGACGCGGCAGCCGGCGGCAACCCAGCAGTCCCCGTCGTCAGCGGTCTCCTCGCCCCCGGCCGAGCGGCCGACGTCGACGGCCGCGGAAGTGCCTGCGGCGCCCCCGCGGGTGGCCCCGTCCGCTACCGCACCGGCGGAGCCCAGCCCAGCGGCCACCTCGACGCCGCCGGTGGCACCGACGCCGACGACGACCACGGTGGTACCGCCGGGCTAATCGGGTGAGGTGTGACGAGGAAGGACTAAGCCCTCAGCGATATCCGTCGGACTCCGTCGTCGCCTCGTTCAAGGAGGCGTCGGCATATCCGCGGCAGTAATCCCACGTGACGTAGGCGTCCGGTTCGGGATCGTAGGCGGGCTCGTGGGGGCGCACGGTGCCGTCGACCAGCAGTTGCAGCAGGTTGGCCCGGAGCATGTCCCAGTCGTGATAGTGGTCCTGCTGGCATTCGTCACAGCAGACGACTAGACCGCGAATGCCCTTGTGGGCCAAAAGCGCTTCGTACACGGCAAGATCGGCCAAGTCGGCCTCGACAGCAATGCGTTCCTGGGAGTCGAGCGGCTGGCCAGGCTCCAGTGCGTCGAGCGCCGCGGTGGGGTCGCTCGGATCATCGGCGAAGGGGTCGGGCGGCAAACCCGGTGGCAGATGGTCACGCACGGCTCCACACTACTCAGCACGTCGGGGTGCGCGCCAGCCATCCACACCGTAAACCGGGGCTCTCTTGCGGCATGTCCACTGTTGCAACCGCGTTGCCAACGGTGCGTGGAAGCCAAGCTCCGCGCGGGACCCCGATAGGATGGTCACTTAGCCCTGCGCCACCAGGAGGCCCCACCCATGTCGATCGCTGAAAGCGACCTTCCCGTCGCCGTGCCGGTGTCCACCGGCGGGGACGATCCCACCAAGATCGCAATGCTCGGGCTCACGTTCGACGACGTTCTCCTGCTCCCTGCGGCATCCGACGTCGTGCCCGCCAACGCGAACACGTCCAGCCAACTGACCAGGCGCATCCGCCTCCGGGTGCCGCTGGTCAGCTCGGCGATGGACACCGTCACCGAATCGCGGATGGCCATTGCGATGGCCCGCGCCGGCGGCATGGGCGTGCTGCACCGCAACCTGCCGGTCGCCGAACAGGCCGGGCAGGTCGAGACGGTCAAGCGCTCGGAGGCCGGCATGGTCACCGATCCCGTCACCTGCTCACCGGCCAACACCTTGGCCGAGGTCGACGCCATGTGCGCCCGGTTCCGCATCTCGGGGCTGCCCGTCGTCGACGCGAACGGACAACTCGTCGGCATCATCACCAACCGCGACATGCGCTTCGAAGTCGACACGAGCAAGCCCGTGTCGGAGGTGATGACCAAGGCGCCCTTGATCACGGCTCAAGCGGGGGTGACGGCCGACGCCGCACTGGGCCTGCTGCGCCGCCACAAGATCGAGAAGCTGCCGATCGTCGACGGCAACGGCAAGCTGACCGGCCTCATCACCGTCAAGGACTTCGTCAAGACCGAGCAGTTCCCGCTGGCCACCAAGGACAGCGACGGACGTCTGCTGGTCGGTGCCGCGGTCGGCGTCGGCGGCGACGCCAGGGAGCGGGCCATGACGCTCGTCGACGCAGGCGTCGACGTCGTCATCGTCGACACCGCCCACGCGCACAACCGTGGCGTGCTGGACATGGTGCACTGGGTCAAGACCGTCGCGGGTGACCGCGTCGAGGTGGTCGGCGGCAACGTCGCCACCCGCGCAGCTGCGCTCGCCCTGGTCGAGGCGGGCGCCGACGCCGTCAAGGTCGGCGTCGGACCCGGTTCCATCTGCACCACCCGCGTCGTCGCCGGAGTGGGAGCACCGCAGATCACCGCCATCCTCGAGGCCGTCGCGGCGTGCGCGCCGCATGGCGTTCCGGTGATCGCCGACGGTGGCCTGCAGTACTCGGGCGACATTGCCAAGGCCCTGGCGGCCGGCGCGTCGACGGCCATGCTGGGGTCCCTGCTCGCGGGTACCGCCGAAGCTCCTGGCGACCTCATCTTCGTCAACGGCAAGCAGTTCAAGAGCTACCGCGGCATGGGGTCACTGGGTGCCATGCAGGGCCGGGGCGAGCAGAAGAGCTACTCCAAGGACCGCTACTTCCAGGACGACGTGCTCAGCGAGGACAAGCTGGTGCCCGAGGGCATCGAGGGCAGGGTGCCGTTCCGCGGTCCACTGTCGACCGTCATCCACCAGCTCACCGGTGGACTCCGGGCGGCGATGGGGTACACCGGGTCGCCTACCATCGAGCACCTTCAGCAGGCGCAGTTCGTTCAGATCACCGCGGCGGGGCTCAAGGAGAGTCACCCGCACGACATCACGATGACGACCGAAGCCCCCAACTACTACGCGCGCTAGGGACCCGAGACAACATGCGTGACATGGTCGAAATCGGCATGGGCCGAACCGCCCGCCGGACCTACGAGCTCCGGGACATCAACATCGTGCCGTCGCGACGGACGCGGTCGTCGCAAGACGTGTCGACGGCGTGGCAGCTCGACGCCTACCGGTTCGAGGTGCCCGTCGTCGCCCATCCCACCGACGCCCTGGTGTCGGTCGAGTTCGCCATCGAACTGGGCCGGCTCGGCGGTCTCGGAGTGCTGAACGGCGAAGGCCTCATCGGTCGGCACGCCGACGTGGAGGCCAAGGTCGCGCAGGTGGTCGAGGCCGCGGCGAAGGAGCCCGACTCGTCGGCCGCGATCCGGCTGCTGCAGCAGTTCCACTCGGCGCCCCTGGACCCGGAGTTGTTGGGCAGTGCGGTCGCGCGCATTCGCGAGGCCGGCGTCACCACCGCCGTGCGCGTCAGTCCGCAAAACGCCCAAGCGCTCACGCCGGCACTCGTCGCCGCGGGGATCGACCTGCTCGTCATCCAGGGCACCATCATCTCCGCGGAGCGCGTCGCCCAGGATCGCAACGGGTCCGGCGAGCCGCTGAACCTCAAGACCTTCATCTCCGAACTCGACGTCCCGGTGGTCGCGGGCGGCGTGCTCGACCACCGCACCGCGCTGCACCTCATGCGGACCGGCGCGGCGGGCGTCATCGTCGGCTACGGGTCCACCTCCGGGGTCACCACCAGCGACGAGGTGCTCGGCATCAGCGTCCCCATGGCCACCGCCATCGCCGACGCCGCCGCGGCCCGCCGCGAATACCTCGACGAGACGGGTGGGCGCTACGTCCACGTGCTCGCCGACGGCGACATCCACACCTCCGGCGAACTCGCCAAGGCCATCGCCTGCGGCGCCGACGCCGTCGTGCTCGGGACTCCGTTGGCGACGGCCGCCGAGGCGCTCGGCGACGGCTGGTTCTGGCCCTCCGCGGCGGCGCACCCGTCGCTGCCCCGCGGCGCCATGCTGCAGGTCGCCGGTGGCGAGCGACCGTCGCTCGAACAGGTGCTCAGCGGACCGTCCGACGATCCGTTCGGCTCGCTGAACCTCGTCGGCGGCCTGCGCCGGTCGATGGCCAAGGCCGGGTACTGCGACCTCAAGGAATTCCAGAAGGTCGGCCTGACCGTCGGCTCCTGACGTCCCGCGAACAGACGCAAAGGGCCCTGAACCAGCCCTAACGAGGGCCCTTTGTGTCTGGTCGGCGGGGGAGAAGTCCTGGTCAACGGACCGCTACTTTACAAGTTAGGGTGTCCTGTCTAGCTAGCTACCCGTCGGTAAGTTAATAATGGGCACATGGTTGCTGACTATGACGTCTTGATCATCGGCTCCGGTTTCGGCGGCAGCACTAGCGCCCTGCGGCTCACGGAGAAGGGCTACCGCGTCGGCGTGCTGGAGGCCGGTCGCCGCTTCGAGGACCAGGACATGGCGAAGACGTCATGGGACCTGCGCAAGTTCCTGTGGATGCCGAAGCTCGGGATGTACGGCATCCAGCGAATCCACCTGCTCCGCAACTGCATGATCCTCGCGGGTGCCGGCGTGGGCGGTGGCTCGCTCAACTACGCCAACACGCTCTACGTGCCGCCGGAGCCCTTCTTCGCCGACCGGCAGTGGGCTCACATCACCGACTGGCGCGCCGAACTGATGCCGCACTACGACCAGGCCACCCGGATGCTCGGCGTCGTGACCAACCCGACGTTCACCGACGCCGACCGCATCCTCAAGGAGGTGGCCGACGACATGGGCGTCGGCGACACCTTCGTGCCGACCCCGGTCGGCGTGTTCTTCGGCGAGGACGGCCAGAAGCAGCCGGGCAAGACGGTGCCCGACCCTTACTTCGGTGGCGTCGGCCCCGCCCGCACCGGGTGCATCGAGTGCGGTTCCTGCATGACCGGATGCCGTTACGGCGCCAAGAACACCCTGCTGAAGAACTACCTCGGCCTCGCGGAAACCGCTGGGGCAGACGTCATTCCGATGACGACGGTGACCGGGCTCGACGAACAGCCCGACGGCAGCTGGAAGGTCCACACCGTTCGCACCGGCCGCTGGCTGCGCAAGAAGAAGCACACCTACACCGCCTCGACGGTCATCCTCGCGGCCGGCACCTGGGGCACCCAGCAGCTGCTGCACAAGATGCGCGACACGGGCCGGCTGCCCAAGCTGAGCAACCAACTCGGCGTGCTCACCCGCACCAACTCCGAGTCCATCGTCGGCGCCGGCCGGTTGCGGGTGCGCGACGACCTCGACCTCACCCACGGTGTCGCGATCACGTCGTCGATCCACCCGACCGACGACACCCACATCGAACCCTGCCGCTACGGCAAGGGCTCCAACGCCATGGGCCTGCTCCAGACCCTGATGACCGACGGCGTCCTCCCGGACGGGACCGGGGTGCCGCGCTGGAAGCAACTGATCCAGTCCGCGCAGGCTGACCCGAAGGGCACCCTGCGCCTGCTCAATCCGCGGAAGTGGAGCGAACGCACGATGATCGCGTTGGTCATGCAGCACCTCGACAACTCGATCACCACCTACACCAAGAAGAGCAAGCTGGGATTCCGGCGGATGGTCAGCAAGCAGGGTCACGGCGTGCCCAACCCGACCTGGATTCCGGCGGGCAACGAGGTCACCCGCCGGATCGCCAAGAAGATCGACGGCGTCGCCGGCGGCACCTGGGGCGAGCTGTTCAACATTCCGTTGACGGCGCACTTCCTGGGTGGCGCGACCATCGGCGACAGCGTCGAGACCGGCGTCATCGACCCGTACCACCGGGTGCACGGATACCCGACGCTGTCGGTGGTCGACGGCGCGGCGATCTCGGCCAACATGGGCGTCAACCCCTCGCTGAGCATCACGGCGCAAGCCGAGCGCGCGGCGTCGCTGTGGCCCAACAAGGGCGAGGCCGACCCGCGACCGGCGCAGGGCCAGCCGTACGAACGGCTGGAGCCCGTCGCCCCCCGGCATCCCGTCGTGCCGGCCCATGCACCGGCGGCGTTGCGTCGCCTGCCGATCGAACCCGTCAGCTCGGCAAATTGATCGACATCGTTTGGTGACCAAGATCGCTGCAGCCCCCGAGGCGCGGCTGAGACAATGAGGCCGTGAACTACATTCAGCGCCGCCGTGCGCGGCTGCTGATCAAACGGGCGCAGCCGTTCGCCGACGAGCCGCTGACCGCCGTCGCCAACTTCACCTGGGTGGGCAGCGGCGTGGGTGCCCCCGCGGGTACGTCGGGGCGTGCGGACATCGCCGGCGGCCTGCCCATGTGGACGTTGATCGGTGCGGGCGCCACCCGGTTGTTCGTCGTCGAGGCCGACAAGGTCGACCCCGACCGCGGCCAACGGCTGTTCGGGTCGTGGCCCCTGAACCAGACCCAGATCGACGAGGAAAGCCTCGATCGCAGGGTGGGCCCGGTCCAGCTCGGCGTCTACCGCGCCATACGTTTCACCCTGCCCCGCCGCGAGCCCGCCGTCCTGCAGCCGTTCGGCCGCGAGGTCGAGGACCTGCTCGAAGCTCACCGCGCGGCGCAACCCAACACCCGCAGCTCCGACGGACTGACCCAGGTGGCGCTGATGACCACCTCGCGCGACTCCGATGCCGACGACGCGTTCTTCGTGCTCACCTACCGCGACGGCCGCACGTCGTCGGTCCCGGTCGGTGAAGCCCACGACCTCCTCGGCGAACTGCAGGACCTCCCCGGCTTCGACAACGAGGAGTTCATCCGGGCGATCGCCGTCACCGACGAGGGCGTGTCCGTGCTGTGGCGGGCCTGAGCAGCGTGCGCCACTAGACTGAGCGGGTGGAAACGGCATCACCCCGGCCCGTGTTGGTGGTCGACTTCGGAGCGCAGTACGCGCAGTTGATCGCGAGGCGCGTCCGAGAGGCGCGCGTGTACTCGGAGGTCATCCCGCACACGGCGACGGTCGACGAGATCAAGGCGAAGGACCCGGCCGCGATCGTGCTGTCCGGCGGACCGGCCAGCGTGTACGCCGACGGCGCACCGCAGCTGGACCCGGCGCTCTTCGACCTTGACGTCCCCGTCTTCGGCATCTGCTACGGATTCCAGGCGATGGCCCAGGCGCTCGGCGGCACCGTCGCCCACACCGGCACCAGCGAATACGGCCGCACGGACCTAAAGGTGTCCGGCGGTGAGCTCCACGCCGACCTCCCGCAGAGCCAACCCGTATGGATGAGCCACGGTGACGCCGTGACCGAGGCGCCCGAGGGCTTCACCGTCGTCGCCACCAGCGCGGGTGCGCCGGTGGCGGGTTTCGAGAACCGGGCCCGCAAGCTCGCCGGCGTGCAGTACCACCCCGAGGTCATGCACAGCCCCCACGGTCAGCAGGTGCTGAGCCGGTTCCTCCACGAGTTCGCCGGCATCGACTCGACGTGGACGGCGGCCAACATCGCCGACGCGCTGGTCGAGCAGGTCCGTGCTCAGATCGGTGACGGCCGTGCCCTGTGCGGACTGTCCGGCGGTGTGGACTCCGCGGTGGCCGCGGCGTTGGTGCAGCGCGCCGTCGGTGACCGGCTGACGTGCGTCTTCGTCGACCATGGTCTCCTGCGCGCCGGGGAGCGGGGACAGGTGCAGCGCGACTTCGTCGCCGCCACCGGCGCCAACCTCGTCACGGTGGACGTCGAGGCACGGTTCCTGGAGGCCTTGTCCGGGGTGACCAATCCGGAGGGCAAGCGCAAGATCATCGGCCGGGAGTTCATCCGCGCGTTCGAAGGCGCCGTGCGGACGTTGGTCGAGGACGGCGGCGGTGACGTCGACTTCCTGGTCCAGGGCACGCTGTACCCCGACGTCGTCGAGTCCGGCGGCGGCACCGGTGCGGCGAACATCAAGAGCCACCACAACGTGGGAGGGCTGCCCGACGACCTGAAGTTCAAGCTCGTCGAGCCGCTGCGGCTGCTGTTCAAGGACGAGGTGCGCGCGGTGGGTCGCGAACTCGGTCTGCCCGAGGAAATCGTTGGGCGCCAACCCTTCCCGGGACCCGGTTTGGCGATTCGCATCGTCGGCGAGGTCACCGCGGGCCGGTTGGACACCCTGCGCAGGGCCGATGCGATCGCGCGCGAGGAGCTCACCTCCGCCGGGCTGGACAACCAGATCTGGCAGTGCCCGGTGGTGCTGCTCGCCGACGTGCGGTCGGTGGGGGTGCAGGGCGACGGCCGGACGTACGGCCATCCGATCGTGCTGCGACCCGTCTCGAGCGAGGACGCGATGACCGCCGACTGGACCCGCGTGCCCTACGACGTGCTGGAACGGATTTCAACCAGGATCACCAACGAGGTACCGGAGGTGAACCGGGTCGTCCTCGACGTCACCAGCAAGCCGCCCGGCACCATCGAGTGGGAGTAGCAGCGCCACCCGAGGGCGGCGATCAGGCCTCCTCGTCGTCGGCCTTCTCGATCAGGTCGCCGAGGATCTGACTCACCGACGACTCGATCGTCGACTCGATGGAGAACGCCAGCGTCGCCGACACCGCGGCGACGGCCTGCGTGCGGAACCGCACCAGCATCGTGATCAGTTCGGCCACTTCGGTGTCCGGCGGCAAGGCGGCGCCCGGGTTGATCCTGGTGAGGACGTGCTCGACGCCGGCCCGTACCAGGATGCCGCTGATCTCGTCGATCAGCGGTGCGGTCTGCTCGTGGATGTCGACGAGCTTGTCGGTGCTGACGCCGTACTGCTTGATCTCGTTGAAGGCCTCGATCAGCTTGGGCCGCACCACCGTTGCCACGTCGTCGTCGACCGTCACGACGCCGAGGCCGACCATCCGGTCGAAGGCCCCGTCGTCGTCGACCAGGCTCCTGGCCTCGGCAACCGACATCCGGTCCGGCTTCTCCGAGGCCCAGCTGCCCGCGATCGCCGACTCCAGGCCCAGCATGTCCCCGAGATTCTTGCCCTCTTCCCAGGCGCTGAGCATCTCGTGCACGTGGGAGATGTTGTAGCCCCGGTCCAGCATCGAGGTGATCAGGCGCAACCGGGTGAGGTGGGTGTCGTTGAACAGCGCGATGCGACCGACCCGCAGCGGCGGGTGCAGCAGGCCGCGGTCGCGGTAGACGCGGATGTTGCGCGTCGTGGTGCCCGCCAGCCGCGCGAGTTCGTCGATCCGGTACTCCCCGGACGCCGCGACGCCGTGGGGTTGGACCGCGGCGTCGAACAGCTGCGACACCGCGTTCTCGATGACGTCGCGTGAGCCCCGCCGAATCTGCCGCGGCGCACGACGAAGCCCGTTCAGGATCGTCGAGATCGCGCCCGCTTGTTGCCGCGGCTGCTTGGCGGGCGGCACCTCAGGCCGACGAACTGATGCTCACGGCGGGTGCGACCCCCGCCGGCGTCGATCCCCCGGTCGCCCCGCTCCTACCCGCCGGCACCGCCTCGTAGTCGCCGAACCTGAAGTCACGCATCTGTCGAAGATACTGCGTGGCGAACCCGGGGTACATCGAGGCGTTGAATCCGTCGGCCGTCAGGTACCAGCTGTTGCACCCGCTCATCCACGTCGTCTTGGTCAACCGCCGCTGAAGTTCCTCGTTGTGGCGGCGTTGGACGTCGGCGCGGACGTCGAGGTAGCGCAGGTCCTCGCGCAGGATGGTGGTGATTCCCGCGACGGCGTAGTCGAGTTGGCCCTCCACGAAGACCAGCAGCGAGTTGTGCCCCGGTCCGGAGTTGGGACCCGTCATGAAGAACAGGTTGGGGTAACCGCTGGCGTTGATGCTCTTGTAGGCCTGCGCGCCGCGGACCCACTCCTCGGCCAGAGACCGCCCGCCCAGCCCGGTCACCTCGTACGGCGGGCCGGTCAGGTGCACGTCGTACCCCGTCGCGAACACGACGCAGTCCAGGTGATGTTCGATGCCGTCGCCCGTGCGGATGCCGACGGGGCTCATGGTGGCGATCGGCCAGTCGATCAGCTTGCAGTTCTCACGCTGCAAGGCGGGGTAGTAGTCGCTGGAGACCAGCATGCGCTTGCAGCCCGGGGTGAAGTCCGGCGTCAGTTGTCTGCGCAGCCACGGGTCCTTGACCTGCCGGTGCAGGTGCGCCTTGCCCAGTCGGGCGACCAGCCCGCTCAGCGGCGACTTCCACACCAGTGCCGTGGCGCTGGCCTCGTGCCCCCAGAACAGTGCCCGTCGAGCTAACCGTTGCACCGCAGGCACTTTCGCGAAGAGCTCCTGCGCCCGAGCCGGGGTCGCGACGTCGAGGCGGGGGATCACCCAGCCCGGAGTGCGTTGGAAGACCTTGACGAAGGCAGCCTGCTTGACCAGCTCCGGCACGATCTGCACGGCGCTGGCACCGGTTCCCACGACGGCCACCCGCTTGCCGGTGAAGTCGTAGTCGTGGTCCCAGCGGGCGCTGTGAATCTTGTGGCCCTCGTAGGTGTCGATCCCCCGGATGTCGGGCCACCCGTGATCCGGCAATGGCCCCGAGGCCAGCACGACCGTGCGGGCCCGGTACGACGTGCGGCCGGTGGTCCGCACGTCCCACACGCCCTCGGCCTCGTCGAAGGACAGCCCGTTCACCTCGGTGCCGAAGTCGATTCGCCGCCTCAGGTCGAAGCGGTCCACCAGGTCCTCGATGTGCAGCCGGATCTCCTCGGCGGGAGAGTAGGCCCGCGACCAGGTGGGGTTCGCCACGAACGAGAACGAGTACAGCAGCGACGGGATGTCGCATGCCGCACCGGGATAGGTGTTGTCCCGCCACGTGCCGCCGACGCGTTGGTCGCGTTCGACGATGACGACGTCGTCGACGCCGGCCTGGATCAGCTTGATGGCCGCGCCGACGCCGGTGAACCCGGTGCCGACGATCAGGGTGTCGTAGACGTGCACGTCAGGCTGCCGGCTCATGGGTCAACTCCTTGAACCAGGTGGGGATGGGGCTGAGCAGGCGGTTCGGGTAGCGGTCGGAGAGCCAGACCATGGAGTTCGCCAGGTAGTGGTACGGGTTGTTCGGGTTGACGACTGCCCTGGCATGCAGCTTGAGGACTTGGTAGGTGGGCACCCGGCGGGTGAACTCCGCGCGTTCGCCGAGTTGCCGGAAGCGCTTGATGGCTTGGTAGAGCCGCTCGGGTTCCAGGCCCATCTCGACGATGTTGTTGCGCATCCGGTTCAGCAGGGGCGCGTACATCAGGGCGCCGATGATCACTCCCGGCGAGGCGACGTTGCCGACGAACTGGATGGCCAGCCGGCGTGACGTTGCGTTGCCGATCATGTTGAGCACGTCGAAGTCGACTGCGATGTGCCGTGATTCGTCGTTGTTGATCTTCTCGAAGACCTGGTGGCACACCGGGTCGTCGACCTCCTCGAGCAGGAACTTCAGCAGCGCACCGTCCAGCGCCACCTCCAACATCGGGATGACGGTGCCGAGAATCGACAGCGACATGTCGTCGGAGTACTTGTCCAGCCACTGGATCGCGAGCCGGATGTTGATGTTCGGTTCCGGCATCTCGCCGTCTTCGAGCATGCCCCACCGCTTCATCAGGGCGAGTTCGGCGTTGGCGTGGCGCTGTTCCTCGGCGTGGAAGTAGCGGTAGATCTCGGCGAGTGTCGGGGTCGGCGCCTTCTTGGCCAAGGCGGCGAAGCCCCGAGCGCCAACGTTCTCGATCCAGCACAGGTCGGCCATGAAGGCCTTCAGCTTGGGGCGGAACTCGTCGCTGATGGTCTCGGCTCCCGGTGCGTCCCAGTCGATGTCGGCCAGCGCCCACTGCCGGTCCTTGATCTTGGCCAGCATTGCATCCATGTCGATTGCCACGGTCGTCTCCTAAGTGGTCGCGCGATTGGTCAGCCCGACGGCACGGGTGTATGCCGTCGGTGTGAATCGTTTTATGCCCCAGCCGATTCGGGCGTCAGGCTGCGGCATGCAGTACAGCCCGCCGCGGTCGTTGGTGTCGAGGCACGTCCGCGCGACGCGCTCGGGAGAGAAGCCGGTCCACCGCATCAGCTTGTCTGCCAGCTGCGTCGACTGCGCCGAGATCCGGCCCGCCTGCACGATGTTGGTCTTGACGAACGTCGGGCACAGCACGGTGACGTTGATCCCGGTGCCGGACAGCTCGGCGGCCAGGGTCTCCGACAGCGACAGCACGCCGGCCTTGCTGACGTTGTAGGCGGCCATCCCGGGGGCGGCGCCGAACGCGGCGGCCGAGGCGACGTTGACGATTCCCGCCCGCCGGCCGGCCGCCCGCAGAATCGGGGTGAACACCTGGCAGCCGTGGATCGGTCCCCACAGGTTGATGCCGAGAACCCAGTTCCAGTCGTCCATCCCGATCTCGCCGATGGCGGCGCCGCCCGCGCCGACGCCGGCGTTGTTCACCACCAGTGTCGGCGCTCCGCCGAACCACGACTGAGCCGCCTCGGCGAGGTGTCGAACGTCGTCGAGTTGGGCGACGTCGCAGCGCACGGAGGTGGCCTGACCGCCGCCGGCGACGATGGCGTCGGCGGTGGCTTGCGACGACCCCTCGTCGACGTCGCTGCACACGATTCGACCGCCACGCGTGGCGAGTTCGGCGGCGAACGCGGCGCCGATGCCGCTACCGGCGCCGGTGATGACGGCGTCGGCTCCGTGGCTGCGCTTGGGCGAGGATCCGAACACGGTCACCCCGCCGCCCGGTCGACTGCCCTGTCGCGCAACGCCTCGCCGATGAACGCCGCCACCCGTCGCATCGCCGGCGCGGCCTCGGGGGCGAGCCTCGGCAGCGCCTGGAAGACGTGGACCTGATCCGGCCACACCTGTAGTTCGCAGTCGCCACCGGCGGCCGTGATGTCGGCCGCCAGTCGGCGGGAGTCGGCGACGAGCATCTCGCCGCCGCCGGCCTGGACGAGCGTCGGCGGCAGTCGCCGTCCGCCCGCGACGTCGAGGGTGAGCCGAGGATGCGTGAGATCGGTTCCAGCACAATAGAGTCCGACGAGCTTCGCGGCGTCGGCGGCGCGGATCGCGGGGTCGCGACGTAGTTCCTCCCTGATGCGCGCCAGTCCGAACGTCAGGTCCAGCAGTGGGGAGAACAGGGCGACGCCGGCGGGATGCGCCACGTCGGGCTGCAGAAGCAGGTCGACGGCGAGGTGCCCGCCGGCCGAGTCGCCGGCGATGACGACCCGCTGGGGCGCATAGCCCTCGACGGTGGTGAGCCACTCCCAACCGGATCGGACGTCGACGGCGGCGGCGGGGAAGCGGTGCCGCGGAGCCAGCCGGTAGTCGAGGCAGAACACGGGCAGTCCGGTCAGTCGCGACAACCACGCCGTCAGCCTGCGGTGCGTGCGGGGTGAGCAGAGCGCGAATCCGCTGCCGTGCAGGAAGTACACGCATTGGTCGGCTTCGCGGCCCCGGGTGGTCGCGACGCCGGCGCCCCGCACCCACTCGCCGACGACGCGGCTGCCGTCACGGAGGCGAACGTCGACCTTCTCGACCTCGGTGCCGGCCAGCGACGGGCCACAGGAGTCCATGATCCGCTCGACGATCCGGCGTGAGGTCCACAAGCCCCAGGCCCGTTCCGGCGGCAGCACCGCGCTGATCTGACGCAGGGTCAAGCCACTGATCGTGGCGGCGGCCCGCGATTGCATGGAGCCCCGGGTTGGCATCGTGTCGGTCGTCACGACCGGAAGTACAACAGCGATTGGTGACATTTGTCAATGTCACCATTTGGCTATGGGAGATTTAGCCCACAGGGGCGGGTGGCGGCAAGATCAGCGCAGCGGGTCGCCGCGCCAGAGAAAGCTGTTGACGTATTTGCCCATGTCAAGGGCTATTTGTAGGTTGGCGGCCGACGGCTTTCCCGACCCGAAGTCCGGGCCGAACGCGTGATACGGCCCGACCGCGCCGGCCACCAGGGCGAGATCGTTCTTCACCGCCACCATCACGACCAACCGCATGCGGCTGTAGCTCGCGTTGGAGCCTTGCGGCCAGCAGTCGGCGACCAGGCCGTACCCCCTCTGGTAGCCGACCATCGCGTTGGGGATCTCGTAGGCCATCTTCGTGTCGGGAAAGGTCGCCTTGACTAGCTGGTTGGCGATCTGCTGCGGGCTGCGGCCGGACGCGGGCTCGCTGAACAACCGCATGGTGCCGCCGTCGCCGGCGAGCAGGTCGGCGGTGACGCCGTGGTCGCCGGTGGTGACGTTGTAGGCCGTCCCCTCCGCCGGGTACGCGACGGAGAAGGCTCCGTCCGGTGCGGTGAAGCGGGGGTTGATCGTCACCGGCAGCCCCAACGGCGGTCGCCCACAGTCGGGTGGGCACACGTACCGGGCCGACGGCTTCTCGATCGCACCCGACATGACGACCAGTCCGGCGGCGACCAGGCCGATGGCCGCCACCCAGACGACGAGCAGTCGACGGTGCGAGGTCTTGCGTAGGGCAGGCGCGGTGTAGGTGCCCGCGTGCGTCGAGTAACCCTGGACGATCGTCGTCACGCGTCGTCCGCCCCTGGTTCGGGGTCGGCCTGTACGCGCACCGGTCTGACGTCACGCCGGGCTTGCCGCGACGACCGTGAGGACGCCCGGGTGGCCGCTCCGCAGGCCACGCAGAACGCCATGTCGGGCACGACGTGCCCGCAGTGCTGGCACAGCAGGGGCTGGTCGGAGAGGATCTCGTCGTGGGCCTCGTGCAGCAATGCCAGGTGCAGGCCCACCCGCAACGCGAGCAGCGCCAGTGCCGCCACCCCGAGATGCAAGGCGAGCTGCAGCAGTTGCGGCATCCGGGCCACGTCGACCAGACCGAGACCGGCATAGAGCACCAGGACCACCAGTGCGAAGACGGCGACGACGAGGCGGACGTAGTGGCGGTGCTGGTGCTTCTTGTTCTCCGGACGGGTGAACCACAGGGCCGTGCCGATCAGACCGCCGACGGCCGCCGCGGTCAGCGGTACGGCGACGCCCCGGATGCCGGCTTCGACGATGAGACCGTTCATCGGCCGCGACCTGGCGATCATGCCGCCCGCGAATTGCGGTGACAGCCGGGTCATTTGGGCCGCCGCGGTGAACATCAGGGCGCCGAGTGCGCCGATGGCGAAGCCGTCGAGGGCTTCCCGCTCACCGGGTCGCACCAATCTCACGATCAGAGCGGGGACGAGCATCAGCACCACCCCGCCGATGGGGACGCCCAGCCCGTCGCGCAGGATGCGGGATCCGGCGATGCCCATTCCCAGCCCGACGTCGTAGGCCTGCGCGACGACGGCGCCGGTCAGGAGCACCCATCCCACGCCGAGACCGATGCCCAATCCGGCCGTGGCCACCAGGGTTCCGGTGGGGACGTCGTCGTAGACGTCGGACTCCTGGAGGTAGATCAGGAACAGCAGGGGCAAACCCAGTGCGGCGACGGTGATCAGCGCCGCCGGGAGTCGGAACAGGCTGGTGGCCACCAGGGCGGCCAGGATCACCGCCAGGCCGACGAGGAACGGCATGCGTGAGCCGGGGGACAGGTGGGGGAACAGCGAGCTGACGATGTTGGGCCGGAAGAGGTGCTCTCCGGGCGATGCGCTGTAGGCGGTGGCCCGCAACCACCCCGGCCCGTCGGCGCGGTGCTCGCTGAGCGGAATGCCGCACAACCCGCAGTACTCGCCCTCGGGCACCTCGGTCTTGCACACCCGGCACTCGACCATTCCCGGGGTGGGGTCGTCGGTGTCGGGTTCGGTGCTCATTGCGAGATCCTCTGGATGGTCAGCAGGTTGCGTGCGAGGTTGTCGACGTCTGGGGTCCCGAGCCCACTGACCAGGTCGTAACCCGGCCCCGCGGTGTCGACGGCGTTGCCGCCCAGCGTCACGTCGCGGAAGGCGGGCAGTGGCGCGCCCTGGGCGATGCGGTAGAGCAGGGGGTTGATGTCGCCGATCTCGCGACCACCGTTCTCCTTCAAGAACTGGGTCATCACCGCGGTCAGCCCCGCCCAGATGGGCGCCGACTGCGAGGTCCCGCCGCCGACGACGGTGTCGCCGTTGAGGACGATCTTGACACCGGTGAACGGGTCGGCGACGGCGGAGATGTCCGGGGTGAGGCGCTTGCCGGTGTTGCGGTCGGCGGGAATCTGTCCCGAGGCGACCTGCTGCCACGGGGGCAGGTCGAAGAGCGTCGACACGCCTCCGCCGGTGCCCTGGGAGAGCGGTACGTCGAACCAGGCCTGCTCGGCAAGCCATCTGCCCTGTGCGTCGGTGGACAGCGTGGTGCCGCCGACGCTGGTCATCTCGGGAAGGGAGGCAATGGAATCCAGCCCGACGTCGGCGGGTCCGGGTGGGGAGTCCCAGTCGTCACCGCCCTTGCACTCGAGGCCGGCGAGGTCGCCGCTGGCGTTGAACGCCGTGGTGCCGTTCTCGTGGGCGTCGGCGAGCGCGGAGCGCACCGGCTCCAAATCCGCTGCGGTGAGCAACTTGTCGCAACCCCAGCCGATCGAAAGACTCCAAATCGCCCCGGGGTAGCGCTCGTTGGTGTCCTCGAGCATCTGTCCGATCTTCTGGAAGGCGCCGTCGCCCTGCACGGTCGGTCGGGCGTTGACCACGACCAATTTGGCATCGGGCGCAATCGCATGGGCGACTTCGAGATCCATCGTCGTCTCGCCGTACGGCTCGTTCAGTTGGTCGCCGACGACGGTGGGGGTGAACGTGGGCAGCCCGTTCTGGGTGGCGAACATGTCGAGGTCGGACTGGGCGAAGCCGTTGAACGCGAAGATCACGATCGTGGTGCCCTTGCCGGTGAAGCCACTGCGCGCCAGGCCGGCCGCGTTGTAGGTGTTGAGCAGCGCGGTGGGCGTGAGTCCACGGTCGGGCACGTCGAGAGGCAGGATGTCGGGCCGGGACTCGTGATGCGGTGTGTAACTGAGGATTCGGCCCAGCTGCTGCACTTCGCCCTGCAGTGGTGAGGGCACCTCCGGCTGCTGCGGTGAGGCGTAGAACTCCTGGCCACGCTGACCCCGGTAATCGTGGACCTCCACGGCGAAGGCCGCTGCCACGTGGTCGGGCGGACCCTCTACCACGGCCCAGCCGTCACTGGTTCGCCATTGCACGGAGAGGCCGTGGCGGCTCGCCCAGTCGATCAGCGCAACGGGACGCCGGTCGTCGTGCAACATCGCGGTGAGTTGGACGTGGTTGCCGCGGGCCGGGCCCAGATCGGTCGACGCGGCCAACAGTGAGGCGAAGGGTCCGTCGATCACGTTGGACCGGTCGGCGCCCGGAGCGACCCGTAGGTCGGAGGCCAGTGCCAGAACGGCCAGCATGATGACGGGCAGCAGCCACGGCCAGGCGTTCGAACGCCTGGTCCGCGGTGCTGTCACGGTCGGTGACGGCATGGTGTCGTGAAGTGGTCGGGGGACGTGTTCGCGAACCGACGGGACGTCAGTTGTCGCCGGGGATCGCCGTCGGTGCGGGGGGCGCCTTCACCGGCGGGGTGAACAGGTTGCCACCCGTGGGGTTGATCGACTTCTCGGTGGGCGTCACCGAGGGGGCCGACGACGACGAAGACGGTGCGGTGGTCGTCGAGGGGGTGGTGGTCTCGGGGGCCTTGTCCGAACTGCCGCCGCACGCTGCTGTCAGGCCGACCATCGCGACGACGGCGGCACCTCCTGCGTAGGCCGCGACACGGCGAGCCAGGCGATGTGACCTCATGATGCTGTCCTTACTGATCCCCGAATTGCCAACGCTTGTCCTTCGGCGAATCGCGAGGCGATTCCGCGCGGTCCCTGGTGCTGGACGCGCGCACCAGTCCCATTCCGAAGCGGGTTCCGGTGACCAAACTCTAGCCGACCCTGTGAATTGCCACCCAGGTATTTCACTGGAGGCGTATAGGGGCCTGCCGGTGAGTCCGACCCGCTTGACGGTGTCGGTGGGTGAGTGTTTACTCGTCCAATCGAACATATTTTCGAACGAGGGATCGAGTCGGATGGTGCGGAAGGTGTTCTCGTGGCAGTCGTGATGGATGTGACTCAGCCCGGGAAAAGCCGTGCTGAACAGGTGGAACACCTACGGCGGAAGATGGCCGAGGTGGCCGGCAGGACGTCACCCACGGCGGGCTCCTCGCACCGCGGATCCATGCCGTCCCGCGCCTCGATTCCGACCTCGGAAAATTTGCTGCCAATGCCGGAATCGTTCTCCGAACTGCTGCCCGACTCGTTGCCGCGGGGTTCGGTCGCGGTGTTGTCGGGAGCCCGGTCGTTGCCGCTTCGACTGGTGGCCGCGGTGACGGCGGCGGGTGGGCATGCGGCGATCGTGGGTCAGCCGGACGTGGGTCTGCTCGCCGCCGTCGAGATGGGCGCCGACCTGAGCAGGCTGGCGGTGATCCCCGACCCCGGTGCCGATCCGGTGGAGGTGGCCGCGGTGCTCATGGACGGACTGGATCTGGTGGTGCTCGGCCTGGGCGGACGCGCGGTCTCGCCGACGAGGGCGCGGGCCGTGACGGCGAGGGCGCGACAAAGGGGATGCACCCTGCTGGTCGTCGACGGCGACTGGCACGGAGCCTCGGCACGGCTGGAGTCGAGGGTCTCCGGCTTCGAGGTGACGGGTGCGGGCGCGGGTGCCCCCACCCCGGGATGCGGACGGATAAGCCGGGTGCGGTTGGCGACCAGGGCCTCCGGTCGCTCCGTCGGTCTCGCCCGAGTAGTGGGCGGATGACGTGCCAGGCCGAGTGCTGGCCATCTGGTGCATGGACTGGCCCGCGGTGGCGGCGGCTGCCGCGGGGGGTCTGCCGGCGACCGATCCCGTCGTGGTCACCCTGGCCAATCGCGTCGTGGCGTGCTCGGCGTCGGCTCGCGCGGCCGGGGTGCGCAGGGGACTGCGACGCAGGGAGGCGCAGGCGCGCTGCCCCAGCGTCCACGTGGTCACCGCCGATCCCAGCCGCGACGCCAGGCACTTCGAGGGCGTGACGGCGGCCGTCGACGAGGTCGTGCCACGCGCGGAGGTGCTGCGGCCAGGCCTGCTGGTGTTGTCGGTGCGGGGCGCGGCCCGCTACTTCGGGTCCGAGCAGTCGGCCTCGGAGCGCCTGGTCGACGCGGTCGCCGCGGCGGGCGCGGAATGCCAGGTGGGCATCGCCGACCAGTTGGCCACGGCCGTCTTCGCCGCTCGCGCCGGGTGCATCGTCGAACCCGGCGGGGACGCGGCCTTCCTCGCCGGTCTGTCGATCCGGCAGTTGGCCACCGAACCGAGCCTGTCGGCGCCCGGGCGGGACGACTTGGCCGACCTGTTGTGGCGCATGGGAATTCGCAGTATCGGCCAGTTCGCCGAACTGTCGCGTACGGACGTGGCCTCCCGGTTCGGGGCCGATGCGACTTCCGCCCACCGGTTCGCCCGCGGGGAGTCCATGCGCGGGCCGTCGGGTCGGGAGTCACCACCGGAGCTCGACGCGGTCATGGACTGCGATCCACCGGTGGACCGGGTCGACGCCGCCGCCTTCGCGGGCCGCTCGCTGGCCGGCGAACTGCATCGCAGCCTGGAGGCGGCGGGGGTGGGCTGTACGCGGTTGGCGATCCATGCGGTCACGGCCAACGGCGAGCAGATGCACCGGGTCTGGCGGTGCGCCGAGCCGCTGACCGAGGATGCCACCGCCGACCGGGTGCGCTGGCAGCTCGACGGCTGGCTGAACCGCCGACGCGAGGGCCGTCCGGCAGGGCTCGGTGGCCCGATCGTCACGCTGCGGCTGCAACCGGTGGAGGTGGTCTCGGCCTCGGCGTTGCAGCTGCCGCTGTGGGGTTCCTCCGGTGACGACGACCGGTTGCGGGCCCGTCGGGCGCTGGTCCGCGTCCAGGGACTGCTCGGGCCGGAATCGGTGCAGGTGCCGGTGCTCAGCGGCGGCCGTGGGCCCGCCGAGCGCATCACCTTCACGCCGTTGGGCGACGAACCGGTGCCCCGGGCCGATCCCGGTCAGCCCTGGCCCGGGCAACTCCCCGAGCCGTCGCCGTCCGTGCTGCGCGACGATCCGGTGGAACTGCTCGACGCCGAGGGCAATCCGGTGCGGGTGACGGGACGGGGATTGTTCTCGGCGGATCCGGTGCGACTGACCGGAGACGGTAGGAGGTCGGGACGGTTGAGATGGTGGGCCGGGCCATGGCCGGTCGACGAAAGGTGGTGGGATCCGCAGGAATCGGGGAAGGCGGGACGCACGGCGCGGGTGCAGGTGCTGATCGAGGAGCCGGGTGGACGAGGAGACGTCGTGGACCGGGCGATGCTGCTGTGCTACCGGCAGCGGCAGTGGTTCTTGGAGGGGGTCTACGAATAACGATTGTGCACAATTGAATTGTGGGCTATGGTTTGGGCATGGCGGTCCTGAGCCTCGATCGGCAGCTGTGCTTCGCCCTCTACTCGGCGTCCCGGGCGGTGACCGCGGCGTACCGGCCGGTCCTGACGGAGATGAACCTCACCTACCCCCAGTACCTGGTGCTCCTGGTGCTGTGGGAGGCCGCCGACACCCCCGCGAACGGCGAGGGTCGCGTCACCGTCGGCCAGCTCGGTGAACGTCTCCAGCTGGACTCCGGGACACTCTCCCCGCTCCTGAAACGCTTGGAGGTCAACGGTTTCGTCCGTCGCGAGCGGTCGCGCCACGACGAGCGTCTGGTCGAGGTCACCCTCACCGAGAGTGGGCACGCGCTCCAGAGCCGCGCCGAGTGCATCCCAGAACGACTCTTCGCGTCCACCGGCATGACCGAAGAAGACGCCGCCGACCTGCGTGACGCGGTCCGGCGGCTTGCCGATGCGCTCACCGCGTCACCGGACGCCCCTCACTGACCACCCCCGCAGCAGATCCGCACCACGAAAGGAATCGCAATGAAGACCCTGTACACCGCAGAGGCATTGGCCACCGGCGAAGGACGCGACGGACAGGCCAGGAGTGCCGACGGAAGGTTGGACCTCCAGCTGGCGATTCCGAAGGAGATGGGCGGCAGCGGCGACGGCACCAACCCCGAGCAACTGTTCGCCGTCGGCTACGCCGCCTGCTTCCACTCGGCGCTGCGACTGGTCGCCAGGCAGGAGAAGGCGGACGTCTCGGATTCGACGGTGGGCTCACGGGTGTCGATCGGCACGCTCGACAACGGCGGCTTCGGGCTCGCGGTGGAGCTGGAGGTCACCCTGCCCAACGTCGACCATGTCACCGCCCAGGCGCTCGCCGAGAAGGCGCATCAGGTCTGCCCCTACTCGAACGCGACCCGCGGAAACATCGACGTCACCCTCGTGGTGACCGACGACTGACCGCTCACCCCAGGGTGGCGGCGAAGGGGCCCACCCGCGCGATGAAGCGGTCGAAGAAGACCTCCGGGTCCACGTCGACCCCGATGTGCGCGTTGGGATATCGACCCCAATGGCCACGCCAGTCGGCGACCGTCATCCCGCGGGTCAGGGTGCCCGTCAGCTCGACGTCGACGGTGGCCTGCCGGTAGCCGACGAGGTCGGGGTCCAGTGCCACCGCGGCGGCGAGGGGATCGTGCAGGTGGGCCAGGTAGCCCTCGCCCTGGTCGAAGTGGAACTCGAAGTAGAAGCGCATCGCGTCCTCGAGCACGCGAATCAGCGGATTCGAGGCCGCCGATCTGGTGCCGCGGTCGTCGAGCACGCTCATCGGCGTGGTGGCCGACCCGGCGGCCGCCGCCAACCGGCTGAGGATTGCCGGTGTCATCACGGCGTGTTCGGTCAGGTTGAGCCCCAACACGATTGGCAGATGCGTGGGCCTGTCCAGCCCCCATGCCGCGCCCCACACGGTGAAGACCTCCGAGCCCGACTCGGGGTCGACGTTGATGTTCCACTCGGCCACCGGAGTGGTGTTGCCGCGGTAGTCGAACGCGCCGCCCATGATGACCAGCCGCCGCAGCAATCTGGGCAGGTTCGGTTCGATGCGCATGGCGAGCGCCAGATTGGTCAACGGTCCGGTGACCAGGCCGACGAGCTCGCCTGGATGCTCGCGCGCCGCACGCACCCAGGCCGTGGCCGCGTCGTAGTCGGTGAGCCGGCCGTCACCGGCAGGCAGGTGCGCATAGCCGAGCCCCTCGGGGCCGTGGGTGTCCTCGGCGGTGCGCAGCGGCATCGCCAACGGCCGCTCCGAACCCCTCGACACCGGGATGTCACCGGCGCCGCACAGGGCGAGCAACCCGAGGTTGTTGACGCAGACCTGGTCGACGGGGACGTTGCCCGCGGTTGAGGCAATACCGACGATCTCGGCGTCCGCACTGGCCAACAGATAGGCCAAGGCCATCGCGTCGTCCACACCCGTGTCGACGTCGGCGAAGACGGGCAATCGAGTCGTCACGTCCGCGCCCGTTCCCACGACCTCTGTCACGCGGCCAACACTAGGGCGGGGCCGTCACCAATGCACACCTGGCACCAGACGGACCGCCCGCTTGATCGGTCCCGGTGTGCGCAGCTTCACCAGGCCAGGGCCCAGCACGCGAACGGGTCGGCGCGGCCGTCGCGTCGGCTGGCGTTCCGTGGGCGTGGAGACCCCGCGGGCGGCGGGCGAGTCGGGATAGCCGAGATACAGCTGGTGCAGAATCCGACGGGACAGCCCCGGCGCGAAGTAGTGCCCGACGTCGGCCAGCGTGCCGACCGGCGTGTCGATCCTGGCGGGCTTGTCCACCAGGCCGCGGACCACCATCGCCGCCGCGTGGTCCGCGGTGATGGCGGGCATCGGGTTGAGCTTGCGCGACGGCGCGATCATCGGCGTCTTGACCAACGGCATGTGGATGTTGGTGAACGTGATGTGATCCGAAAGCGTCTCCGTGCCAACCACTTCGGCGAACGCGTCGAGGGCCGCCTTGCTCGGAACGTAGGCGCTGTACTTGGGGCTGCTGGCCTGCACGCCCGCGCTGGAGACGTTGACGACGTGGCCGAACCGGCGCTCCCGCCAGTGCGGCAGCAGCGCCAGCACCATCCGGACCGACCCGAAGTAGTTCACCGCCATCACGCGCTCGTAGTCGTGCAGCCGGTCGGTGGACGCTGACACCGACCGCCGGATCGAGCGACCCGCGTTGTTCACCAGGTAGTCGACGTGGCCGAACCGGCCGAGGATGTCCTTCACGGTGTGGTCCACCGACGCCGAGTCGGTGACGTCGCAGGTGAACGCGTGGGCGTCGCCGCCGGCGGCGCGAATCTCGGCGATCAGGTCGTCGAGCGCGTCGGCGTTGCGCGCCAAGGCGAACACCCGCGCCCCGCGCTCGGCCACGGCCAGGGCGGAGGCCCGGCCGATGCCGCTGGATGCACCGGTGATGACGACGTGGCGGCCGATCAATGCACCGGCGGGATCGACGCGGCGGGCCCGGTCCGGGTCCAGGTGCTCAGCCCAGTAACGCCACAGCCGGGGTGCGTACGAACTGAACTCGGGAACACGTATTCCACTGTCCCGCAACGCTTCCACCGTGTTGTCAGAGGTGAAGGTCGGGGCGAGGTCGACGACGTCGAGGATCTCCGCGGGGATGCCCAGCTGGGTGGCCGCCATGTTGCGCAGCACCTTGGCCCGCCCGGTGGCCGTCAACACCGGCGTCGCCAACGACCCGGGCAGTGAGCCGCGAAGCTCCGGCAGATGAGCCTCCTTGGCCACGCCGCGGTAGATGTGCTTCAAGGCAATGGATTTCGGCGCCGTCAGATGGAACGTCTGCCCGTCGCGGTCGGGGGCGTGCATGATCGCGACGAGTGCTTGGACGACGTAGTCCACGGGGACGACGTTGGTACGGCCGGTGTCGGGCAGCATGATCGGCGTGAACCTCGGCAGCGCCGCCAGCTTCGCGAGCAGCCCGAAGAAGTAGTACGGACCGTCCACCTTGTCCATCTCGCCGGTGCGGGAGTCTCCGACGACCACGGCGGGCCGGTAGACCCGGTAGCGCAAACCCGGTGCGGCGCGCACCAGCATCTCCGCTTCGAACTTCGTCTGGTGGTACGGCGTCGGCAAGTCCTGCGCGACGTCGAAGTCGTCCTCGGTGTACTCGCCGCGGAAGGTACCGGCCACCGCGATCGACGACACGTGGTGCAGGGTGGCGTCCACCCGCAACGCCAGGTCGACCACCGACTTCGTGCCGTCGACGTTGGCGGCGCGTTGAGCCTCGTCGTCGGCCGTCACGTCGTAGACGGCGCCGCAGTGCACCACGTGGTCGACCGCCCCGAGTTCGGCGACGGCCGCCTCGCTGAGCCCGAGGTGGGGTGATGCGAGATCGCCTACCAGGGGTTTCGCCCGGTCGCCCCACTGCACGGCGAGATTCTCGAAACGCGACAGCGACTCCCGGCGGACCAGCACCCAGACCTCGGCGTCGTCGTTCCCGGCCAAGATCGAGGACACGAGGCGGCGACCAATGAACCCGGTACCGCCGGTAACGACATAGCGCATGCGAGTCATGGTCACCCCTGCTTCGGCAAAGGTCAACCCTCGGTGGGCGGTGCGGGACCGCCGCGCTATCGTCCGACTGAGCCGCCATCGCCTTCGAGGGAGCAGAGCATGCCGATCAACCCAGATGCCATCGGTGCCACCACCGCGCCGCAGCCCTTCACGTGGACCGAACGCGACACGCTGCTCTACGCGCTCGGGGTCGGCGCGGGCACCAAGGATCTGGCGTTCACCACCGAGAACAGCCACGACGTCGAGCAGCAGGTGCTGCCGACCTACGCCGTCATCGCCTGCCCGGCATGGGGGGCGGTCGGCGAGGTCGGCAGCTTCAACTTCGCCATGCTGCTTCACGGCTCGCAGCAGATCCGGCTGTACGAGCCCCTTCCGCCGTCGGGGCGCCTCGACGTCCACTCCGAGGTCGTCGACGTGCAGGACAAGGGCGAGGGGAAGAACGCCATCCTGGTGTTCAAGGGTGTCGGCACCGACCCCGACACCGGCAAGGTGGTCGCCGAGACCACGTCGACGGCCGTCATTCGCGGTGAGGGCGGCTTCGGGGGTCAGCCCGGCGAACGCCCCGCCGCCCCGGTGTTTCCGGATCGGGAGCCAGATGCCAAGGTCGCCCTGCCCACCACCGAGGATCAGCCCTTGATCTATCGGCTGTCGGGGGACCGCAATCCGCTACACAGCGATCCGTGGTTCGCGCAGAACCTCGCCGGCTTCCCGAAGCCAATCCTGCACGGGCTGTGCACCTATGGGGTCGCGGGCCGGGTGCTGGTGGCCGAACTCGGGGGCAACGACGCCACGAAGATCACCGCCGTCGGCGCCCGGTTCACCTCGCCGGTGTTCCCCGGCGAGACGCTGACGACGTCGGTGTGGCGCACCGAACCCGGCCACGCCGTGTTCCGCACCGAGGCCGCCGGGACCGACGGGTCCAACGCTCGCGTGGTGCTCGACGACGGCACCGCCGAGTACCTGGACTGACGCCGCCCTCGCGCCGCTCGGCGATGGTGTGCCAAACGTCCTGCGCGTCAACCATTCTGCCGTCGAGTGGGGGCCTTGGCCGTCCAACCCGTCACCAGGTCTGTTCGGCCGCCCGCACCAGCATCTCGTTGACGGCGACTCGACGGTCGCGCGTCACCATGTAGGTGACCGCGTCGGCGATGTCGCCGGGCTCGAGCTTCACCATGCCCGGACTGCGCTGTTCGATGGCCTCCCGGTCGGCGACGGGCAGGTTGTCGGTGATCTCGGTCTGCACCGTCCCGGGTTCGACGAGGCCGACCCGGACCCGTTGGCCAAGCACCTCTTGGCGGACGGCCTCGGAGAAGGCGCCGACGCCGAACTTCGTCAGCGCGTAGACGGCGGTCCCCGGCCGGGCGACGCGACCCGCGGTCGAACTGATGTTGACCACGTCGGCGACACCACGCGGCGAATCCGCGGCGGCGGCGATCAGGTGTGGCAAGGCCGCCCGCGTCATGTACAGCACGCCCGCGACGTTGACCGACAGCATCGTGTCCCAGTCGGCGGGGTCGGCGCTCGCGGCCGGTCCGATCAACATCAGGCCCGCGTTGTTGACCAGGATGTCGAGTCTGCCGAAGCGGTCGACCACCCGCTCGACCGCGGCGGCGGCCTGGGATTGGTCGGACACGTCGGCCTCCACGGCCAGCGCGGTGCCACCGGCGGATTCGATGCGGGCGGTGAGGTCGTCGAGCCGGTCCTTGCGCCGGGCCAGCAGCGCGACGGTGGCGCCCCGTGCGGCCAGCGCGACGGCCGTGGCCTCGCCGATGCCGCTGCTCGCACCCGTCACCAACGCCACCGTGTGGTCTAGTCGTTCCGTCATGACCGCCATCATCCGCTTCGGCGGGTGCCGCCGGGCTGACTAACCGGTGCCGTACGCCTTGGCGATGTCGGGGGAGTCCGCCCACTTGGAGTAGGTCGGAGACTGTGGCCAGCCGTCCGGGGAGTCCTGCCACACCTCTTGGCGGCCCCAGGGCAGCAGGTCGATCAGCGCGAAGCTGTGGCTGAGCTGTTCGGTGCCGCGGCCGTCGGTGTGCCAGGTGCGGTAGACGGTCTCGCCGTCCCGCAGGAACACGTTGACGGCGAAGCCGGTGCCCGGTGCCGCGCCCACGTCGGCGCCGAAGCTGCTGTCCGAGGACGAATACCAGTCCATCTGGTTGCCGACCCTGGTCTTGTAGGCCAGCGCCTCGTCGATGGGTCCGTTGGTGACGATGACGAAGCGGGCGTCGTAGGCGGCGAGGAACTCCAGCCGGGTGAACTGCGAGGTGAAGCCGGTGCAGCCGCCGCACTGCCATTCCGCGCCGTCGGTCCACATGTGGTTGTAGACGATGAGTTGACTGGCGCCGTCGAAGACGTCGGCCAGCGAGACGGGCCCGTCGGCACCGATCAGCGTGTACTTCGGCATCTCGACCATCGGCAGCCGGCGGCGCTGCGCGGCGATCGCGTCGAGCTCGCGGGTCGCGGCCTTCTCCCGCGCGCGGAGGTCGTCGAGGGCGGTGCGCCAGGTGTCCTGGTCGACGACGGGGGGCTTGGCGGATGTCATCACGGTCTCCTTGTCGGTGGTATTGGTTGGTAGACCAGCGGGGTGGCGCTTACTAATCGCCGTGTCCGAAGTCTCCACCTCAGACGTCGACGAGGAGTTGGTGATGGGCACGTGACGGGCAAGGTCGTCGTGATGAATTGGGTCACGCTCGACGGGGTCATGCAGGCGCCGGGGCGGCCCGACGAGGACACCCGGGACGGGTTCACCCACGGTGGGTGGGCGGTCCCGTTCAGCGACCCCGTGGTCACCGCGAAGATGGGCGAGCGGATGTCCGCACGATTCGAGTGGTTGTTGGGGCGACGAAGCTATGAGGATCTGCTCGAGTCCTGGAACGCCCAGGGTGGACCGTTTCGGGACGCGCTGAACGGAACGCGCAAGCACGTCGTGTCCGGAGACGCCGCGACGACGCTGCGGTGGCCCAACTCGGAACTGCTGCACGGCGACGTCCCCGCGGAGGTCGCCGCGCTCAAACAGCGCTCCGACGCCAATCTGGTGATCATGGGGAGCGGCGTGCTGATCCAGTCGCTGGCCAGGGCTGGCGTGATCGACGAGTACGTGTTGACGATCGCTCCGGTCGTCCTGGGGGCGGGCCGCCGGTTGTTCGGCCGGGACGTAGAGCAGTCGTTGCGGCTGCGTGACTGCACGCGGACGGGCACCGGGGCACTGGTCGTCACCTATACGACCTAGCAGTCGAACGGATGTTCGATTAGATTCAAGGGATGGGTTGGAACGACGGGCCGTCGACCTGGGGCGAGATGCAGCGGGTGCTCACCAGCAAGCCGCGTCGCGCCGGGTCCCGGCTGCCCGAGCCCACCGGCGACGGCGGTGACAGCCCCGCCTGGTCCCGCAAGCGGGGCAGTTACGAGCGGCCCGACGATCACCGGCGCACCGGCGGCACGTCCACCCCGTATGCCGAACTCCACGCCCACTCGGCCTACAGCTTCCTCGACGGGGCCAGCACCCCGGAGGAGCTCGTCGAGGAGGCCGCCCGGCTCAACCTGCGGGCCATCGCGCTGACTGATCATGACGGGCTCTACGGAGTGGTCCGATTCGCCGAGGCGGCCAGGGAACTCGACGTCAAGACGGTGTTCGGCGCCGAGCTCTCGCTGGGAAACGTGCCCCGCACCGAGTCGCCCGATCCGCCGGGACCGCATCTGGTGGTCTTGGCGCGCGGGCCGGAGGGGTATCGGAGACTGTCGCGGGAGCTGGCCACCGCGCACCTCGCCGGCGGGGAGAAGGGCAAGCCGCGCTACGACTTCGACGCGCTGACCGAGGCCGCAGGCGGACACTGGCAGATCCTCACCGGTTGTCGTAAGGGGCATGTCCGCCAAGCCTTGTCGACGGGCGGTCCCGAGGCGGCCACCGCCGCGCTCGCCGACCTCGTCGACCGGTTCGGGGCCGACCGCGTCAGTGTCGAGCTCACCCACCACGGACACCCCCTCGACGACGAACGCAACGCCCAGCTCGCCGCCTTGGCACTGCGGTTCGGTGTAGGTGTCGTCGCCACCACGGCCGCGCATTTCGCCGAACCGGCCCGCGGCAGGCTGGCCATGGCGATGGGCGCCATCCGGGCGCGCAACTCGATGGACGAGGCCAGCGGATGGCTTGCGCCACTGGGTGGTTCGCATCTGCGGTCGGGTGAGGAGATGGCCCAGTTGTTCGCCCATCATCCCGGCGCGGTGGCGGCCGCGGCCGAACTGGGGGAGCAGTGTGCGTTCGGGCTGGCGCTGATCGCCCCGAAGCTGCCCCCGTTCGAGGTGCCGGCGGGGCAGACCGAGGACAGTTGGCTGCGGCACCTGGTGATGACCGGGGCGCGCAATCGGTACGGACCGCCGGAGCGTGCCGCACAGGCCTACGCCCAGATCGAGCACGAGCTGAGCGTCATCGCCAAGCTCGACTTCCCCGGTTACTTCCTGGTGGTCCACGACATCACCCGGTTCTGCAAGGAGAACGAGATCCTGTGCCAGGGACGGGGATCGGCGGCCAACTCGGCGGTCTGCTACGCCCTCGGCGTCACCAACGTCGACCCCGTCGCCAACGAGTTGCTGTTCGAACGATTCCTGTCACCGGCGCGCGACGGACCCCCGGACATCGACATCGACATCGAATCGGACCTGCGTGAGAAGGCGATTCAGTACGTCTACCAGAAGTACGGCCGCGACTACGCCGCCCAGGTCGCCAACGTCATCACCTACCGCGGGCGCAGCGCGGTGCGCGACATGGCCAGGGCCCTGGGGTTCTCCCAGGGCCAGCAGGACGCCTGGAGCAAGCAGCTCAGCAAGTGGAACGGGCTCGCGGACTCACCCGACGTCGAGGAGATTCCCGCACCGGTGGTCGACCTGGCGCTGCAGATCAAGGACCTGCCTCGGCACATGGGCATCCACTCCGGCGGCATGGTGATCTGCGACCGACCGATCGCCGACGTGTGCCCGGTGGAGTGGGCGCGCATGGAGAACCGCAGCGTGCTGCAGTGGGACAAGGACGACTGTGCGGCAATCGGTTTGGTGAAGTTCG
>Ga0209051_1000696_pt1 | contig 37048 bp, 33 predicted proteins | sample AraplaCvi_mMS_r2_2_FD_184286 | JGI IMG/M metagenome (GOLD analysis project Ga0209051, IMG submission 184286) | Arabidopsis root microbial communities from North Carolina, USA - plate scrape MF_Cvi_mMS_r2 (SPAdes) (version 2) | ecosystem: Host-associated > Plants > Roots > Endosphere | place...
TCGCTGATCGTCGAAGGCGGCCGCATCAAGGGCGTCGTTACCCATCGCGGCACCATCATGGCCGACCACGTCATCGTCTGCGCGGGCCTCTGGGGCCGCCTGATCGCCGAGATGGTCGGCGAGGACCTGCCGGTCATGCCGGTCGATCATCCGCTGACCTTCTTCGGCCCCTACAACGAGTTCGAAGGCACGGGCAAGGAAATCGGCTTCCCGTTGCTTCGCGACCAGGGCAATTCGGCCTACATGCGCGACACCGGCGACCCGAAGACGACAGAAGGCGGCCAGATCGAGTGGGGCTACTACGAGGCCACCAATCCGCGCATGTGCCATCCGCGTGATTTGCTGGAAAAGCACGAAGCACGCCTGTCGCCCTCGCAGCGCGACCTCGAGATGGAACAGATTATCGAGCCGCTCGAGCGCGCCATGGAACTGACGCCGATTCTCGGCGAACTCGGCTATAACGAAGGACATTCCTTCAACGGCCTGTTGCAGGTCTCCGCCGCCGGCGGCCCGTCCTGCGGCGAGAGCCAGAAGGTGCGCGGCCTCTGGTACTGCGTCGCCATCTGGGTCAAGGATGGCCCGGGCTACGGCAAGCTCATCGCCGACTGGATGACCGACGGCCGCACCGAGATCGACCACAACTCGATCGACTATGCCCGCTTCTATCCGCACCAGCTGACCGAGGAATTCATCGCTGGCCGTTGCTACGAGGCCGCGCAGAAGATCTACTTCCCCGCCGTTCACACCCGCGAGCCCTACGCTTCCGGCCGCAACGCCAAGCGCTCGCCCTTCTACGAGCGCGAGAAGGAGCTTGGTGGCTACTTCATGGAGTTGGGCGGCTGGGAACGCGCCCATGGCTACAAGGCCAACGAGCACCTGCTGGAGAAATATGGCGACCGCGTTCCGGTGCGCGAAAACGAGTGGGACAACCGCCACTTCTGGCGTGTCTCCAATGCCGAGCATCTGGCGATGAGCGAGGATTGCGGCATCGTCAACCTCAGCCATTTTCATATGGTTGACCTCGAAGGCCCGGACCATGTCGAGCTCCTGGAATGGCTCTGCGCTGCCAAGATCGGCGGCGACGGCAACATCGGCAAAGGCATCTACACTCACTTCCTCGACGACGAGGGCATGGTGCGCGCCGACTTCACCGTTATCCGCATGACCGACCGCTGCCGCCTGATCAACGGCGCCGACGCTGGCCCGCGCGACTTCCACTACATGAAGCGCGTGGCCGAGGATCGCGGCCTCGACGTCACCATCACCGATGTCTCGGAAAAGTTCATCACCATCGGCATCTGGGGTCCGAACGCCCGCGAAACGCTGAAGAAGGTCGTGGCCGATCCGGCTGCGCTCGACCCCGAAAACTTCGCCTTCGCGGCCATCAAGCCGGTCGAGATCGCAGGCAAGACGGTCACCGCCTTCCGCATTTCCTATGTCGGCGAGCAGGGCTGGGAACTGCACATGAAGTACGAGGACGGCCTCGCCGTCTGGGACGCACTGCGCGCCACTGGCGTCATGCCGTTCGGCGTCGAGACCTATGCCAACTCGCGCCGCATGGAAAAGTCGCTGCGCCTTCAGAACGGCGACCTGCTCACCCAGTATAACCTGCTGGAAGCCGACCTCGCCCGTCCGAAGGTCAAGGAAGCCGATTTCCGCGGCAAGGCCAAGCACCTGGAATACAAGGCGCGCGAACACCAGCCGGCGATGCTTTGCACGTTGGTTATGACCGAGAACACCGACAGCAAGGGGGTCAAACGCTACCCGGTCGGCTCCATGCCGGTCATGGACCCGGAAACCGGCAAGACGCTGGTCGATAGCGTCGGCCGCATCTCCTACACCACCTCCGTCGCCTACGGTCCGACGGTCGGCAAGAACATCGCGCTCGCATATCTCCCGCAGGAGTACTGCCAGGTCGGCCGCAAGCTGAATGTCGAGTATTTCGCCGAGACCTACCCGGTTGAAGTCATCAGCGTCGGCTACAAGCCGATCTACGACCCGGAAAACCTGAAGCCGCGCACGTGATTGCGAACTGCCCTCGCTTGGGGACATGAGAGACAGTAAGCCGTTCGGTCGAAATGATTGGAGGGAAAGGGCGGCGGTTGGCGCCTATATCTCGAGCGCCACCACTGATGCTAACGGAATCGACCGGCGGCAGTCGGATCATCCGTTCAAAGACGAGATCGCTGGGCCATCAATGTGCTGACTGCTGAGCAAATTAGAATGGCACGCGTTGCGTTGACATGGGGTGTTCGAGGTCTCGCAGAAAAAGCGAACCGTTGCTCATATTGAGGCAGGGCGGGTAGGCTATCTGAGATCTGGCAGGCAACGAAAGATGCTATCCGAGACGCGTTCGAGACCGTCGGATTGGAGTCTATCTCTGACGCTGGCGTCGGAGTACGTTTTGCCCGACAAAAGCTAAAATAGGCGGTGACCTGAACAAACATGGTTTTCGTCCTCGTTCCTACGCGTGCCCCTTTCACCTGCCGTCCGAGTTGGTCGCTGCCGGGCAGGTTCCGGCGATACTTTCGGCAGCTACTTTGCCGCCGAACTGGACAGGCGCGGTGATATCGGGCGCGCACTGCGCGTCGCGGCCCTTGCCGGATCGCTGGCTTGCACGCATGGGGGGCGCAGTCGGGCATTCCGGACCAGGATGCGGCAGACTAACGGTGCAGCGAAGGGGCCGGCAAAGCAGTCTGGAGCTCATGCCGGCCGAAAGACGGGGCGCCAACCGGTAGATGCGGATCGGGTCATTCTTCCCGATCCGCAACCAGCCCTTCGGACGATTCCATGGGTCTCCTCGGCTTTGCGGCGTCCAGTTGGCCAGCGCAATAAAATTTCGTAACAATATGTACGATGGATAGCGCTTCAAGAGCCGATATGATCGTTCTATCGACCTATTATAGGTCTGTGCCGCAACGTTCACCGTGTGTGTCTTGAAAATGATCGATACATCAATCATATTGAATTTATATGGATGATGGAGACGACATAATGGCGAACAAAAAAAGAAGCTACGCGCGCTATACGCTCGCGGCTGCGCAGCTGATCGGCAAGCTCATCCACCTTGAGCGCAAAACCAGGAAGATGCCGGCCCAGGATCTGGCCGAGCGGATCGGGATCACTCGTGGGACCTTACATCGGCTAGAGCAAGGAGATCCAAAGGTTGAACTGGGCATCGCGTTTGAAGCATGCACTATTCTTGGCATACGTCTCTTTGACGACGATTTGCGCGGGATCACCTTTCGTGATGACGAAGCATCAAAGCGTTTGGCACTTCTTCCAAGATACGCTCGCCCTTCACGGCCCGGGGAAGTAGACAATGACTTCTAAGAAAGAAAAGCCTGCCACGGAAGCCTATGTATGGGTCTGGCTTCCGGGCCAGGCAACGCCAGTTGTCGCTGGGCGTCTCGCAGCGCATGAGGCCGAATACCGGTTCGTCTACGGCCGCTCCTATCTGAGCAATCGGGACGCAATCCCGATCTATCTACCCGAATTGCCACTGACGTCTGACGAACAGCGTCCTTTGAACGGTTTGATCATGCCAAGCTCGATCCGTGACGCGTCACCAGACGCATGGGGGCGGCGCGTCATGTTGAACCGCACTTTTGGATTGAAAGGTGACACTCTGGACAGCTATGATCTCGATGAACTGACGTTTCTCCTGCAGTCTGGTTCGGACCGTATCGGGGCGCTTGATTTCCAAGCGTCGCCGACCAAATACTTCGCCAGAAGCACAAAAGCAGCATCCCTCGACCAACTCATCACCGCTGCAGAACGTGTGGAGAAAAATCTCCCACTCAGCCCGGAACTGGATCAGGCCCTTCATCACGGCAGTTCGATTGGCGGCGCTCGACCGAAGGCCCTGATCGAGGATGGCGACCAGAAGTTCATCGCCAAATTTTCCAGCGGCAGCGATACCTTCAATATCGTGAAGGGGGAATATGTCGCCATGCGCCTTGCAGCCCTGTGCGGCCTGAACGCGTCGCCGGTGCGAATTGTCAGGGCGTCTGGAAAGGACGTTCTTGTTGTTTCCCGGTTCGACCGCACCGCCACCGAGGATGGCTGGTATCGACAGTCCATGGTGTCGGCCCTCACCATACTGGGGCTCGATGAAATGCAGGCGCGCTATGCGAGCTACCAGGATCTTGCGGAGAAGATCAGGCATCGCTTCAAGAGTGTGACCGAGACGCTGCGAGAGCTTTTTTCACGGTTGGTATTTAACATTCTGGTTGGCAATACCGACGACCACGCCAGAAATCACGCCGCCTTTTGGGATGGCTCCAGTCTCGCACTTACTCCGGCCTACGATATTTGCCCTCAGGCAAGAACGGGTCAGGAAACGACCCAGGCCATGCTTATTTCGGGGCGGCACCGTAGCAGTCAGATTTCAACCTGTCTGGATGCTGCAAACCACTTTCACCTCGACCGCAAGGCGGCTATCGAGCTGACGGCGCAGCAGCTCCGTACGATTGCGTCGTCGTGGCGATCAGTGTGCAGCGAAGCAGACCTCGGTGAGATCGACAGATACTTTTTCTGGGGGCGGCAGTTCCTCAACCCTTATGCGTTTTACGGCCTGCAGGGTGAAGCGACCGTGCTGTCTGAACTTGCTGACACCTTTCGGCAAAACAACGGTTAGAAATTGAGGGGTAAGCGCCCGCGGTTCCTTTTTCCGGGGGTTGCCCTGGATGCCACAAGGACGAGGGATGCCGCCGCCGCCTGTCGAGAAAAAGACCCGTGCACCACGCAAGCCAAAAACAAACGGGGCGCCCACAACGACTTCGGCTACAAAACCAGCGAAGACACGCGGTCGCCCAAAGAATTCCGAAACTTAGGTGCGCCAGGTTCAGCAACCCAGCCCTCCAGACGCGGCCGGCGAAATTCTGTAGCGAGTGCCTTGGCGTCAGGCGGCTTTGCTGAGCTTCGGGAACTTGAAGCAAAGAACCAGAAGCTTCGGAAGGTGCTGGGAGACCGGCTCCGTGGCGAGAACGCTGACCTTGGCAAAAAGCTCCGCATGGCGTGACCCTGCGTTCGGCTACCGAAAGTCAGGACTTTGCGATCGGCATGTCGTTTGTTTGATTCTTCACGGGACCATCAGCATCACGGGTGTCCTTTTTGCTCATTGCCGGTCCATCGCTTGAATGTTCCCTGTATATGAGACCCGGCCCTGCTGCCTCTAGGGAGGTTGGAACGAGGAGGATGGGAAGCGCGTCGTGGACATCGCAGACAAGCGCGACGGTCCGATCACGAGGGATTCCCCAAAGGGCAATATCTGCTGTCTCCAATACGCTGTAGAAAATTGATGGAAGAGTGAGAACCCCTCTTTCGCAAGTCGAGGGCACCATGCAGGCGAGGAGCCACGTCTCGATTGGGACTTACCGGTCCGTCGAGGAGTGAACTTGGGACGTCTCCGACAAACCCTCTTTTGCTTGGACTCGTTTTTCAACCAACCTTTGCCGTCATTGGCGGCCACCTGAGGGAGGCATTCGAAATGAGACGGACTACCACGTTCATCACAGCGGTAATGGCGGTCACAGGCAGCCTGCTGGCGAGTACCGCAGCTATCGAAGCGCAGGAGGAGAGGAAGCCCAACATCCTCTTCATCATGGGTGACGACATCGGATGGATGCAGCCGAGCATCTATCACCAAGGCCTGATGGTCGGTGAAACCCCCAATATCGACCGCATCGGCCGGGAAGGCGCGAAGTTCATGACTTACTATGCCGAGCAAAGCTGCACGGCAGGGCGAACCGCGTTCATTACCGGCATGCAGCCGGTGCGCGTCGGCATGGTTCTGCCGGAGATTCCCGGAAGCCCGTCCTACCTGCGGGCCGGCACGCCCCACCTCGCCAAGTTCCTGTACGATCTCGGTTACTCCACAGGTGAGTTCGGCAAGAACCATCTCGGAGACACCACAGAATCTCTGCCGACGGCACACGGGTTCCAGGAATTCTGGGGCTATCTCTATCACCTCGACGCCATGCAGGGGGTAAGCTTCCCCGACATCAACAAGACCTCAACCGAGCAGGGTATCGCACCACCTTGCAGGAACACGCCGATTCCTGGGATGGCGGAAGACCCGGCGGCAGTGGACGCAAAAACCACGACCTGCCTGACACCGCCGCGTCCAATGCTCGCGTGCAAATCCTCCGACGGGTCGCCGGCCAACCAGTCATGCAAGGACGAAGGGCCGCTGACGCTCGAGCGCTCCAAGACGATTGACGAAGAGATCTCGGCCAAGGTCATCGATTTCCTCGACCGCAACGACCCGAAAAAGACCAACAAGCCGTTCTTCGTCTGGTACAACCCCGCACGCATGCACATCACCACCATGCTGCCGGACAAGTACCTGAAGATGGTTGGTGAGGAGGGCGGCAAGGACTGGGGTGTCAACGAAGCCGGCATGAAACAGATGGATGACAACATCGGCTATGTTTTGAAGAGGCTCGAGGAGATGGGAGAACTCGACAACACCATCGTTGTCTTTACCACCGACAACGGAGCCGAGACGATCACATTCCCGGACGGGGGCACCACTCCGTTCAAGGGCGGAAAGCTCAGCACCTGGGAAGGCGGCATGCGTGCGCCGCTCGTGGTTCGGTGGCCAGGGCACATCGAGCCCGGTACGGTCAAGAACGACATGTTCTCGGCCCTTGACTGGCTGCCGACGTTTGTGAATATCGCCGGTGGTCCCAAGGGCGATGGCCTGAAAAAAGAGATCGAGACAGGCAAGTATCCTGGCATCGTCAAGACCACGCTCGACGGGATCGACCAGCGCGACTTCCTGGAAGGCAAGTCGCCATCCAAGCGCGACTCGTTCCTGTACTATTCCGGCAAGGAGCCTTCGGCAGTCCGCTACAAGAACTGGAAGATGTATTTCGCAATGGTGTCCGACGATCCCGCGGGCTTCATCCACGGCGTTCAGCCATATTCGTGGACGCAGGTCGTAAACATCAAGCGCGATCCGTTTGAGACCTCGGTCGGACAGCAGATCAAGACCCTTTTTGGAATGGCCGGCGCCATCGCGTCACCGTCCACCGCTTATGTCTATGATTGGAACATCTTGCCCATCGGCCAGCAGTTGTGGCTGAAGCATCTCGAGAGCTACGTCGACTTCCCGCCTCTGCAGAATCCCGCAAGCTACAATCTGGAGCAAGTGATGCAGCAGGTCCGCGAAATGAAGACTGGTCACGACTGACGCGCAGGCGAATAACGACATTTGTAGCGGCCGTCACATGGCGGCCGCTACATCAGTATGCTCAAGGGCTGCAGAGGGCCGAACGATGAGCGATTTCACCCAAGCAGATCATGATGAACCGCGGTGGGCTCCGGTGCTGGCAATCCTCGGGGTGTTTGCCTTTCTGGAGGTGCTGCCGCATCACGTCTACGCCCTGCCGCGGTGGATATCATATGCGGTTCTGGTGGCAGCCATTGTACCGATGGTCCTTGTCACGCTTTCCAGCGAAAATGCCGTGTGGCTGCGGATCGAGCATGTCGCCATCATGCTGCTCGCCAGTGTTTACGCGGGGAATACGGCTGCGGAGCTTGGCGACATGGTCGGGATTATCACCGTGCATCCGCCTGAAACGCGATCAGTATCGCTGTTGACCTCGTCCTTTACGATCTGGATCACCAACGTCCTCACCTTTTCTTTGCTTTACTGGCAGATCGACGCGGATGGCCCCGCGCGCATCGCGCGCGGAACAGCAGGACGACCCGACTGGCTTTTTCCCCAGGCGTCGGCTCTCGAATCAGCCGCGCCGGACTGGCGACCGCTCTACTTCGACTATCTCTCGCTCGCGTTCAACACGGCGACCGCCTTCAGTCCCACCGACGTGCTGCCACTCACGCGACGTGCGAAGGGACTGATGATGCTCGAAAGTGCCATTGCTCTGCTGACCCTCGTCTTGGTGGCCGCGCGCGCGGTCAATGTCATTCCGTAGCGTCTTGAAGCGTCGCGGTCGTTCATTCGTGCCGTACAGATCAAAGGTGCCTGTATGTCAATCGAAGCCGATCAACTTTCAACAATGATCAATCACGCGGTGGCACCAGCGTTCATGCTCAATGGCGTAGCCGCGATGGTGGCTGTCCTGGTCAACCGGATTTCCGGCGTAACCGAGCGGATTAGAAGCCTCCGCGAAATTGATGAGGGCGATATCGCCCGAGCTCCGCTGAACAAGGAAATTGCGGACCTGAGGCGGCGTGAACGCCTCTTGAACAGTGCATTGCACTTGGCTGTGCTGGCGGGAATAGGCGTGACGCTTCTACTCCTGTTCGGGTTCGTGGTTGCCTTTTTGGAATATCGTCACGAACCTGGGGCGGCCGTGCTCTTTATTGCCGCCCTTTGTTTTCTCGCTGGATCTCTCTTCCGATTTCTGCAGGACATCCGGCTGTCGCAAGGCGAACACAACGATCGTCAATTGCGATGATCGTTGAACTGTTCAAAGCGCGCTTGCCCTTATCTGAAGTGGTAGAAAACCGAGGATCAGACCCAGCTGGACTAATTCATGGTTCTCGCAATTGACGCCCACTGCGCAATACCCGGCCATCGCCGAGATGGTGTCGTTGAACTTACAGCCGATGCACACGTCCCCCCCGACGTCGGGCACCAGCGCCGCCTACCGGGGCGCAGGCCAACGACGACGCCCCCCCAGGTTGCAGTTTCATACCGCTCCACGCCGGCCAGAATCCCGCCAATGAAGGATTTTCGTTTCCGCCGGCACGGCCGTCATGCCACCGAACACACCATGGTGGCCGTTCTGATCTTATGGACCGCCTAGGCCGCGCCGTCCGTGCCCGGGATCAATAGCAGGGCGGGAAGGGATAGTGGCCGCATTGCGGGCCGTTGTCGTAGGAATTGTAGTAGTGGGGGAGGGCTGCCGCTGCTCCTACCGCGTCGCCGGCACAACCCCCGCCCAGGCGCCGTGATAGACCGGCGCCTGCCAATAGGAGCCGCCCACGCGGTTGATGTTCGTGTCGCCGACATGAACGTCGTTCCCCCGCAGGCCGCCACGCAAATCACCGCCCGCAAAGTCACCACCGAACCTGCCTCCACCACCGAAGCTACCGCCGCCAATCCCTCCACCGCCCCCGAAGCGATCGATGAAAGGAGCTGCCAGTCCAGAGGCGCCGGTCAGGTTGCCCTCCAGCACGGTTATATCGAATGTCAGCGTTGTTCCATCCAGTTTGGGTGTCTTGAGCGTCACGACAGCATCGCTGACGTCTGGTACGGTAAAGCGGGTCCAGAGCTTCTCAGAGCGCGGATGGGGCAAATTGATATCGCGAAGCTCCACACAAAGTGAGAAAGACCCTTTAAAGCTGAGAATCTGCGCGACTGGAATCTCAAATTAACTGCAACTGTGAAGACGCCATTGATTGGCGGCCTGCATGGGTCATTATTTCGTCGAAAGCGCACTTTGTTCCCACCCTTCGTATGGCCCGCAGCATTCGAAGCATCTCTGGTCCAGCCAGCTCAACGATGGCTCGACCAGGATGCGAAAATCTACGTCCAGCACCGGATCAGCGAGCACGGCGCCGAACTGCTTAAATGGCTGGAGGAGGGGCTCACTTCTGCGTCTGCGGGGATGCTAGCCGCATGGCGAAGGATGCCGCGACCCTCAGTGAGCTCGTCGCGTGTCATTGGAACATGAGCGGTAGCAAGGCGGAGGAGTATGTAGAGGCGCTCGCGGCTGCAAAGCGATATCTCCGGACGTTTACTGACCTCGCCTGGAGGCCGTTCGAGCCTAGTACATGAACGCTTCAGGAGGAGCCACTCGATCCGCTTGGACGCATTTCAGGATTCCTCGGCGATGCGCAGGTGGCTATGCATGTTCGGGTGGAAACGGCAATAGTACTCCACTATCGCGACTTCGGAACAGTACGGGCTCACGTGGCAACGTTGCGTGCTGCAGAGCGTCTTGAAGGTTCAGCTTCTTCCATAAATTAGCGCTATGCCCGAAGTCCGCTCTATCAAGCACTTAACCCACTCGGGTAAGAGTTTGCCGGTTATTTCAAGGCGAAATAAATCAATCTGGCGATGGGCAAAGCGGAGCGTATCGATCTACGCTCCGCCGTTAGTTCAGGATTTAGCCCTGCTGGCCGCCCGGCGCGCCTTCACTCCCGATGCCATTGTCTCAAGGGTCTGAACGGTCGTCGGCCAGTCGATGCAGCCGTCGGTGATGCTCTGGCCGTAGATGAGCGCCTTTCCGGGGATCAGGTCCTGCCGGCCGCCGACAATGTTACTCTCGACCATTGCCCCGATGATCGTATCGTTGCCGTCGGCGAGCTGCTGCGCAACGTCCTGCAGGACGGCGGGCTGGTTCTCCGGATTCTTACGGCTGTTGGCGTGGCTGGCGTCGATCATGATGCGCGGGTCGAGCTTTGCGTCTCGGGCGGCAGCCATTGCGGCCGCAACGCTCTCGCGATCATAGTTCGGTTGCTTCCCGCCGCGTAGGATGATGTGGCAATCCTCATTGCCGCTTGTCGAAGCGATTGCTGCGTGTCCGCCCTTCGTCACCGCCGGAAAATGATGCGGCTGCGAAGCAGCCATGATGGCGTCGAGGGCGATACGGACATCGCCGGTGGTGCCGTTCTTGAAGCCGATCGCCGAGGACAGGCCGGAGGCGAGTTCTCTATGAACCTGGCTTTCGGTCGTGCGGGCACCGATGGCACCCCAGCTGACGAGGTCAGCGATGTATTGCGGTGTGATCGTATCGAGGAACTCGCAGCCCGCCGGCAGCTCGAGGTCATTCACATCGAGCAGCAGCTTGCGAGCGATGCGCAGACCGTCCTCGATCCGGAAGCTGCCGTCGAGGCCGGGATCGTTAATCAGGCCTTTCCAACCGACCGTCGTCCGCGGCTTTTCGAAGTAGACGCGCATGACGATTTCGAGGTCGCCCTGCAGCCGGTCGCGCTGTTCCTTGAGCCGCTTGGCGTAGTCGATCGCAGCGACGGGATCGTGGATGGAGCAGGGGCCGACAACGACGAGAAGCCTGTCGTCCTTTTTTGTCAGGATATCGTGGATGGCGCTGCGTGCACCGAGCACTGTCTTGCTGACAGTCTCGTCACGCGGCAGTTCATCGATGATGCGTGCAGGCGAGGAGAGTTCGACGATATTGGTAATGCGCAGATCGTCAGTCGGGTTTGTCACGGTATTGGTCTCCAGGAGGTCATACCGGGCGCATAAAAAACCGCCAGGTAGACTAGCGGTTGGTCGGATAAAGATTGCGTCTTTCTTAGTTACGCACTTTCCCGCTTCCGCCCCGAGGCACGGAAGTAATAAAATCGGGAAACATATGTGCAAGCGATCGACATGGCGGCTTGCTACAGGAATGCGGACGAGTTGTCACTACCCGTCTTCGACTCGCCAGCAATTATGCCGGATCGGATTCGTTGTGTGGCTGCACGACGCAGCGCTTTTCAGGGCAAGCCTCCAACATCTAATGCAGCCGAATTGCTTGGAGTTAGCAGGCCGCAAAGTACGATTTGGTCGAGGGATGCTGCACCTCGTGATCGCGAAATAGCTGTCACAGGGAATGACCCCGGCGGCGATCGCCGCCCGGTGCTTGACGATTGCGTTGACCGACTGCGGGTTGAGAGTCCGGCGCGACAACGTTCGTCCGATTGCCCAGAACACCTGCCCCTCGCCGCGGTAACCAAGCGCGTAGTGCCCCCACCGGCCAGCCGGTGAGATAGACGACAAGGTCCCGTTCGTACTGCTGGGTCTTGGTGTGGCCGAGACGGATTGCAAGGGGGAGGGGGCGCAGTTCCGGACAGGAATGGTGGGCCCGAGGTGCGTTGGTCGGTGTGCAGCCCGGCGATCTCGCCTCGCCGACAGCCGCCGGAGGCCAACGCGACCATCAGGATGGTCCGGTCGCGGAGATCGCGGAGGGTGAACCCTTTTTCCGCCCTGGAGGGACTCTTTCCAAAAGGCGAGCACAGGTCCATGGTATCTAGGGCTATCTAATCGCTTATGCGTTCGCTTGGCCAACACGACTGGTCGGAGATATACAATAGCCACCGCCGCGTAACTGTTTCAGCATGTCCGAGCCGGAACTCCGACGACTTGTTTGGGATCGGAGAGATTCGGGTGATGGCCAGCCTTGTTGCATTCCCAATTTGGAGGGCTCCAATGAAAAGCTTGCACAAGCCAGTCGCAGCCTTTGCTTTCCTCGTTCTCGCCGCAATCATTGCATCATGCACCACCGGCGGACCAGGAGCGCGGTCCCTGAACGAACCTGCGAATTCTGCCTGCGCATATGGCTTCGCGCCTAGTGACGGCTCATGTGACTTTTAAGGTCAGCCTAAAATTCTGATTCACAGTCTGTTCGGACGACCTCGAACCAACCAAAACTAGAGCGCCTATGAGAAAGGCGTGCTGGTCCTATCCGGAAGTCTAGGTTATCCGATCAGATCTCCAGGCTCCGATCGTCCTTTGTTTGGTTGCGCTGCCGCGCTGGCTCCCGGTAAACCTATAGCTAAGAGCAAGTCTACAGGATTAATGGGCATCCTCGCTATTGGTCACTCGAGGCGTCCTTTGTCCAGCGGCGGATGCAATTGCAGCTGAGCATGGTCAACGCCCGGTTGATTATAGCCGCGCGAACTTGATAATTTCGTATCTCGCAGATGGCCCGGAGGAGAGGACATGGGCGCGGCAAATTCGGAAACTACAAATAGGCCCGTCGCAATTCTTGTCGATGACAATGCAGAGGTCCGCGACTCGCTGGAGGAGTTGCTAAGTTCGGTAGGAATCGACTCGATCTCGTTTTCCTCGGCTCAGGAAGTGCTAAACGCAACGCTTCCAGGCCGTCCTGGCTGTATCGTTCTCGATGTGCGAATGCCGGGTCTGAGCGGCATGGATCTCCAACAGGTCCTCGCAACCAAAGGCATACTGACGCCGATCGTATTCTTGACGGGTCATGGTGACATTGCCATGAGCGTCGAAGCAATGAAGGCAGGCGCACATGATTTCCTGACGAAGCCGGTGCGTGACCAGACGTTCCTAGACGCCGTATCGACCGCCATCGCTGCCGACATCGCTCGAAGGGCGGCCTCGGCCGTAGCCCAAACGAACTCGGCGTTCTATGAGACACTTACGCCCCGCGAACGGGAGGTTCTGAGGTTTGTGGTCTCTGGTGCCATGAACAAGCAGATCGCGTTCGATCTTGGTATTAGCGAAATTACTGTGAAGCTCCACCGGAGCAACATGATGAAAAAGATGAACGCGCGGTCCGTCTCCCATCTATTCAGCGTCTGTCGGTCGCTTCCAACGGATATCCAGAGCCAGTTGAACATGGCTTCCGCTGCGGGGAAGTCAGTCGCAGGATCGGTGGCAAGAGCGCATTCTGCTTAACTCAGCATACGGGGCCACGACGACAGGTCGTTCGCAGAGGCAGTATCCAGAGGGGCTTAAATGGAACTATCCTCATCGCGGCAGCGCCGCGCCTTAGCGGCGGCAGTCAGCGTCGCGTGCGCTTTGCTTACGCTATTAACTCGCGAGCCATCTGCCCTATTGGTCGCGGTCGCAACTGTGTGCATTTGCATCGGCTGGAAAGAGGGATTGGCGGCCGTGGCAGCCGTCAGCCTGATATCAGCGGTTATTTTCCTTGCGCCGGACTACGGATCGGAAAATGGTCTTGCTAGGTCCTTTGCGTTTGGTTTTGGGGCATTTGGCCTGTGGCTGGTGGTAAAGATCTTCAGGACCATCGCCTTTTATGAACGGGTTTGCCAGGGCGATGGGCCTAGCATCTTCGATACTCCGGGCCTCGGCTGGTCCGCCTATCCGGACGGCCGCCTTCGGTTTCTCAATCACGCAGCCCTCGAGTACATTGGCGTTAGGGCCGAAGAGATGTGCGAGATCATGGATGCCGACGACTTTTTCTGGGTGAAATTTGTCCATCCAGACGATGTCGAGGCGAGCATGGCGCAATGGCGCCGCAGCCTCGAGACGGGCGAGCCGATGATCGAGGAAAAGCGTTTACGCCGGTTCGATGGTACCTATCGATGGTTTCGCGATACGGCTGTTACCTCGCGCGATGAGGGAGGGCGAATTATAGGCTGGTATGGCCATGCCGAGGACATCGACTACCAGCGCCGGGCGGAAGCCGCGCTACGCCAGAGCGAGAGGGAACTCAGGCTGCTGGTCGATACCGTTCCCACTATGATCTGGCTGATGACGCCAGCGGGATTGCCCTACTATTTCAACAAACGGTTCGTCGACTGGGCGGGCGTCGACTCGGCCAAGGAGGAACCGCGAGGCACGCGGCAATTTGCTTCGCATGTGGAGTTGTTCCATCCCGACGACCAGGCGGCCGTCAAGGCCGTGTTCCAGACATCCTTTACCCGTGGAGAGCCACTCCAGCACAAAGGTCGGCTGTGTCGGAAGGATGGCGAGTATCGCTGGATCGATTCGCGCTTTGAACCGCTACGCGATGAAGATGGCACTATCCTTCGCTGGTACGGCGTAAACTTCGATATCGATGACGAGGTCCGAGCTCAGGAATCCCTTCGTTTGGCAGATGAACGCCTCGCGCGCGCCTTGCGCGCCGCCAGCCTAGCCGAACTATCGATGTCCATTGCACACGAACTCAACCAGCCGCTGCAGGCGGTCGTGGCAAACGCCGGCGCGTTCCGGAGATGGCTGAACGCCGATCCTCCAAACTACAATCACGCAAGCCGGGTCGCCCAGAAAATCTTCAGAAACGCCGACGCGGCTGCGCAGGTGATCAGCCGCATTCGGGCGTTGTTCGGCAAAAGCGAGGGTGAACAGCACTCGATCGATCTGAACGCGGTAATCCGCGACACGTGTGATCTCATGGGTGACAGGCTCGCATCCAGCAGCATAAAGCTGGACCTTCACCTCGATCCCCGTCTTCCTTCGACGACCGCCGATCGCGTTCAGATAGAGCAGGTCGTCCTCAACCTCGTCCGCAACGGTATCGAAGCGATGCAGGATGTCAGCACCAACCTGCGAAGCCTGCGGATCGCATCGCGGCGTCAGAATGACGGAACAGTCGAGGTCGAAGTGCGAGATCGCGGCTGCGGGCTCAGCGATCCGGAACGGATTTTCGAGGCGTTCTACACAACCAAGCCGGATGGAATGGGAATGGGCCTGGCAATCTGCCGCTCGATTGTCGAGGCACACTGTGGACGGCTTTGGGCGGAAAATGTCGAGCCTGGGGGTGCATCCATAACCTTCAGCCTCCCCATGCGAGCCACCGACCCAACCAAAATACCCCCGCAACAGCAAGCGCCTCAGTGACACTTTTAGAGGTTGATCCGGGGATCGGCCACCGACTGTGCGATCTCGATGAGCGTGTTGACCAAGATGTACAGCATTCCGAAGACGATGGCGACGCCGAGTACCGCCGGGAGATCGGCGCTGGCAAAAGCCTGGACTGCGTAAAGACCTAGACCAGGCCACCCGAAAACGCGCTCGACAACAAGCAAATTGCCGAAGAGAAGGCGGAACTGGAGGCTGAGCATGGACAATGGGGCCGTGGCGGCATTACGCAAACCGTGGCGCAACAGCACACTTGTTTCGCTGAGACCTTTGCCGCGTGCCGTGCGAACAAAAGCCTGACTCATAACATCGTGAAGTGCACCGTTTAGGCTTCGCCCAACCGCGACGCCGATGGGCAACGCCAGTGCAAGCGCCGGCAAGATCATATGTAGCAACGCATCGACGCTTACTGCGGGCCGGCCGACCAGTAGTCCATCTATGACGTTGAACCCCGTTGGGCCTGCGAAGTCGCGGCAGCTCAGTCGACCCGCTCCAGGAAGCCAACGGAGCCGGAACCAGAAAAAGTAGGTGAGAAGCAAGGCCGAGAGAAAGATCGGCGTGGTGCCTATCCCGACCATTGCGAATCTTATTCCGCGCGATGCAGGAATCAGGAACTGAAGCGCCGTCAAGACTCCGGCGAGCACCACTCCCAAAGCGATCGACGTCAGTCCGAGTTCAAGCGTGGCGGGAAGATATTGCCGTATGTCGTCGGTCACCGGCCGCCGCGTCCTTACCGATGCCCCGAGATCAGCATGTGCGAGGCGCAATAGAAAGCGCCCGTACTGAACCACTACCGGGTCGTCCAGTCCGAGCTGCACGCGCATCGCTTCAACCGTTTCCGGCGGAGCGTTTGGCCCGGCAATGGCTCGCGCCGGGTCGGCGGGGATGATGCTTTGGAGGCCGAAAACGATGAAGCTCATTACCAGGACAACGACGATCGCGCCCACGACGCTCTTGATAATATATGCCAGCATCTACGCCCCCCTCAAAGTGGCGCGAATGCCGTCGCCTGCAAGATTGGCGAGGAAGCAGAGGACAAAGATGATTGCGGCCGGGAGGATCGGCAGCCACCAATGAACGGTGAGACTGTCGAGTGCGCGCGATGTCATCGCTCCGAGTTCAGGAGACGGCGCAGGAAGTCCAAGCCCAAGGAACGACATCAGCGACATCGTCATGATGATGTTGACGAGATCGAGTGACGCCCCGATGAGCAAGGCCGGCACCACTCCGGGCAACAAGTAACGCAACAGCAGGCGCGAACCCTTGACGCCGGCGATACGCGCCGCCTCGACATGCGGGCGTACAATGAGACGACGAATTTCATCGCGGGCGATCCGCGCGTACCAGGGCCACCAGGTAATGGCGAGCGCGATCATCGTGTTAACGAGCCCTGGACCAAGCGAAGCCACGACAGCGAGCGCAATGATCGTTCCTGGAAGGACTATGAACAAGTCGATAATCCGGCCTATGAACAGATCGACCTTGTCGCCCATCAGGCCCGAAATAAGGCCGACCAGTGAGCCCGCAGCGAGACTGAAACCGATAACGGCCAGCCCTGGCAGCCACGTATAATGAACGCCAAGGATCACGCGCGAGAATAGGTCGCGGCCGATTTCATCAGTGCCGAACCAATGTCCAGCCGAAGGCGGCAGGTAGGCAGCGGCAACCCTCAGCTGTGGGTCGTAAGGTGTGATCCAGGGTGCCAGCACAGCGACCACGGTGACAACAGGCACGCCGACAATGCCGACGCTTTCAAGCCAACCGGCACGCCGGACGAAATCGCGCCAGTTAAACCGAGGTCGCGCAGGCATCGTATCCGGTCTTGGCGTGTCGGTCATCGCCAGCCTCCCATCCGCTGGCTCGGCATCGCTGCGACGAGAGATCTAGTGTAGGCGGATTGCGGTGCCGCGACGATTGCATCTGGATCGGCAATCTCGACCAACTCGCCGTCCTTCAGTACCGCGACGCGGTCGGCTATGATCCTGGCGGCCGCGAGATCGTGGGTCACGAAAAGCATCGCCATGTCGAGTCGACGCCGAAGGTCGCTGAGGAGGTTCAAGGTGGTGGCCGCCAGCGACACGTCCATAGCGCTGATCGGCTCATCACAGAGCAGAAGCCTTGGGGGGAGGATTACCGCGCGAGCCAAAACGGCACGCTGGCACTGGCCGACCGATATCTCAGCCGGCAGCGCGTCCATCAGGAAGGGATCGAGGCCGACCATCTTTATTGCCTCTCCCACGCGACGACGGCCATAGTCACTGTCCAGCGAAACGGCGCGCAGGCGCTCGCCGATCTGCTCACCGATCGTAAGCCAGGGCGTCAGCGCCGCCACGGGGTCTTGAAAAACCATCTGCGGAGGAACCTTGTCGAACCGTGCAACAATGCCGCTACTGGGTTCCATTAGCCCGGCAGCAATCCTCAGTAGGGTAGACTTGCCGGCGCCACTCTCGCCCACAAGGGCCACGCACTCGCCAAGCTTGATCGAGAGGTTGACCGACCTTAGAACTGGCTCCGGTTGACGTCGTCCCCAAATCGATTTGGCGCCTGTCGGATATGTTTTTCCGACGTTGGACAGCTTCAAGGCGGCGGTCTCCTTGATCACTTGGGCTGGCCATGGTTTCGCATCAGCGACCTGCGATGACAGAAATGGGGTTTGTTCATGGTGAAGGCAGGCGACTCTGCCGTCGTGGACGGAAGTTGGCACCAGCGGTGGCCGGGCTGCCATGCAATCTGGCTGTGCGATAGGGCACCGTGTCGCGTAAGCGCAGGCGTTTTCAACATTTATGGAGGGTGTGCGCTCGGACGGGAGCGTGGGCAGCGGGCGCCGTCGATCAGAGTCCAGGTCGAAACGAGCGGCGAGGAGGCCGGCCGAATAGGGGTGCGCGGCATTGCGTGCCACTTCCTGAATTCGGCCCATTTCAACGATGCGTCCAGCGTAGAGAACCAGGATGCGGTCGGCCAGCGAGGCTGCCACACTGAGATCGTGCGTAACGAGCAGAATTGCCGTCGTCTGATCGCGGGCAAAATCGCTCAACAGGTCGAGAATCTGCGCCTGCATGATGAGGTCGAGCGCGGTAGTTGGCTCATCGGCAATGAGCAGCTTCGGTCTTGCCATCATCGCCATGGCAATAAGCACTCGCTGACGCTGCCCCCCCGACAAGCGATGCGGAAGCGCATCGGCGATGCGGTCCGGGTCGGGCAGGCCGGTTCGGCTGAGCCAGTCCACGATCGATCCCTCGGAGCCCCAATTGGATTCTCGCATCTGGTTGCGGATTGTCATCGTGGGGTTGAGCGCGCCCATCGGATCTTGGGGAATCGAGCGCACGAGGCGGCGTCGGACCAACTGCCACGTTCGCCTTCCCGCACCGACTAGCTCGATGCCCCCCAGTCTGACAGAGCCCGCAATCTGCGGCAGGTGTTCGCGCGGCAGGAGGCCCTGAAGCGTCAGCCCGATGCTCGTCTTGCCGGAACCGCTTTCACCAACCAGCGCGACGATCTCGCCCGGAAACATATCGAAACTGATGTCATCAAGGACGCGGGAAGGACGGCCTTCGCGGCTGAGAATGACTGAGAGATCCTTGACGGTAAGGACGGAATCGGTCGCGCGTTCGGACAATCGGTGCGAAAACTTGACCATCTTTGATACGAGCCTGTCTGCTTCTGAAATGGACCGGATGGCCGGAGCTCAAGGTCCCCAGCGAACGGTGGCGAAGTCGATGTTGCCTGGTGGGTACACGGGACGCAGGCCAAGGTCCTTCAGACCCTGGGCGTGGACAACCACATCGTTGACTTCGACGAGCGGGATGACGATACCGGCATCGAAATACATCTGCCCTGCTCTCTCGTAGAGAGAGTTGCGTTCCTTAACATTGGTCAACCGCCCTGCCTGGTCGACAATGGTATCGGCTTCCGGCAACACCCGACCAAAAAAGTTGAGAGGGCCATTTTTTGCGAAGAACACCTTGGCCTGACTCTCTGGATGAGCGGCCTCCGGGCCCGCGATCGTGAGCAGCAAATCGGGAGGGTTTGGGTCGTTCTTCAAGTTGTAGGCAGCGCCGGATGGCAGCACGTAAGCCTTTGCCTTTACTCCGATCAGTGCCAGTTGCGCTATCATCAGGTCGGCTATGCGGCCGTAGCTCGGGGCAGCGCTATGGAGGCCAATGACCAAGTTGATCTCGCCTCGTTTCGCGATAGCTGCTTTGGCTGCCTCGAAGTCAGTCGGGAACCTGACCGAATTCACCGGGTCGAGCATCACGTTCGGATAAACCGACTTTGGCAGGCTTGCGAACCCTCCAAAAGCGTCCTTGACCCAAAGTGCCGGGTTGATCGCCGTCAAGACGGCATTTCGGACCTCAACGTCGTCGAGCGGCGACTTCGGCTTAACGAAGAGATCATACGGTATCATGCTCGGGGCGGCGGTAATCTCCAACCCCTCCGGCAAGGTAGTGAGTTGCGCGAACGGATAATTGATCGGCACGGCATCGATCGCACCCGCCTGCAATTGCAGTATCTGCTGGCTGATATCAGGAACGACCGAAATCTGGATCTCCCCGAAGAATGGTTTCTTACCCCAATAGTCGTCGTTTCGTTCGAGTACATAGCGCTGGCCGCGTTTGAATTCAGCCAGTTTGAATGGCCCCGTGCCGACCGCATGTTCATTGAGCCAAGTCGTCGCGAAGTCGTGGTTGTCATGCTCGGTGACCGCTCCTGGACTGATGATCTTGGGCCCCCACGCACTGGACAGGGTATCGAGGAACGAAGGCTGATGGTGGCCCAGCGTGAGCACGACCGTTGAATCGTCTGGTGCTCTCATGTCCTTCACGTTGGCCAGCATGTAGCTCAGAATCAGCCCGTGATCGCGGCGGCGTTCGAAAGATTTTATGACCGCCGCAGCATTGAATGGCGTGCCATCATGGAACTTGACACCGTCGACCAAGTGGAAAGTGTATGTCAGCCCGTCGTCCGAGATCTCCCAGCTCCTGGCAAGCAAGCCAACTATCCTGGTTGAACCCGGCTCGTATTCGACGAGACCCTCGTAGACGTTGTTGAGTGCGCTCATTGCGCCCGTCTCAAACCCGTTGTCCGGATCGAATGTGCCAATGTCGGCTACGTAAGGTATGCGAAGGACCTCTTGCGCGTGGACGATCCCCGACGGACCTAGGAGACCCACCGCAAGCACCAGTATGCTGTGGCAGAAGCTGCACCTGGTGAATTGGTTGGTTGGACGAAGGTACGTCTGCACTAAACTCCCCTTCCGCTCGATCGCTCAGAATGCCTGCAGAACGGTTTCCGCCTGAGGCGTCTATCCGTCTCCGCGCCACCTGGTTATGAGCGATTTTCTATCTCTGACTGTTGTTGGAGGCTTTCCGGGCGGTGTTGCGCAAACTGTACTTCCGAGATCGATTGTGGTCCATTGAGCCGTACGCACGGGTTACCCTATACCTAGGGCATAGATTTTCCGGATCGTGAAAGCGCTCTCGGCTGAGGCTGAAGGGCCTCGCGGGCCGGCGAAATGGCTGAGAAGCTGCCGCACGCGAAGGGGACGCCGCTGCGGCCGCCCCCCTCATCACCTCGTGGCAAATCAGTCGAAGACATTACAAAAGCGCTTCGGGCGGCACAGTTGCTTGCGTTCAAGCGTCGCGTGGATCGATTCCGTCCGCTGGCCACTAGACGCTATGATCGCCATTCCCTGAGGGTTTACAATTCTCCAGCCTTCACACCAGTGTCATGCCTCCATCAACGTGAAGCTCGATCCCGTTGACGAAGCTTCCGCCATCGGAAGCGAGAAAGAGCGCGGCACGCGCCAGCTCTTCCGGCCGACCCAGGCGACCGGCAGGGATGAGGGAGGCCATGTAGTCTTCGAAAGCTGGGCGGTCAGCATCCAATACACCAAGCTTGGCAAGGATTTCGGTCTCGACAGGTCCCGGACTCAAAATATTGACGCGGATCCGTCGGGACTTGAATTCGATTGCCCAGTTTTTTGCAAAGGCGGCAATCGCTGCTTTCGAGCCCGCATAAACGGTGTGGTTCGGCAGGATCTTGGTGGCCGCAAGTGAGCTCGTAACGATGATGCTGCCGCCATCGCGAATTAGCGGGGCGATTGTCTGCACGCCGAAAAATACGCCGCGGGTATTGATCGCAAAATGTCGATCATAATCCTCCGGCGTCACCTCGGCGGATGGGACGAGATTGATGATGCCGGCATTGGCCATGTAGATGTCAAGGTTGCCGAAGCGGTTTTTAACGAAGTCCGCGAGCCGGCGATGGTCTTCCAAATCGGCGGAATCGCCAACGAAGCCGATGGCCGACGCACCAATTTCTTTCGCCGCGCGGTCGACGACATCCTGTCTCCGTCCGGTAATAACGACCTGCGCTCCCTCTTCTGCGAAGAGCTTAGCGCTTGCCTTGCCGATGCCGCTGTTGCCACCAGTGATTACGGCGACCTTGTCTTTGAGATGTTGCATTGTTTATCTCCTTTCAACGAGAAATGAGATAGATGCTGCCATCCCGCGTCGTTAGATCATGGGCAGGCACATGATCTGTGCCGCGGAGATGCAAATGCCCAACCTGCTAAACGAGACATCTGGATTGATGGCTTTCTTGCGGACCGTGGAAGCCGGCTCATTCAGCGCCGCCGCTCGGGACCTCGCGACGACACCTTCGGCGGTCTCGAAAGGTGTGGCCCGGTTGGAAAAGAGGATTGGCGTGAGGCTCTTTCTGCGCTCGACCCGTGCCGTGACCCTCACACAGGACGGACAGGTCTTCTTCGATCGCGTTGCACCCTTGTTGCGGGACTTAGATTCGAGCGACGAGGTAATCAGGTCCGAAGTCTCCGCCTCGGGTCGTCTGCGTGTCAGCATGCCGAGCGAATTGGCGCCTTTGCTGCTGCCGCGACTGTTCGGCGGCTTTGCAGCGGAGTATCCCAACCTGCATCTCGATATCGGCCTTACTGATCGCTTCGTTGATCTGATCAGGGAAGACTACGATGTCGCGCTGCGCGTTGGCAGTCCCACGTCGGGCGATCTCATGGTGCGCCATCTTGCTGATCTGCCGATGGCGACGGTGGCGTCTCCAGCTTTCTTGGAGGCCTGGGGCAACCCCGCGACTGCCGCTGCTCTATCCGCTGTTCCGTTCGCCCGTTATTCGCTTGGCGGCATAACGCAGGCTCTGCGTCTGCCGGACGGGACGAGCTTTGTGCCCGCCGGACGCGTCGATTGTGATTCCGGGGCCGCCCTCATTCAGGCTGCGCTCGGTGGGCTGGGTGTTGCCTACCTGTTGCGATGCCTGGTCGCGAGAGAACTGGAAACCGGTGCGCTGGTCACGGTCGCGCCGGAAGTTGCATTTCCGAGGTCACCGTTCAATGCGCTGCACGCCTTCGGCCGCACAGTGCCGTTGCGGGTCAGGCTTTTCTGCGACTTCGTAGCTCGTGAGGCAAAGCTTCTTGAAGCGATCTGAGCAGTCGTGAAGATCCTTCGCAAGCGGATCGGTCCTCGAAAGTAACTACTAGACTGCCCTGATCAAAATCCGACTCCTCCTGCTTCGCGGGTTGCCGTGGGAAGGCTTTCCCATGCCCTGATCAGTTCGCCGATCGAACTGACCTCCATCTTCCGCATGACGTTGGCGCGGTGGAGCTTGACGGTGACCTCACTGATACCGAGGTCAAAGGCAATCTGCTTGTTGAGGCGTCCACACGCTACTTCGCGCAGGATCTCGCGCTCGCGGTGCGTGAGTGTCTCCAGGCGCTCGAGGTTGCGCTTGACGATGACAGCTTCCGCGCGCCGAGCCGCATCTAGCTCCATTCCGGCAATCACCGCATCAAGCAGCGTCTGATCGCGCACCGGCTTGGTAAGGAAATCCACCGCGCCCGCTTTCATCGCCTGAACGGTCATCGGGATGTCGCCGTGTCCGGTAAGAAAGATGATCGGCTTCAAATTACCGCTTCGTGCCAAGTGATGCTGCAGATGAAGCCCACTGGCTCCAGGCATTCGTACGTCCAGGATTAGGCAGCCTGGGCTGTCCAATATATCTGCGTCCAGGACTTCCTGGGTCGAGGCAAAGGTTACCGGCCGATAACCGGCCGAGAAAATCAACTCCGACAAGGCCTCTCGAACGGCCGCATCGTCATCAACGATAATGACATTCGGCTGGGCTTCACTCTCGTTTTGCGATGGCAGCGTCAATATCCGGGACTGTTGCTCCATGTCACCCTCCATTTCTCCGTTCTTGCAAGGCCTCTGCTATGGCTGCGAGCAGGGCAGGGGCGTCGAAAGGCTTGCGGAAAAAGCCGCTGATGCCTCGGGCGCGGCTCTGATCCGCTATTTCATGGCGACCGGTGATTAGGAAGACTGGGAGTTCCGGGCGGGCCTTCTTCACAATGTCACGAAGCTCAAAGCCATCCGTGCCCGGCATGCCAATGTCCGTTATCAGGACATCGAGGTCCGCTAGCCCGCGAACAAGCAACTGTCCCGCCGACCTGAAACTGCAAGCCGTATACCCGGCAGACTCTAATAGCTCTTCGAGCGACTCGAGCAGCCTTGGATCGTCATCGACAACCGCGACGACCGGTCTCCGGTTCTCCATGCCTAATTTCCTCCCGCTCGGCGTGAGTGGGTGATCGGTATCTCCAGTCTCTCTGCGATACGCACGAGATCGGCGAGCGAAGCTGCTCCCATTTTCTGCATCACGTTCCTTCGATGAATTTGCAGCGTGACTTCACTGATCCCCAGCTCGGAGGCCGCCTGCTTGTTGAGGAGCCCACTGACCACGAGTGGCAACACGTCGCGCTCTCGTGGCGTAAGCTCCAGATATCGCTGTCTTAGCTCGCTTATTTCAGCGCGTTCCGATCTCCTTATCCGGTCTTCGGAAATCGCGGCGTGAACCGCCGCCATAAGATCTGCATCGCTGAACGGCTTGGTGAGAAAATCGACCGCGCCATGCTTGATCGCCTGGACCGAGGACGGAATATCACCGTGCCCAGTGATAAACACGATCGGCGGGTGCTCGCCTTTTGCGATCTGTCGCTGCAATTCGAGACCATTGATGTCTGGCAATTCGACATCGAGGATCAAGCATGCGGGGCGATCTGGCTTTTCGGCCCTCACATATTCGCCCGCCGACCCGAACGCGATGGAGCGCATGCCCTGGGCATCAAGGAGTTCGCCTAGCGCCTCCTGAATGCGCTCGTCATCGTCCACGATGAAAACAACATGGTCGTCGGCTGTCATGGCGCCTCTTTCGCTGCGATTGGTAGGGTGAAAATGAAACGCGCGCCGTGCGGTTCATTCCTCTCGGTCCAAAGACGCCCCCCATGCGCCTCGACAATAGATCGGCAGATCGCGAGACCCATCCCCATCCCGTGCTGTTTCGTTGTGAAGAAGGGCTCGAAGATGCGATCCGGGGTTTCGACCCCGCGTCCAAGGTCGGAAATTTCGGTCTGAATCTCGCTGCCTGCGCGATACGCTTGCACCTCCAGGATATTTTCACCTCCAATTGGCTCCATCGCATCCATGCCGTTGCGGAAAAGATTGATCAGGACCTGTTGAATTTGGACGGAATCCAGCGTGACGGAAGGAAGGTCGCCAGCGATACGAAAGTCCATACGAATACGGCGCCGGGCGGCCTCCTCGGCGATCAGGCTGCCGGCCTCAGCTATAACGCTCGCCAGCGTCGCACTGTTTCTGGTCTCAGTGGATTGCTTGAACAGGGCCCGAACACGGCTAACGACATCAGCGGCAGCGTTAGCGTCCCGGATCAAGCGCTCGATAACCGTCTTGGCACGGGCCACGTTTGGGGGCTCGAACGAGAGCCAGCGATGGCAGGCATGCGAGTTCGCGACGATGGCAGCCAGCGGCTGGTTCACCTCATGGGCGATGGATGCCGAGAGCTCGGCGAGGCTTGCGGCCTGCGATGCGACGGCGAGCCTCTCTTGCGTCTGACGCAATTCGTCCTGCAAGCGGACATCGTCATCGATGTCGAAGCTCACGCCGTACCATTGGAGAATGGCACCGTTCGCGTCGCGCAGCGGCTCAGCACGCCCATTTATCCAGCGATAGACACCATCCGCTCGCCGTTGCCTATATTTCATGGTGAAGGGTTCTCCGGTCGTGAAGGAATGCATAAGTGCCCGGCCGACCGAATGGGTATCATGGGGGTGGACGGAGTTTTGGATCGCCATTTGCAGCCGGCTGGCTTCAGGGGAACTCAGATCACTTAATTCCAGTCCGACATACTCCGCTAGTCGCCTGTTTAGGTAGGACGGTTCGCCATCGGCGGCGGCTGCCCAGATTTGTACCGGCAGGGCATCAACGAGCCGTCGCAACTGCAACTCACTCTCCCGCAGAGCCTCCTGCGCGCGCATCTCTTCTTCGATGTCGATCGAAACCTGGTACCATTGCATTATCGCACCTGACGCGTCGCGTAATGGTTGCGCGCGCGCCTCGATCCAGGGGTAGGTGCCGTCCTTGTCGCGCCGACGAAAGCGACTTACAAACGGCGTTCCAGTCGCAAAGCCATTCAATGCTCTTTGCAGCATAATCGGAAGATCGTCTGGGTGAGCCAGGTGCCGCGCCAGCGCCTCGAAGTCCTTGATGTGATCGGGCGGCAACCCAACGGTTTCCAAATATCGTTTGCTGGCCGATGTAACCTTACCTACCGGATCGTAGCTCAGGATGTTGATGGGCACCGCGTCGATCATCTGCTCCAGCTGCCGCTTGCTGTTCCGTAGTGCCTCTTCACTCCGCAACTGATCGTCTATGTCGTGGCAGAGACCATACCATTGAGCAATGCGACCCTCCTGATCTCGCATCGCCTCGGCGCTTGCCGCCATCCACCGGTACACGCCATCGGTTCGACGCATCCGCCACTTCATGGAGAGGTGCTCACCACTGGCCAACGAGCTCCGGAACGCCTCGGTAACCCGGGGTGCGTCGTCCGGATGAATGGCTGCCTCGACAAATGCGTCGAGTCCGCTCATGTTTGGCTTGTCAATTTCAGTGACGTCCGATCCCAAGAAATCGACGAGTCTTTTGTTGAAAAAGACAGGCATGCCATCAGGCGAGATCCGCCAGAGATAGCTTGGAACCATGTCGACGAGCTGCGAAAGTTCGCGTTCCCGATTGCGCAGCGCGATTTCCGCGCGCTTTTGTTCGGTCAAATCGAGAATGTAAGCCACTCCTTGCCGAGACTGCCCCTCGAAGCATGCCGCCCCGATCAATACCGGCACCCGGCTGCCATCCTTCCTAAAATACTCCTTCTCGCGGGGCTGCATCTTGCCCGTGGCTGCGAGTTCTTCCGCCTCCTCTTGCGCATGCACGTCTTGCCAATCGGGAGGTGTCATATCGAGCCATCTAAGCCCGGTTTGTACGTCCTTCCTTTCGTAACGTACCATTCTGAGAAACGCGTCGTTGGCGTCGATCAACGTGCCGTCCAGGTCCCAAATGACGATCCCGATAATATCTGAATCAATCAGTCTCCTAATTCTGGCTTCACGCTCGGCAAGGTCGCTATAAAGACGTGTCTGATCGTCTATGTCGTGGGTGAAGCCAAACCATTGGACGATCGTTCCCCGATCGTCCCGCATGGGCTCTGCGCCGGCGTCTACCCAACGATAAATCCCGTCAGCTCTGCGCATGCGGTATTTCATGGAAAATCGTTCGCCGGATGCGAATGCATGTGCGAAACCGCTTGTGACGGCGGCTGCATCGTCCGGATGAACAGCGGCCTCCACAAAAGCCGCCATGCGGCTCTTGTTCGGCCGGTCGATCGCCCGCACCTCGAAACCGAGAAATTCGATAAGGCGTCGGTTGAAGAAGTTTGGTTCGCCGTCGGCGGTCAATCGCCAAAGGAAACTAGGGACCATGTCGACGAGCTGCGAGAACTCCCGCTCGCGGTGCCGAAGGGCCTCTTCGGTACGGATCCGATCATCGATGTCGATATTCACGCCGTACCATTGCGTGATGACACCTTCAGCGTTGCGCACCCCTTCCGCGCGAGTGTAAGCCCATCTATACACACCGTCGGCACGGCGTATCCGCCACTGAATTGCGAAGGGCTCGCCCGTCACAAGAGAATGGCCGATGCCTTGACTTATCGCCGTCGAATCGTCGGGATGGGCTGAAATGAGCATAGCCGCCGAAAGCCGGCTCATCCCTGGTTGATCGTACCCGTCTACATCGATACCGAGATAGTCGCGCAAGCGCTTGTTCACGAAGTTCGGTTCACCGGCCGGAGTCAGACGCCAGACGTGGATCGGGACCATATCGACAAGTTGCGAGAGCTCCAGCTCCCTGTTGATCAAGGCCTCCTGCGTGGTCAGCAGGTCTTCGATGTCGACGCACACACCATACCACTGGAGGATGTCGCCAGATGCGTCATGGAGTGGATCCGCACGTCCCTCTGTCCATCGGTAGATACCATCGGCGCGTCGTTGCCGATACCTCATCGCGAATGGGTTGCCCGTCTTGAACGAGTCCGCCAGGGCCGCATCCACTGCCGTCCTATCGTCAGGGTGAATGTCCGCGAGAGAACGCGAGGCATGCGGGCCGATCAGCTCTTCGAGGGTGACACCGACTGCGTCCATGAGCCGCTTGTTGATGTAGGCGGGTGTCCCGTCGGGGCTCACGGTCCAGATCATCGCCGGTACGGCGTCGATCAGCTGTTGAAGCTGCTGCTCCCTTTCCCGCAAAGCATCCTGCGCGCGCACCTCGTCGTCGATGTCGATAGAGATTGCGAACCATTGTATTATGGTTCCGTGATCGTCGCGTAGCGGTTCAGCCCTGCCGTCGACCCAGCGATATACGCCATCCGCGCGGCGCATACGATACTTCAAGGAATAAGGTTCTCCACTGGCAACCGAGTTACGCACCGCCTGCAGCAGCAAGGGTGCGTCGTCCGCATGAACCAGGGTCTCAACGTTCGTCGCCAGCAGACTTTTCCCCGGCTTGTTCAACTGCTCCAGGTCGAGACCGAAAAAATCGACCAGGCGCTTGTTGAAGAAGGTCGGCTCGCCTTCGGGGGTAAGCCGCCTGATGTGAACCGGGACCATGTTTACGATTTGCTCGAGCTCCCGCTCGCGGTTGCGAAGCGCCTCCACGCTCTGGCGCAGCGAAACCAAAGCGAGTTGGTGCTGTCGCGAGATCGCGGCCACGATCAGTGCGGAAAACGCAGAGATCGCAAGAAAGAGCTGCAGCATGATCTGCTGGTGTCTTTGAGACGCTGGGTCGCTGACGAACTGGCTGTCACCGGATATCGTGAGCAGTGCAGTTATCAGGGCAAGCAGCGCCAACGCGACAGCAGCCCCCTTGAACTCAAAGCGCACCGCTGCCCAAAGAAGCGGCGGCATAACGACGTAGGTAAAGGGCAGGAGGCCGCTGAGCGAAAGGCCGGCGACACCAAGCAGGATCAGTGCAAGGACGCCAGCTTCGGCCCATCGCGCCGTCGAGAATTCCGCCTTGCCGTGCCAATTCTGAAAGAGTGCGAGCGCGAGCGGCGCGACGATCAAGACTCCGGTGGCGTCCCCTATCCAAAAAAGCGGCCAAGCGCCTAGAAAAGTTTGCGAAAGTATGCCGAACCATGCGAGCGTTGCACTTCCGATAGTCGCGCTGATCAGCGGTGCAATTCCAGCGCATACCAAGATGAAGACGACGACTTCCTCCAGGGTCTCTAAGCGAACCGGCAGCTTTAAGACCCGGCTCAAAAGCCAAGTTCCGACCATCGCTTCAAGCGCGTTACCGGCATAGATGAGGACGGCGACCGGCAGCGGACTATGAAACCACAGGACATTGCCGAGCAGTTCGGCCAGGCAACCGGTCAACACCCACCACGGCCAGCTTCTCAGGGGAGCGACGAGGAGGGTCGCGATGAAAAGTCCGCTCGGGGGCCAGATAGAAATGCCTGTTCCTGGCACGATCGCAAGCACGTGCGCAAAACCGCAGCCCAGCACATAAGCCAAAAAAAACAGGCCAAGGTGCCCGAGTGTAGGGCGATTAGACTTGGCAAGCGACATGAGCTGCTCCTGCGGAATCGAATAGGTCTGTGATCGTCAGCCCTTGATATTGGACAAACCGTCAATATCGGCGCTGGCGAACTCACGCCTAACCCTAATCACGCGAGCGCACGGCTGCAACGTATGGAAATCCATGAATGTTGCCGTGTGGGAGGACGCGCGTTATCGAGGAAAGCTGTCGAATTTCAATGATATCCGACATCTGTGCGGACTTTGCCGCGGAATACCCAGTATGACCACGCGGTGTACATGTCGATGACCGGCGGGAGAGCCAGCGTGCCAACCAGCAGAAAGGCTTGCGTGCTTGGCGAAGAGGCCGCCTCGAAGAGAGTGATTGTTGGAGGAGCGATCAAGGGAAAGAGGCTGACGCCGACGCCGGCATAGCAGAGCAGGAAGAGCAGGAGGGCACCGACGAATGGCGCAAATTCAGGGATCGGCGCAAGCAAAAGAAGGTTCGGCATCTCGAACCACCGTCCGGCGATTGCTGGATGCTGGAGTGGTGTCCAGACGCTGACAAGCAGGATGCCGGCCAGCACGCCGATGAGGCATCGCCTGGCCTGGAGCCGCGCCCACGCTTGCAACCAGCCGTCCGTCTTGATGATCAACCATCCCGCTCCCAGAAGGCCATAGCCGAACAAGAGTGCTATCCCCACCACAAGCGTGAATGGCGTGAAGCAGTCGAAGGAGTTGCCGGCAAACGGCTCCAGTTGGTGCCGCACTGGAACGGCATGATGATGCCGGAGACCACGCCTATACCGAAGGAGACCGAAAAGATCTTGAGCCAGAAGCTGGAGACGTGGCGACAGACGTCGTCGGACTTGAGGAAATAGAGCCCTTCCAGGACGCGACAAAGGAGGCCAGCCCGAGAGTGAAGGCCGGCAACAGGATGTCCCAGCCATCACCCAGGCAAATTGTATCCGGGAAAGAAACGCCGCATCGATAACCATGTTGTCGTGCCTGCCTCAGTCGAGAAGTCGTAGGGGCGTGGCACGCTCATCGAAGTACGTCGATCGGCTAACTTCGTTCCACTGGAGCGCGGCGGCGGATCGGACTGCATCGCTCTGAGCAATTCGAGCCAGCGCGTCGCTTCCAAGGACGAGCTGTTCTGGTAGATCTTCCTGACGTGAGAGATCAAAGAGGATGGCGGCAACCTTACTCGGGTCGCCGGGTTCGGTGCCGGCATACCCCTCCGTCATCTTCATGATTGCACCGACGGTCGGCTCGTATTCCGGCAACAGGGGCGGGACATTGCCACGCGCGACCCGAGTCCAGTTGGTGCGGATACTGCCTGGCTCGATCGCGACGGCTTTGACGCCGAACGGCCTGATCTCCTTGGCAAGGGAAGCGGTAAAGCCGCTCACGGCCCATTTGGCGGCGGTATAGGCGGTGGAACCGGGACTGCCGAAGCGCGCCGAGCTGGACGAAATGTTTATGATGTGTCCTGATTTCTGCTGACGCATGACAGGGAGCGCAGCGCGCGTCAGATTGACCACGCCAAAGAAATTGGTGGCGATTTCAGCGCTGAAATCACATTCCGAGACCTGTTCGAAGGGACTAAGACGTGCGTAGCCGGCATTGTTTAGCAGCACGTCGATGCGCCCGAACTGTTCCACCGCAGCGCTGACCGCGGTGCGCGATGCTGCCATATTCGTCACATCGAGTTCTACGAGCTTCAGTCGCTCGCCGTAGCGGCGTGACAGGTCGAGCAGGCGGCTGATGTTCCGGGCCGTCGCGACGAGGTTGTCGCCGCGTGCGAGTACCAGTTCAGCCGTGCTCAGACCGATCCCGCTCGCCGTGCCCGTTATGAGCCATGTCTTCGGCATTTTTGACGTCCTTTTGAAAAGCTATGAACGCATGTGATGAACGAAAATGACGCGGCCTTGCCGCGCCATTCGGGATTTTCCACGCTTAGCTTAGAGCCGCCTTTTCAAGACCGTACTTTGCATCGGTCGAGCCCGGCGCAGGCTTAAAGCCGACATTGAGGCGGTTCCAGGAATTGATAACCGTGACGATGAAGGTCAGATCCGAGATTTCCTTTTCGGAGAGTTGGGTACGGACGCGTTCGTAGAGTTCATCCGGGACGCCCTGTTCAGGGAGCTTGGTCAGGACTTCCGTCCAGGCCAGTGCTGCCCGTTCGCGCGGCGCAAACAGGGTCGAGTCGCGCCAGGCTGCGAGGTGATAAAGGCGCAGTTCGTGTTCACCATGGATCTTGGCCTGCTTGACATGCATGTCGAGGCAGAAGGTGCAACCGTTCAGCTGCGAGGCGCGAATGGCGACGAGGTCGCGGATTGGCTCCTCGATGGCGCTCGCACGCGTCGCGATGAGGAGTTCGGTGAGCTTCGTCAGAAGTTCCGGAGACTGTTGGGCGTAGTTCGCGCGCGTATGCGCCGGCATTTCCGGCATGTCCTTGGTCTTCGCCGCGTGGCGGGTGGTTTTGTTCATCATATGGTGGGTGGCTGTCGAGTTCATGCTTTACTCCTCGGGGTGGTGGTCCAGCTGCGGACCGGGGACATGAAGCGGGTGATCCGCTCCGCAAACCGGAGCAGGGGTCAGACCTTGAGGAAGGCGAGCAGGTCGGCGTTGACCTGATCCTGGTGCGTGGCGGTGATGCCGTGTGGCGCGCCGGGATAGTAGATCTCCTTGGCGCCCTTGATCAGCCGAGCCGACTTGACGGCGGAATCCTTGACCGGAACGATCTGGTCGTCCTCGCCGTGCAGGACGAGCGTCGGGACGTCGAACTTCCTCAGGTCTTCCGTGAAATCGGTTTCCGAGAATGCCTTGACGCATTCGTAAGCGCTGAACAGGCCGGCTTGCATGCTCCAGAGCCAGAACTGGTCGAGCGTACCCTGGGAGATATTCGAGCCCGGCCGGTTGGCGCCGTAAAACTGTGGGGCGAGGTCGCGGTAGAACTGCGAGCGATCCTTTACGAGGCCGGCGCGGATGGCATCGAATGCCTCGATCGGCAGGCCGTCCGGGTTCGTCGCCGATTTCACCATGACCGGCGGTACGGCAGCGATGAGCACTGCCTTGGCGACACGCTTCGTGCCGTGGCGGCCGATATAGCGGGCGACCTCGCCGCCACCGGTAGAATGACCGACCAGCGTTACTCCCTTGAGATCCAGCGTCTCGATCACGGCTGCCAGGTCGTCGGCATACCCGTTCATGTTGTTGCCGGAGGTGGGCTGGCTTGAGCGTCCATGACCGCGGCGATCATGGGCGACGACGCGAAAGCCGTGCTGCGCCAGAAAAAGCATCTGGCCATCCCAGGCATCGGAATTCAACGGCCAACCGTGCGAGAAGGTGACGACCGGGCCGGAACCCCAGTCCTTGTAGTAAATTTCGGCGCCATCCTTTGTTTTGATCGTGCTCATTTGCTGTTTTCCTTGAATGAGAGGGGCGGAGAAAGGCTGCTTCTGCGTCTTTGCAGTCGCGAGGCCGGGAAGGCCCGCTGCGATACCGGCGGCAAGGCCGCCGACAAGGGCATCTCGGCGTGAGACGCAAAAGGGCGATGGATCTGATATCTTCTGCATTTTCTATCCTTCGTTGTGGGCTGACTGTGTAAAGAAGAGGATGGCGATAGGCTGTCCCGAAAACTATTGGCGGAAGGGATCTTGGGACTGTGCGAAGGTTTAGATAACTGCGTCGAACGATTAGGGCGCTTACTTGGCAGATTGTTGCAGTCCGACGCAGGTTTACAATTTCGTTGATTGCCGTCTCTTGGGCCGGATAACGCAAAACGCGCGCCAATATTGCGCGCGTTTTCCGGGCTGCCTTGCGGTGTGGATTACCGATAACCGATGCCGGCGATGTAGTCGGCGAGCATGTGCTCCTGAAGTTCGTCCTGCTCCAACACCACCTTCATCGCATCCCGGATGTCGAGGATTCCGACCGGCTTACGATGAGCGTAAAGCACCGGCATATTCTGGAGGCGGCGGGCTACCATCGTCTCCCGGCGGTCTGAAGTCATCCTCGGGTGCGCAGCAAATAATCTGCGTGCTCATTAGCGATCCAGCTGTCACGTCCTTGGCATCACCAAGAATGATGTGGCGAATGAGGTCGGATTTGCTGAGCACTCCCGCCGCGTTTTTGTCCCCGCCGCTCACCACGAGCAGTCCGATGCCTGGGTTGGCAGGGCTGGCGGCGGCGTCTTGCAGAGGAGAGTCGACGTCGATCACCGTCAGGTGGCTCGATGTGCTCGAGCCCAGGCGTTCAATGCGCATATCGATCTCCTGAATTTCACTCATCGAAGGGCGCATTGGCCAACAGGTCGACCGACGAGATTGGCAGCTTGTAATCAGGCAGTAGGCGCTCCCCGAAATCCCGCACGAAGTTATCGTATGTCGTTTCCGGCCTTGTCGCCGCGATATGACAGAAACATTGAGTCATCCGCCGCTTCAGGCCGAGCCGGGGAAATTCGGCAAGGATCGCCTTCATTTCCGCCGAGGGAATGGAATTGTATTGCAGGCCGACGACATCGAGACAGACTCCGATGGTGCAGAGCGCAACTTCGGCTTCCTTGTAGAGGCCGATGGACGGTGTCGAGTTGAGGGCGACGCAATCCCAGACCTGTTGGGCGCGGTGTTTGTCTAGCCCGGCTTCCGTCGCAAAGCTTCGGGCTAGATCGGCGGCCTCCACCTCAAAGCGGCGCGCGGCCGCAAAACTTTCGTTGAGCGTTATATCATGCAGCAACGTTCCAACTGCCAAAATCTCCACGTCATGCACGATGCCTTGCAGCTGTCCGATCCGCTCTGCAAACAACCAGGAACGAACAACATGGTTGAAGAGATACGGCTCGCATACGTCGCGGGCATGCTCCAGCGCGCGCCTCACTAGCGGTGTGTCGGGTATTGAAATGCCGGCAAGTACTCGTGCGGTCGTTGTCGCGTGCATGGGGTTGGCCCTGTTCGGATCTGAAAGTTCGAGAGTGACGATCCGTTGCGACGTCCAGCGACCGGCCGAACATCGCAGGGACCCTCATGTCACTTGTCATCAATCGTTATATGCTGTTCGTCGGAATCTACGACAAAGACGGCCAGGAGACGCGCCGGTTTCGTCTTGCTCGCATTCTCGCTTACGGCGTGGTGGTCGCCTGGAAACTCCGAAAAACTTTCACCGGCACGATAGGTCGTGACCGGCCCGTCATTGACTTTGCTGCGGATCGCGCCTTCGAGAACCGTCGCATAAATGAAGGCTGAATTCGGATGCGTGTGCGCTGGAGATGTGCCGCCCGGTGCATATTCGACGAGCACTCCCTTCATACTCTTGCCCGGTACGTTGGGCAGTTTTTGGTCATAAACAATAGTGACTTTCGCGTCACCACCGTCATGCCCAACGGCCGTGCCGCCGATGGCCGCTGCTAACGCGGTTGCCACAATGTAGGTTCGAAACATCTGCGCTCTCCTGTCATGAATGTGTGCGAACTGGGCAGCATTTGTTCAGACCCGCGCCGCCCATCCGAGCGGTTTACGGGCGAGGCTGGTAGTGGCGGACCCACTCTTCGAAGCTGACGCGGCCGAGCCGAGCGTTGCCGACGGGTACCAACGAGCCGTCGAGCAGTTCCGTGCCGAAATAGAGTGCGTGCGGATCCGCAACAACCTGGCGGGGATCTTTGGCCGATTTCAGGAACCGAGCACCGAGTTCGCTCAGGCGGAACTTCTCCGGACCTGCAATCTCAACGATGCCGTTCAGGGGCGCACCCAGCGCCACGTCGGCCATGGCATCGGCAACATCGTCTGAAGAGATCGGCTGGACATAGGCTGATGACAGATGGACCGTCTCGCCGACCGCGCCCGACTGGATGATGCCGGGGATAAATTCGAGAAACTGGGTCGAATGCACGATCGTATACGGAATGCCGGAGGCCCTAATCAGATCCTCCTGAGCCATCTTGGCGCGCATGTAGCCGCTCCGCTCCAGCCTCTCGACACCAACTATGGAAAGCGCGATGTGGTGCTGCACGCCCGCAGCAACACCCGCTTTGAGCAGGTTGCCTCCAGCGGTCTGGAAGAACTCCATTACGGCCTTGTCCTCGAACGAGGGCGAATTGGCCAGGTCGATGACAACCTGCGTGCCTGCGAGCGCTTCAGCCACGCCTTTCCCGGTGAGGGTATCAACACCCGAATTCGGGGATGCTGCTACGACGTCGTGACCCTTTCTTTGCAACCGCTCGACGGTCTTCGAACCGATGAGTCCCGTGCCGCCAATGACAACGATCTTCATGTTTGATCTCCTTGCTGAGACGTATCTGCGTTTGATAGAGAGGCCGGCGGCCTCGCGGCGGTTGCCGATGCGAGGAGGATGCGTCGGATCGTGGTCCCGAACCATTCTACGAGGGACGCGCGCATCCACTGCCGAAGTATAGGGTCACGTGTACCGAATGATGGTGCCCCTGATCGATCTGCAAGGTTCCACTCAGTTAGCGCTAGTTTTGCACTCCATCGGGTCAGATGGATGATGCCGAATATCGGGAATACGTGATGTTCCGGGTGATCCATTTGACATCGCCCTGACCAACCACAACCATTTCATGGAGTGCACGATGACCAAGCGTTTGAACATACTGGCTAGGAAAAATGGCGGCATCGACGGCCTTGTCGCCGTAGAAACTTGGATTGCCAGGAGCTTCGATCCAAAGTTGATGGAGCTCGTGAAGCTCCGCGTATCCCAGATGAATGGGTGCGCAAACTGCCTTCATATGCATCGTCAGGATGCGCTGAAGCTTGGTGAAACGGAAGAGCGGATGCTTCTACTAAACGCCTGGCATGAATCACAGCTCTATACGGATCGCGAACGCGCCGCGCTCGCCTGGGCGGAGTCGCTAACCAATATTGCCGCGAGCCACGCACCGGACTCCGACTATGAGGCTGCACGCAATATTTTCTCAGAGGATGAGCTTTTGGCGCTTTCGATCGGCATCGCCATGATCAACGCTTGGAACCGGCTGGCGATCGGCTTTCGACTGCAGCATCCGGCAGATCACAAACGCGCCGCCTAAACTACGCCCAGGAATTCGCCGGACGGGCTCCGCTCGGCGATTTCTACACAGTACGAAAACGCCGCCGCTAATGATCGACAGGTAGTCGCAGTGTTGCGACAGTGCCGCTGCCCGGTTCGCTTTCAAGATGCAAGTGTCCGCCAGCCTCTTGGGCGAAGCGCTTGACCATCGGCAGCCCAAGACCGCCAAGACCAGACGCTTTTGTGGTGAAGAAGGGATCGCTGGCCCGGCGCAAGACGTCTTCTGTCATGCCAAAACCATTGTCCGAAACGCGCAATTCAATTTCCGGGGCAGTGACGTCACCGTAGACGGCGGTCGCGATGAGGGAGATAACGCCGCCGTTTGGCATAGCGTCGCGCGCGTTGAGCAATAGATTCATCAGGGCGCTCTGTAGCCCGACGCGGTTGCAGTTGAGCACCGGAAGCGCTTGGCTGGCGTAGAGTTCGACGGCAATGCCGCGCGGCCAAGTTGCCCTGACCAGCTCTTCGATTTCCGTGAGGCAAGCGCAGACGTCAACCGGCTCAGTTACAGAACGGCCGTCAAGGGCCAGACGTATCGTCTGTTGAACGAGGATACCGGCCCGCCGGAGCGATGCACCGGCGCTAGCGTCAACCGGCTTCAGGGGCGACCCCGGGTCCATCTCGGGACTGCGCGAAATGATGTTCAGCGCAGACATAGCGACCTGAATTAGATTGCCGAGATCATGGATGACGCCGAGTATCGCCTCTTGGGGCGGCGCATCTGAAGGGATCGCGTCGCTGCGAGCATTGTT
>Ga0209051_1000697_pt1 | contig 36989 bp, 33 predicted proteins | sample AraplaCvi_mMS_r2_2_FD_184286 | JGI IMG/M metagenome (GOLD analysis project Ga0209051, IMG submission 184286) | Arabidopsis root microbial communities from North Carolina, USA - plate scrape MF_Cvi_mMS_r2 (SPAdes) (version 2) | ecosystem: Host-associated > Plants > Roots > Endosphere | place...
CTTCAACTCCAACACCCACGACTCGGCTCCTGCGCCTCGCCGGCGCATCTACGACCGGCTATTGTGCTTGTTGGGTTCCACACGAAACGACGAGGGGCCGGACGGGTAGCGTGCCTATCGAGCAGGGGCCTCTCCGCGGCGGGTTCTTGACGCCTTCGGCGCCGACGGCGTTTTTGGTGGCGTCAAGTGCTGCAGTACGTCTCGAAGCGTCTCGGCCTCGATCTTGTGCCTCAGGGCCTCCGCCTGCGACGTCGCGAGTTGAGCCTGCCTGCGTTGGAGACCGGCCTCTGCTTGCTGGACCGCAGCACGCAACTCGCGATTCGATTGTTCGAGAGCAGCGACTTTGGCTTGGAGACGCGCCTGACCGTCCGCAGCGGTCATCGCGTCGTCGCGCAGTCGGCCTTCGGCCTGGGTGAGCTGAGTGCGGAGCGCGTCGACCTGTTTGTCTGAACGAGTGCGCGCCTGACGTTCCTGCTCGATCTCGAGCAGAGCGCGCCGATCGGAGGCGTCCGCGCGCGCGTTGGCGACGTCGACCGCCTCGCGGGCCTTGGCCAGGTCGGCGCTGAAGGCGGCGCGCGCTGCCTCCTGCTGCGCCTGGTGCTCGGCGAGCTGCCGCTGCAACTCCTGCAGGCGGGCGAGTGCGCCTGCGTGGGCGCGCCGTTCGGCCTCGAGCTCGTCGCGCATTTGGCCGGTTGCGGTGTTTGCGGCGGCGACTTGGCCGCGCGCGGCTTCGAGTTGCTCACCGACGTCGGTCACCCGGCGTTGCGCGGCCACGAGCTCGGCTCGGGCTGCCTCAAGTTGCTCCTGCACTTCAATCCGCAGCGCGGCGAGCTCGCCGCGGGCGACGGCGGTGGCCTGTTGCCAGATGCCGGCGATCGCGGATGCCGCGGTGTCGCGCAGCGCCGCCGGAAGGTCTGGATGGTCGATCTCGACGCGCGCCTTGCTCCGCAGTTCGTCCCAGAACTTCGTCAACGCGTCCGCCGGTGCGCTCATCGAGCCCTTGCGGACGTACTGATAAAGCTTGCTGGCGGTCGGCGTGATGCCGTAGCGGAAGAACAGCAGCGCGCAGACTTCGCGGTACAGGGATTTCGTCTCGCTGAAACGAGCCTTCAGGGCTTCGACCTCGGTCTGGATCTCAGTTTCGATGCTCATGACAAATACTACAACGTATAACGTTGAAAACGCTGAATCTATACCGAACATTTTGACATTACGTGTCTAGTGTCAAAATACAGCGAAGCTTTGAGGACCGCGATGCAGCAGACGCCAAGTTCGCTCGATGACGATGCCCCAGAACCCGAACCGATGGCCGTCCGGCTGATTCGGCCGGCACCCATCGACGACCTGGTCGTGGTCGACGCGCTGTCGGGCCGCGCCGGAACGAATCGTTCTCGCGGCCATCGGCAGATCGCCGCCGACACCGATCGCGACGCGCTGTTGGCTTGGCTCGCACGCTTCGCCGACAACCCCAACACCCTGGCCAACAGCCGGCGCGAAGCCGAGCGCCTGCTGTTGTGGGCCTGGGTGGAACTGGGCAAGCCGCTTTCGTCGTTGACGCATGAGGACCTGCTCGTGTACCAGCGCTTCCTGGCCGACCCGCAGCCAGCGGAGCGCTGGGTAATGCCGCCCGGCCGGAAGCTCGCCCGCAGCCATCCGCTCTGGCGACCGTTCGCGGGGCCGCTGTCGCCGGCGAGCACTCGACAGGCACTGGTCGTCGTGAACACGCTGTTCTCGTGGCTCGTGCAGGCGGGCTACCTCGCCGGCAACCCGCTGTCGCTCGCGCGCCATCGGCGCTCCAAGAGCGCACCCCGGCCGACTCGCTTGCTCGACGCCGAGCTGTGGGATGTCGTGAAGGCATCCATCAACGCCATGCCCGTGGACACCGGCCGCGAGCGAGCGGCACACGCCCGCGCGCGCTGGGTGTTCAGCCTCTTCTTTCTCTGCGGACTGCGGATCTCGGAGATCGTCGGCAACTCGATGGGCGACTTCTTCAGCCGAGCCGATCGATCCGGCGAGGCACGTTGGTGGCTCGAAGTCCTGGGCAAAGGAGACAAGACGCGCCTGGTGCCGGCCACGAGCGAACTAATGGTGGAGCTGGCCCGCTACCGGCGCGCCCTTGGCCTTCCGGCGCTTCCGCAGCCCGGCGAGCGGACGCCGCTCGTTCTGGCAGTGTCGTGGCACGCGGCAGCCAATGACGCGGCCGCGTACAAAGCGCCACGGCCACTCACGCGCGCCGCGGTGCATGGCATTGTCAAGAATGTCTTCGAGCGGGCTGCACAACGCCTCGCAGCAGCCGGCGAGAGCAGTTCGGCTCGCGTCGAGCGCCTGCGCGCCGCATCCGCTCACTGGCTCCGGCATACCGCGGGCTCGAGGATGGCGGACGGGGAGGCAGATTTGCGCCACGTGCGCGACACCCTCGGCCACGCCTCCATCGCCACGACCAGCATCTACCTGCATGCCGAAGACGATGATCGCCATCGATCGATTGAGGCCAGGCACCACCTGGGTTGGGACTGAGCGAATCGGAGATGAAAAATGCGTCTTCATGGTCCGTGCGATGACGGATGAAAAAATCGCCGGTGTCGCGGAGTTCCATGCGCGCAAGGGAGGCGCTTCAGAGATGCGCTGATCCGGCTCGTTGTGCAGCGCCGGTGCGGCCTTCGTCTATCGCGATCGGTGTGCAAGAGCCGATGGTCACCCTCACTCTTCAGAGCAGGGACAGAAACCCGAGCGGACTCTTCGTGAATGCCACCGAGATGATCCAGCCGACCGTCGTCAACGCGGCAACCCAGGCACCGGCGCGCACCGGCTTTCGAACACCGGGACGCAGCGCGACGGCGCCCAGTCCGACATAGACGACCAGGCCCGACAACTTGGCGGCGAGCCACGGCAGCGCGAACGGATTGACGTGCAGGATGGTGAGCAGCATCAGGGCCGACGTGAGCAGCGCCGTGTCCACGACCTGGGGCACGATCTTCGCGGCCCTGCCTTGCACCCAGCGCGCGTCGCACAGGCCGGCTGCGCCGCGGACGAAGAATCCCGTCACCGACAGCGCGACGGCCGTCTCGTGAAAGCTGCGGATGGCGAGATAGTCCATCGTCGTCAACCCGGCCGGCCGTCGACGCGGGGCCGGGTCAGGATAGGCCAGTACCGGATCGCGTAGAGCGCGAAGCCGATCGTCCAGAGCAGGGCCGAGACGAGCACGGCACCGATCGTGAATGCCGGCGCGAGCAGCGGCACGAACACCCGGATCGGCGCCGCGGCGAGGACGAGCGCATACATCGCCACTTCCGAGGCATCGCCACGAAGCGGCCGCCCTGTGTGACCACGTGCCGTGCGGGTCATCATCCCGATGATCAGGCCGCCGAGAACACCTACCGTCAGCGCATGCGTCGCGGTTGAAGCCGGCACCCAGCCGGCCTCCGCGAACGCGCGCAGCGCCAGATGGATCGGAATCCAGAGCGCGCTGACGTGGAGCACCCAGACGATCGGCTCGTGCAGGGCCTTCCACGACTTCAGCAGCAGCCACCGCACCAGATGGGCACCCGCGGCGACGACGGCGACCGTGGCCGTCAGCAGTGGATGAATGGCCAGCGCGTCCACCACGAGCAGGGCGAGGATGGCGCCCGAAGCGACCTTCTCGAGGATGGGGCGTCGCTCGGCGCCCGCGCCGAGCACGCCGTTGTTGGTGAACATGACCAGCACGCGGCCCGTCATCACCGAGACGATGAAAAGCACGATGTCCAGACCCAGCTGGATCCCGCGCCAACCCAGTTGCGGAAGGATACCCAGCTGCGAGAGATGAACCGCGGCGCTCGCGAGCGACATCGCAGCCAGCAGCCCGACAAAGAAGTAGTTGCGCTGGTTCTTGCTAGTCACGAACGGGCGGGCAAGAGCGATCGCCGCGGCAAGCGGGAACGCGATGTTGACGATCGCCGCGGCCCAGCCGAAAGGCGTCAGCACGAGGATGCGCCCGGCCAGCCACAGGGCGGCGAGCGCCACCAGCGGCCAGCCCGTCGGCGTCGGCTGGCCCGACCAGTTGCGCCCTGCGGTGAACAAGAACCCGACCACGACGGCGAAGACGAAGCCGAACAGCATCTCGTGCGCGTGCCAGATCGGCCCGCGCAGATACGCATGCCCCAACCAGCCCGAGTACTCCAGCGCCCAGCATGCGATGGACATTGCAGAGAAGGCGCTCGCCAGGAGGTAGAACGGCCGGAACCCCAGCCGCCACAACGCGAATCCGGAAGCTTCCGGATCCGGCGACCGGCGAGGTTCCGAAATGAAATGGAGCTCGGCCATCAGAGTGTCTCCTGACGAGAAGGATGACGCTGCGACAAGCGCCAGGCGATCGCCGCGCCGACGACCGTCGCAGCGAACAGGATGAGCGCGCCGGCATTCAACAGTGCACCGATGCCGCGTTGCAATGGATAGGGGGCCCCGAAGCCGATGCGCACCATCAGCGACACGTGCAGCGCGAGGAGCGGCAAGTAGAAAAGGAGGCCGAAGCGCAGTCGAATGCGCGTCAGAGCCGGCAGGATGACGGGCGCGTGGGCCATCATCATTCCGACGATGAACCCGAGGCCGAGCGCGTGCAGTGCCATGTCGCGCAGCGGCAAGCCCGCGGCGAGCCCGATCCATCCGATGCCCGAGACGGCCAGCCAGCAGTAGCCGGTGAGCAGGCAGATGGCCATGTAGCGACTCAAGCCATCCGAGAAGATCGTGCGTCGGGCGATGTCATGCCTGAACAACCAGAGCGCAAGGAGTACCAGCGACACGCCGAAGAGCCCCGTCCCGGTCGTGGCCAGCGTGACCGTGGCGGATGACAGCGCCGCACCCGCGACGAGCAGCGCCATGGTTCCGCACAGCTGCAACTCGGCATGCGGCGCCCTGCGGGTGAGGCGCGTCATCTCGAGGCGCTCGGCCGCCACCGTCATGACGAGAAAGGCGAACCACCACGGGATGGGCGCCCCCGTCCCGGCGGCATACATGACACTGCCGGTCAACCACGAGACCGCTCCCAGGAGCAGCAGTGCCGTGTGAGCTGCGGGCTGGCGCCGCACGATCCGGACATTCACCAGGACGAACGTCCCTGCGGCGACCATGATCGCCAGGCTTCCAGCGCCCTGCTCGCCGAGGATCAGCAGGGCCGCACCGCATGCCGATGCCAGCGGCGCGACGAAGGCGAGCGGTTTCCTGGCCGCGACCGCGCGCTCCATGCCGACGACCGTGCCGAGAAAGCCGCAGATCATCAGCGCGGCATGCGAAACGGCCCCTGAGAGCAGCCATGCCGGCAGCGTCGGTGGCGCCGGCGCCGGGCAGGCTCTCAACAGCCCTCCGGCGACCGCGACGACCAGGGACAACGCGGCCAGCACGAGCACGCCCGCGCCCGCGGCGGTCACCAGCCCATGATGCGCTTGGCGCTGTCGCTCATGCGAGCGGGCATCCATGGCGGCTCCCAGACCAGTTCGACGTCGAGGGTGAGCGATTCAGGCACCACGCGCGAAAGCTCGGCCCAGATGTCGTCGATGATGACATCGACGACCGGGCAGGCGGCGGACGTCATCGTCACGAGCACGCGTACCTGGCGCGCATCGACCTGCACGCCGTAGACGAGACCCACGTCGACGATGCTCATCGCGACTTCGGGATCGACCACGCGCCGCAGCGCGGTCTCGATCGGCGATCGCAGTTCGACGGGGCCGGCATACGGGTACGGTTCCGTGGTCTGCTGCTGAGGAAGCGGAGCGGAGGTGATCAAGATGCGACTCCCATGACGGGGGCTGCAACGCCCCGGTCCTTGAACATGAGCCGGGCGAGCGATGGATCGCCCGCGACGAGGTCGGCGAGCGTGTAGCGGTCGAGCACCCCATGGAACGCTTCGACGGCTTCGGCGAGAACGCCGCGCAGGCGGCAGATGCGCGCGATCGAGCATGCGCCCGGGCCGAAGCATTCGGCCGGCACGAGATCTCCTTCCATCGCGCGCACGACGTCTCCGACGAGGGTACGGTCGGCCGGCATCGCGAGCTGGATGCCGCCGCCCTTGCCTCTCACGGTCGCGAGCCATCCCTTGCGCCCGAGCAGGTGCACGACCTTGGTCAAGTGGCTTTCCGAGATGCCGAACGACGCCGCGATCTCCGCGATCGTCGCGCGACGATCCGGCTCCGCGGCGAGGTAGATCAACACGCGCAGGCAGTAGTCGGTGAAGGTGGTCAGTCTCATGGTGGTTCAGGGCGCCAGCGGCGAGCCGGCGCCCCTCCAGGTTCAGCGACTGCTGGTTTGCGGCACGCCGGCGATGACGTCGACCGGCCTGCCGGGGCGCCGCAGCAGGTTCAGCGCATACCAGGCCAGCATCACGGCACCGGCGGCGAAGAGGATGTCGCCAGGCACGCGCATCCAGACCAGCGTCTCCATCACCGTCGAGTGCACGATCTCGGGCGAGCGCGCGTACCACATGCCCTTGTCGATGGAGGCCCAGGCCTGGTAGATACCGGCCGGCAGGATCGACAGGAACACCATCATCGCCAAGCCGCCGTTGAGGGCCCAGTACGCAGGCTTCAGGATGCGGTCGAGGTGCAGGCCGCGCGCGTACAGCCCGCGCAGGCAGAACAGCATCAGCCCGATGCCCAGCATCCCGTACACGCCGAACAGCGCGGCATGCCCGTGCGCGGCCGTCATGTTCAGGCCTTGCACGTAGTAGAGCGAAGCCGGCGGGTTGATCGCGAAGCCCAGCAGGCCCGCGCCCACCGTGTTCCAGAAGCCGACCGCGACGAAACACATCACCGGCCACTTGTAGGCACCCAGCCAGGGGGCGGCTTGCGAACGCTTGTAGGTCTGCAGCGCTTCCAGTCCGATCAGCGTCAGGGGAACGACTTCCAGCGCCGAGAACACCGAGCCGACCGCGATCACCGATGTCGGAGCGCCGGTGAAGTACAGGTGGTGCAGCGTGCCGAGGATGCCGCCGAACAGGAAGACGATGGTCTCCGCGACGATGGCACGGTTGGCGCTCACCGCGCGCACCAGGCCGAGCTTGGTGAAGATCAACGCGACGACGGCCGTGGCGAACACTTCGAAGAAGCCTTCGACCCAGAGGTGCACGAGCCACCAGCGCCAGTACTCGATCATCGAGTAGTGCGTGTGCTGGTCCCACACCAGGGACGTCGAGTAGAAGCCACCGATGCAGGTCGCCGACATGAACACCATGGCGATGAGGCCACGCGATTCCGACGGCTTCATCAGCGCCGGCCAGAGCGCCCGGCCCAGCAGCACGACCCACAGGATCAGCCCGATGAACAGCAGGTACTGCCAGATGCGGCCCATGCTCGTGTACTCGAGGCCCTGGTTGCCGATCCAGAAGCTGAAGTCCACGCCCCGGTGCTGCATCGTGCCCAGCCAGCCGGTGGCGATGGAGCCCACGACGATGGCGATGAGCGCCCAGAACAGGACGTCGACGCCCAGTTTCTGGAACTTCGGCTCGCGTCCCGACAGCAGCGGCGCGATGTACAGCCCGGTGGCCAGCCACGCGGTGGCGATCCAGAAGATGCCGACCTGCGTGTGGATCGTGCGGCTGACGACGTAGGGAAGCACCTCGGCGAGCGGGATGCCGAAGAACGACTGTCCTTCGACCGAGTAGTGCGCCGTGACCGTGCCCATCACGATCTGCAGCAACATCAGGCCGATCACGGCGAAGAAGTACTTGCGCGTCGCCTTCATGGACGGCGTGGCCTTGGCGCCGAGGAACGGATCGGAGGCGAGCGGCTTGGTCGCCGGCTCGTGCGCGGCGCTTCCGTGAACCCACAGCATCGCGGCGATGCCGGCGAGCAACAAGATGATGCTGACCATCGACCACACGGCGGCCGACTCGCTCATCGTGTTGCCGACGAGGGGCTCGTGTGGCCAGTTGCTGGTGTAGGAGAGTCCGGTCTCGTTGGGGCGATCGGTGACCGCGGCCCACGACGTCCAGAAGAAGAACGCGGCAAGGGCCTTGCGATCTGCCTTCGCGGGGAGCGCACCGTCCGTCATGGCGTATTGCTCGCGCAGCTTGGCGAGCGAGGGCTCGGTGCCGAACAGGTCGTCGAAATGCTTCTGGACGGCCTGGATCGCGAGCCCGCGATCCGGGGAGACGGTGATGATGTCGTCGATGCTGTTGTAGGTGTTGCGACGCATCTCGGCCTTCAGGCCGACGTCCACCGCGGCGAGTTCCTCCGCCGTCGGTGCCTGCGCGCCCGCGCGCTTCTTGATCCGGAGCGCCTGGAGCTCCGTGGCCTCGCGGTGCAGCCAGTCGGCCGACCAGTCGGGTGCGACGTAGCTGCCATGGCCCCACACGGTGCCCAGTTGCTGCCCACCGACGGACATCCAGGCTTGCTGCCCATTGCGGATCTCCTCGCCGGTGAACAGCACCGTGCCCTCGCTCGTCGCCACGGTCTTCGGTATCGGCGGCGCCGCCAGGTAGATCTGCCACCCGAGGTAGCCGAGTGCCCCGAAGGACAACACGAAGATGAGGCCGAGCCATCGCCACAGCCGTGAATTGTTTATCATGTCAGATTCCTCGCGACAAGGGGTGCAATGGACTCAGACGCCGCCACTGCAGCCACCGCCGCAGCACGAGCCGTTGGCAGCGGGCGCGCCCGCTCCTGTGCGCTTGATCGCGACGCGCCAGGTCTCGGGCCCGCACGCCAGGTACTCCCACTCGAACGAGCCGGGTGCTTCGCGCTGGAACTGGTAGTACAGCGGCGCGGGGTCGTGGTCGTTAACCAGTTCCATGGCCTCGCCCGCCTGCAGCGCGCGGAAGGTCGCGAAGATGCGTGGGTGTCGATCGCGCGGGGAGATCTCGCGGACATCGATGATCGATCTGGAACTGACTTGCGCCATGACGGGCTCCGTTTCGTTGGCTTCGACTGAAGATGGATTGCTGATGCATCTATGGTAGGAAGGCCGGGTGCACGCCATGTTGATCGGCATCAACTCAGGTGTCGGGCGTCAACAGGTGGGACAGCAGTTCACGGACGGTACGGATGTCCTTGCCGAACGGAAGGTCTCCGACACCGCGGAAGAAGAGTCCCCGTCGCACGTCGCCCCGCAGAGCCGCCGCGAGCTGGTGATCGATGCAGAACTGGCCCCACGCCTGCTTGCCGTCGCGCAGGCCGCATTGCGCGAGGCAGTCGAAGACTTCGGTGCAACGGGGTTTCGCATGCGCCACTTCCTGCAGGCGCGGCAATGCCTGAAGGTAGGTCTTCAGCCAGGGCGTCAATACCGCCCGGGCGGGCAGCCCAGCGACACTGGTGAATTCGACCATGTCCTCGTCTCGCGCCTCTGCGAGCACCTTCTTGAAGGCCTCGTGGGCATCCGCCTCGCAGGTCACCGCGAAAGGCGTGCCGAGCTGCACTGCAGCTGCGCCGAGATCCTGCAGGCGGCGGATGTCTCGCCAGTGGCGGATGCCGCCTGCGGCAATGACCGGCGTGCGCTCGATTCCCGCGGCGCGCAGCACCGCCACCGTCTCGGGTATGCAGCGCTCGAAGTCGAAGCGCGGATCCTTCAAGTCGGCGATCGTCGCGGCTCCGAGGTGGCCGCCGGCAAGTGCCGGATGCTCGAGCACGATGGCGTCCGGCATGCGCTTCTTGCGTTCCCACTTGCGAATGACCAGTTGCACGCCGCGGGAATCGGACAGGATGGGGACGAGCGCGACATCGGGATGATCCGCGGCCAGGTCAGGCAAATCCAGCGGCAAGCCGGCACCGACCACGACCGCATCGATCCCGGCCTCCATCGCGTGACGCACGTACGGCATGTACTGGCTGACGGCGCGCATGACGTTCACCGCGAGCAGTCCTCGACCGCCGGCGAGCCGGCGTGCCGCGGCGATCTCGCGGCCGAGCGCCTCGATGTTGGCCCGCTCCATCTCGGCCTTCACCTCGGGGCCGGTTCCGCGGCCGCGCGTCTGCTCCATCAGGTCGGGATGCAGACGGCGAAGGTCGATCGCACTGATGGTGCCGATGCAGCCATTCGCGGCCACCGTTCCCGCGAGGCGGTGCGCTGATACACCGATCCCCATCCCGCCCTGCACGATGGGAAGGAGTGCTTCACCGCCCAGCGACAGAGGACGCAGGCCCGAACGCTGCAGCGTCGCATGCAATTCGAGATCGATTCGGTGCGCTTGAGAATCCATGGCGCCCGACCTTAGAGAGATCGCCTCACACCGTCTTGACCCAGCACAAGATCCGCGACGCGACAACCGGACAACCTGGCCATGCCACGCCCATCGAATGACCTCTCATTGCGATACATCAAGTGAAGCCTGAGCCGATCCCTCGGATTTGATTTCCATCAACAGTCCACCGGGCGTTCGGTGACTCAATGTGTCGAATGAAACTGGCCGCCTTCTTCGACAGGGTTCCGAAGCTTCGCGTTCGCGATCCCCTCGCCGAATTGCTGGGTTGCGCTGAAGGCGGCGTTCTCGAATACACCTATGCAGATGCAGTGCGCATCGCCGGTCATTCGTGTCCGACCGTCGCCACGGCGTACTGGCTGACCTGGCGCGCACTTCACGAGCTCTATCCGGACTACTTGCCGGTGCGCGGCGGGGTCAAGGTGGACTTGCGCGAGGGCGCGCGCTCTGGCAGCACCGGCGTCGTCGCCACGGTGATCCAGATGCTCACGGGGGCCGCGGGCAGCAGCGGCTTCAAGGGCATCGCGGGCCGCTTCTCGCGAGCCGGCCTGCAGCGACATGCGCCGCAGATCCCGTTGATGCTGCGGTACACGCGATTGGACAACGGCATGGCGATGGACGCCGCCGCCGATGTCTCGCTGGTGCCCTCGTGCGCCGAGTTGGCGGATCTGCTTGCCCGGTTCGAGCGAGGCCAGGCCGACGACGAGTCTCTCGTCAAGCTCGGCCGGCTCTGGCAGGAGCGCGTCGCGACGCTGCTTCTCGATCGCGCGTGGGATCGCGCCGTCTTCGTGATTCGCCCCGTGGATCGCCGGCACGTCGACACGGTATCCCATTCCACGACGCTGGCGACGGCCTCGCCGGTTGACCGCAATCAACACCGACCGGTTCGTCGGGTACTAACGTCCGCATCAATCGCCACGAGCAACACCGAGAGGGACATCGAATGAACTTCCACACCCTGACCACCGCGCTGGTCCGTGCACGTACCGTGCTCGGACTCGCGGCAATGATCGCCGCGACACCGCTGGCGTTCTCCGCCAACGCCATGCCGGGCGACTTCGGGCCGCCGAAGGGAGAGCCGATCCACGCGGTGCTGACGAGCCCGCCCAACGTACCACCTCCGATTCACCGCAACTATCCGGCCAAGGTCATCGTCGACCTCGAGGTCATCGAGCAGGAGAAGCAGATCTCCGAGGGCGTGAACTACACGTTCTGGACGTTCGGCGGAACGACGCCGGGCAGCTTCATCCGCATCCGCCAGGGTGACACCGTCGAGTTCCATCTGAAGAACAACCCCGCGAACAAGATGGCGCACAACATCGACCTGCATGGCGTCACGGGCCCGGGCGGGGGCGCTGCATCCAGCTTCACGGCCCCGGGTCACGAATCGCAGTTCACCTTCAAGGCCCTGAATGAAGGCGTGTATGTCTACCACTGCGCGACCGCGCCCGTGGGCATGCACATCGCCAACGGCATGTATGGCCTGATCCTCGTCGAGCCGCCGCAGGGCATGCCCAAGGTCGACCACGAGTACTACGTCATGCAGGGCGATTTCTACACGACGGGCAAGTATCGCGAGAAGGGCAACCAGCCCTTCGACATGGAGAAGGCCATCGACGAGCGCCCGACCTACGTGCTGTTCAACGGCTCGGAAGGCTCGCTCACCGGCGACAAGGCGCTCAAGGCCAAGGTCGGCGAGACCGTGCGGTTGTTCGTCGGCAACGGCGGCCCCAACCTGGTCTCCAGTTTCCACGTGATCGGCGCGATCTTCGACGAGGTTCGGTTCGAGGGTGGCACCAACGTCCAGAAGAACGTGCAGACGACGCTGATTCCCGCCGGCGGGGCCGCGGTGGCGAAGTTCCGCACGCACGTCCCCGGCAGCTACGTGATGGTCGACCACTCGATCTTCCGCGCCTTCAACAAGGGCGCGCTGGCGATCCTCAAGGTCGAAGGCCCGGAGGACAAGACGATCTACTCGGGCAAGGAACTCGACTCGGTCTACCTCGGCGATCGCGCGCGTCCGAACCTCGACGCCGTGACCAAGGCGACCGCGTCGGCCGAACAAGGGACGCTCACCGTGCAGGACCAGATCAAGGCAGGCGAGCAGCTTTTCACGGGCACCTGCTCGGTCTGCCACCAGGCGACCGGCGCAGGCATCCCGGGCGTGTTCCCGCCCCTCGCGAAATCGGACTACCTGGCCGCGGACACGCATCGCGCCATCGGCATCCCCCTGCGGGGACTGACGGGCAAGATCACCGTCAACGGCACCGAATACAACTCCGTCATGCCGCCGATGAGCCAGCTCAACGACGACGAGGTGGCGAACATCCTGACCTTCGTCCTCAACAGCTGGGGCAACCCGGGCGGCAGCGTCTCCACCGACGACGTGAAGAAGGCCCGCGCGCAGGCGACGACGGCTGCCACGGCGCCTTCCGGCCACTGAGCGCCAGCCATGTCCGCACCGGCCGCCGTGCGAGCCGCATTCGCAGCCGCGTTGACGGCCACCAGCCTGATCGCCGCCGCGACCGACTACATTGCGATGCCCGGCGGGGAGTTCACGAGCGTGTTGCCGCAAGGCGCCACGCCCGATTCCTCGGCCTCGGCGACGATCGCTCCGTACGAGCTGCGTGCCCGGCCCGTGACTCGCGGCGAATACAGGATCTTCCTTGCCAGCCACCCGCAGTGGCAACGAGGGCGGGCGCCGGCGGTCTTCGCCGACGACGCCTACCTGATCGATGGGCCGGCCCCCAGCGACGCCGCGGCGGTCGGCGATGCCGATCGCCGGCCGGTCACCAGCGTCAGCTGGTTCGCTGCGCAGGCGTTCTGCGAGAGGGAAGGGGCGCGTCTGCCGACCTGGCTCGAATGGGAATACGCGGCTGCGGCCGACGAGACTCGCCGCGACGCCCGCGCCGACCCAGCCTGGCGTCGTCGCATCCTTTCCTGGTACGAGCGCCCCGCGCAGAGCGCCTTGCCTGCCGTCGGCGGCACGCCGAACGCCTATGGCGTGAGCGACCTCCACGGCCTGGTGTGGGAATGGGTCGACGACTTCAACGCCCTCTTCATCGCGGGCGACAGCCGCACCCAGGGCGACCCCGATCGCCTGAAGTTCTGCGGTGCCGGCGCCATCAGCATCGTCGACCGCGACAGCTATGCCGTACTGATGCGCATCGCCCTCCTCTCCTCGCTCGCGGCCGCCGACACGACGAGCTCGCTGGGCTTTCGCTGCGCGCGAACCACGACCGGAACCTCAAGATGAACCCGACGACCTTGTCGCGCCGCGACGCCCTGCTCCTGCTCGGTGCGACCGCCATCACCGCCACGAGCCGCGCGGGCGGCGTGCCCGGCGATTCGATCTACCAGTTGCACCCTGCGCTGACCGACCAGGACGGACACCCGTTCGATCCCGCCTCGATGCGCGGCTCGCCCGTGATCGCGACGATGTTCTACAGCTCCTGCGAAATGGTCTGCCCGGTGATCTTCGAGACCGTGGCGCAGATCGTGAAGTCGCTCAAGCCCTCGGTTCGCGATCGCGTCCGCGTGATGATGGTGAGCTTCGATCCCGAACGCGACACCGTGCCCGTCCTCAAGGAGACCGCGACCAGGCATGGATGCGATGCGCACTGGAGCCTGGTGCGCGGGTCGGATGCCGATGTGCGTCGCATCGCCGCGCTCCTGGGCGTGCAATATCGCCGCCTTGCCAGCGGCGAATTCAATCATTCGAGCTCGATCCAGTTGCTCGATGCCGAAGGTCGCATCGTCAAGCGCACCGGCAAGCTCGGCGAGATCGACCCGGCCTTCATTGCCGCGGTGCAATCGAGCTGACACATCGCATCCGGAGTGCCTCGCTGATGTCGGGGCCTCGCCCGCCTCATGACCTATCGAAGCATCCTGACCCTCCTGGACAACGAGCCGGAATGCGACCTTCGCATCCGCACCGCCCTCGCGCTCGGCACGATCACACGCAGCCACCTCGTGGGCGTCGCGCCGTCGCGTGCCTTCGAGCAGGTCCCGGAGTCGGCTGGCCGCGAATCACCCGCCGCCCAGGCTCGATTGGCGTTCGCCGCCCGCGCAGCGCTCAAGTTCGACGTCGCGTGCACCAGGGCGGGCATCGGCTCGTTCGATTCTCTCGTCGAAGACTTGGATCCGCTCGAAGCGCTCGCCAGGCACGTCCATGCGAGCGACCTCGCCATCCTGACGCAGCCGGACTCGTTGGTCGAAGCGCGCAGGCCGCATTCGTTCATCGAGGAGGCCGTTCTCGCCAGCGCCCGGCCGCTGCTGGTGCTGCCTCGCAGCGATGCGTGGAGCGCGTGCGGCCGAGCCATCCTTGTCGCCTGGGACGGCAGTCGCGAGGCGATGCGCGCGATCGTCGATGCCTTGCCGATGCTGCGACTCGCGCACGACGTCCATCTCGTCGGCTGGCACCGCGATTCGCCCGCCGAACGCGACCGCCTCAGTTCACGCCTGGCCTCGGCCTGGTCATGGCTCAAGCGTCACGACGTGTCGGCGCTGGTACACCTCGAGACTTGCGAAGCCGACGTTGCCACCTCGATGCTGATGCGCGCGGCGGACCTGGGCTGCGACATGATCGTGATGGGCGCCTACGGACCGTCGCGGCTCGGCGAGCATGGGGCCGTGAGCGTGTCGCGCCGCGTCCTGGCCGCCGCGACCGTGCCGGTGATGTTGTCGCACTGAGCCGGGCGCCTCCGCGGCTCGGCGCCCCGGACTCGCCGCGCTCTCGTTCGATCAGCAGTACCTGCGATACCCGCGCCCCGAACTTACAGACTTCCGGGAATCATTCGCACCGCAGGATGAAGCCCGGGAACAGATCCGCCAACCTGCGCAAGGTCTCTTTCGACGGGTAGCGACTGTCGACGGAGGGCAGCGGCGCCGCAGCCTCGTGCACCGGGCGCGCCACCTGCACCGCAAATGCCTGTGCGCGCACGGAAGCCAGGGACTCGCCGATCCGGAGCAGGTCGTCGTCACGCAGCAGCGTCGGATGCGCCGTCGTCCGGAACTCGTGTGGCACGCCACTGCGCAGCACGGCTTCCACGCCCTCCCGCACCTTCGGCGCGCCGCCAGCGATGCCCGTCACCGCGTCGTGTCTCGAGGGATCGTCCAGGGGCGCCTTGATGTCGAAGCCGATCCAGTCGACCAGCGGCAGCACCTCCGCCAAGCGTCGCGGATACATCCCGGCGCTGTGCAGGCCGACCTGGAAGCCCTTCGCGCGAACGTCCTGCATCGCGCCGGCCAGTGCGGAATCGATGGTCGGCTCGCCCCCGCTGAAGACGACCGCATCGAGCAGGCCGACGCGCCGATCCAGGAAGTCGAGCACGTCCGACCAGGGCGGGCCCGAGGCGCCGTCGCGCGACTGCAGATGCGGGTTGTGACAGTAGCCGCATCGCCAGGGACAGCCCTGGACGAAGACCACCGCGGAAAGCCGCCCTGGGAAATCGATGTTGGTGAACGGCGTGATGCCGCCCACGCTCAGGCCAGCGCCGGCACTCGTCTCCTCCCTCCCCGACGCCGGAACGCCCGCCATCACGAGGCGATCGATTCCGCGTCGCGCGAACCTTGGCCGCAGGCGCCCTCCTCGAAATGCCGGCGCTCGAGGAATTCGCCCTTCTTACCGGTGTTGAACGACGCGACCGGGCGGTGATAGCCCATCACGCGCGTCCACACCTCGCAGGGTTGACGCTCGGCGTCGGTGAGGAACACGCGCGGGGCGACCTGTCCACGGGTGCGTTCTGGGGATTCGATCATGGAGACTCCGGGTTCGGAAGTGGAAGCTCGAAGACGGTCGAGCAGGCCGCGGCTCTGGCAGCCGAGTGGGTCAGGCGAGTGCGTGCTGCTTGTGCGCGATGAGTTCGTCGTCGCACGTCGGGCAGAAGTCGTGGCGGCCCGCGAGATAGCCGTGGCGAGGACAGATCGAGAACGTCGGCGTGACCGTGATGTAGGGCAGCTTGAAGCGCGTCAATGCGCGGCGTACCAGGTCGCGGCAGGCGGCGCCGCTCGAGAGCGGCTCGTTCATGTAGAGGTGCAGCACCGTGCCGCCGGTGTACTTGCGCTGCAGCTCGTCCTGCCGCTCCAGCGCATCGAACGGATCGGCCGTGAAGCCGACGGGCAACTGCGAGGAGTTCGTGTAGTACGGGTGCACCGCCGTGCCGGCCTGCAGGATGCCCGGGTAGCGCTTGCGGTCTTCCTTGGCGAAGCGGTAGGTCGTCCCTTCGGCCGGCGTCGCCTCGAGGTTGTACATGTGGCCGGTCTCCTCCTGGAACTGCAGCATGCGCGCACGCACGTGATCGAGCAGGCGCGCGGCGAAGGCGTGGCCCCAGGGACTCGTGATGTCGTGCGCGTCCTGCGTGAAGTTGCGCACCATCTCGTTGATGCCGTTGACGCCGAGCGTCGAGAAGTGATTGCGCAGCGTCCCCAGGTAGCGTCGCGTGTAGGGAAACAGTCCCTGGTCCATGTAGCGCTGGATCACCTTGCGCTTGATCTCGAGGCTCTGGCAGCCCAGGTCCAGCAGTTGATCGAGGCGCGCGAAAAGCCACGGCTCGTCGCCGGAGAAGACGTGGCCGAGGCGTGCGCAGTTGATGGTCACCACGCCGAGCGAGCCCGTCTGCTCGGCGGAACCGAACAGCCCGTTGCCCCGCTTGAGCAGCTCGCGCAGGTCGAGCTGCAGGCGGCAGCACATCGATCGGATCATGTTCGGCTTCAGTTCCGAATTCACGAAGTTCTGGAAGTACGGCAAGCCGTATTTAGCGGTCATCTCGAACAGCAATTCAGCGTTCGGGCTGTCCCAATCGAAGTCCGGCGTGACGTTGTAGGTCGGGATCGGGAACGTGAAGACGCGGCCCTTCATGTCGCCCGCGCTCATGACTTCGATGTAGGCCCGGTTGATCATGTCCATCTCGGCCTGCAGGTCGCCGTAGGTGAACGGCATCTCGCGGTCGCCGACCACCGGCGCCTGCTCGCGCAGGTCCTCGGGACAGATCCAGTCGAACGTGAGGTTGGTGAACGGCGTCTGCGTTCCCCATCGCGACGGCACGTTCAGGTTGTAGACCATCTCCTGGATCGCCTGGCGCACCTGCGCGTACTCGAGCGCGTCCTTGCGCACGTAGGGCGCGAGGTAGGTGTCGAACGAGCTGAAGGCCTGCGCACCGGCCCATTCGTTCTGCATGGTGCCGAGGAAGTTGACGACCTGGCCCAGCGCGCTGGACAGATGCATCGGCGGCCCGGCCTCGACCTTGCCCGGCACACCGTTCAAACCTTCTCGCAGCAAGGTTCGCAGCGACCAGCCTGCGCAATAGCCGCTCAGCATGTCGAGGTCGTGGATGTGGAGGTCGGCTTCGCGATGCGCCTGCCCCACCTCGGGCGGATAGACATGGTCCAGCCAGTAGTTCGCGACCACCTTGCCCGACACGTTGAGGATCAGCCCGCCCAGCGAATACCCCTGGTTCGCGTTGGCATTGACCCGCCAGTCGGTCTGGTCGAGGTATTCGTTCATCGACGCCTCCACGTCGACGCGGCCGTTGCGGGCCAGTCGCATCTTGCGATGCTGCTCGCGATGGACGATGAAGGCACGCAGCGTCGCCCGGTGCCCTGCGTCGTACAGGGCGGTCTCGACCGCGTCCTGGATCTGCTCGATGTGCGGCGTGACCGTCCCGCAGGCAAGCAACTTCGGCAGGACGCAAGCTGCGGCAAGGCGATCGGCCTCGTGCTCTCCGAGCTCGCAGGTCGCCTGCCCGGCGCGCGCAATGGCGCTTGCGATCTTGCGCAGGTCGAACGCCTTGATGGTGCCGCCTCGCTTGATCACGTGGGTCGGCGGGTTCGCGGTGCAATCGTTCATCCAGGATCTCCTCGATCGCTACATTTAGCGTCGATCGGCATCCTAGACACTAGATCTAGTGTTGTGTCGACGAATCGAAGCTTCGTTGACGGTGGTCAATCGCGATCGGAAGGCACGCGCCATGGACGCCAGCGCTTGCGCGTCGCGCGCCACGACACGGCGGGCACGACTGCCCGCGGGCGCCTGCAAGTCCAGAGAGGCCCGATCGCGTCGAGTGCGTTTCAGCACCAGGCCGAACTCCGTATCGCCCTCCATCAGCAGTGCGCGCTCGAAGAAGAGCCGGTCCGCGTCGTCCAATCCGCGCAAGAGCCGCCAATAGTTGGGCGCGGTGGCTGCAATGCGCAGCACGGGCGGGCCCTCCTCTCGTGCCGGCCGGAAGCCGTTGTCACGATGGCAAAGGATCCCGATCCGCTCGAGCATGACAGCCTTGACGATCGCCGGCGCATGCAATCGCATGCGAGCTGAGGCAGCGAGAAATCGGCGGGCCACATGTTGATGTCGCGCAAGGAGCCCGCGAACGCCGACGCCAACAATCGAGACATTGACCTCCGTCAGATCGAACACCATGCATACGTCGCCGCAACTCCCATCCTGCGGGCACCTCGAAGTCGCCTGTTCGAGTTCCTGCCTGCGCGAGCTCTGCCTGCCCGAGGGGTTCTCCGCGACGGAGCTGGAAACGCTCGACGGCCTCGTGAGCACGCGGCGAAAGCTTCGCCGCGGCGACGCGCTCTTCCGTCGCAACGACCCGTTCACGTCGATCTACGCGATCCGCGCTGGATCCTTCAAGACCTGCGTGACCTCGGAAGGCGGACGTGACCACGTCACGGGCTTCCTCATGTCCGGCGACCTCATGGGATTCGACGGCATCGGGCACGAACGACACGGCTGCGACGCGATCGCGCTGGAGGACTCCATGCTCTGCGTCATCCCGTACGCGCGGCTCGAGGAGATGTCGCAGGACTTCCTGGAACTGCAGCGCCAGGTGCACCGCGTCATGAGCCGGGAGATCGTTCGCGAGCATGGAAACATGATGCTCCTGACCGGCCTGCGCGCCGAGGAACGCCTGGCTGCATTCCTCTGGAACCTCGCGCAAAGGCTCGGCGCGCGGGGCTTCTCCTCGTCGTCGCTCATCCTTCGCATGACGCGCCAGGACATCGGCACCTACCTGGGCCTGAAGCTGGAGACCATCAGCCGGGCCTTCACCAAGCTCTGCGACGACGGGATCCTCGAGGTGCATCGACGCAACGTCTCCATCCTGGAGCCGGCCACGCTGCAGCGAATCGCGGTCGGAACTGCACCTTGAGCGCCGCAGCCGTCCTCGGGCCCGCGCGCGCTCCGCGGACTTGATCGATCGCAAGGGTCGGCTCCCGGTACGGACGGACGATGCAGGCATGTCGGAAACCATCATCCCCATCGAAGTCCACCGTGACCTGCCGTCCATCGACGTGCTTCGGCGCATCGAAGGCCCGGGGCCGCGCTACACGTCCTATCCGACGGCCGACCGCTTCACCGACGGGTTCGATGCGACCCGGCTCGATGCGGTCCTTGCCCAAGAGCGGCAGTCCGTCCAGGCCGAAGCGGGCGCCGCGCTGTCGATCTACGTGCACATCCCGTTCTGCGAATCGCTCTGCTACTACTGCGCGTGCAACAAGATCATCACGAAGCACCATGAACGCGCCGCGCCGTACCTCGACGCACTGGAAGCCGAGATCGGCCTGGTCGCCGGCCGGTTCGGCGAGAGGCGCACGCTGTCGCAACTGCACTTCGGCGGCGGGTCGCCGACCTTCCTGAGCGACGACGAGATCGCCCGCCTGATGGGCACCCTGCGGCGCGCGTTCGAATTCGCACCGGACGCCGAGGTGTCGATCGAGGTCGATCCGCGCACGGTCACGCCGCTGCGCATGTCATTCCTGCGATCCCAGAGCTTCAATCGCGTCAGCTTCGGCGTGCAGGACTTCGACGCCCAGGTGCAGCAGGCCGTGCACCGGGTCCAGTCCTTCGAGAGCGTCCGCGACCTGATCCGCGTGGCGCGCGACCTGGGGTTCGGATCCATCAATGCGGACCTCATCTACGGGCTCCCCCGCCAGACCGCGGAGAGCTTCACCAGGACGATCGCGCAGATGATCGAGCTGCGTCCGGATCGCATCGCGCTCTACGCGTACGCGCACTTGCCGCAGCGCTTCAAGCCTCAACGGCGAATCGCGTCCGAGGATCTTCCCGTCGCCGGCGACCGGGTGGCCATGCTGGGCATCGCGATGGACGGCTTCATCGAGTGCGGCTACGAGTACATCGGCATGGATCACTTCGCCCTGCCCGAGGATCCGCTGGCGGTCGCCAAGCGCGAGGGTCGGCTCCAGCGGAACTTCCAGGGCTACAGCACGCAACCCGACTGCGACATCGTCGGCCTCGGCGTGTCCGCGATCGGCCGGATCCGCGACTGCTACTACCAGAACGCGAAGACGCTGCCCGAGTACTACGAGGCACTCGAGCAGCAACGGCTTCCCGTCGTGCGCGGCATCGACCTCGACCACGACGACCTGACCCGCCGCGACATCATCATGGCGCTGATGTGCCACGGCCGCGTGGAGTTCGCGGACATCTCGCGCCGGCACGGCGTGTCCATGCGCGAGGCCTTCGCGCCGGAACTGGTCCGGCTCGCGCCGTTCGTCGCGGACGGATTCGTCCACCTCGAGGAAGACACCATCCAGGTGACCCCGATCGGCTGGTACGTGGTGCGCGCGGTGGCCATGGTGTTCGACCGCTACCTGCAAGGTGGCGCCTCGCGCGAGCGGTTCTCGAAGGTGGTTTGATGCCAGCCACCGCCAAGGCCGATTCTCGCGGCCTGAGCGCCATCGTGGCCGCACCCTCAGGGCTCAACGAGGCCGCGATCGTCGAGAGCGCGCCGCCCGGCCACCTCTGGTGGCTCCTCTGGCGGCATGGCGCACCTCATCGCTTCGCGTTCACTTGCGGCGCAGCGTTGCTGGCGATCACTGCGCTCTGGTGGGCAGCGATCCTCGGTGGCCTCGCGACCGGCATGACGGTGCGCAGCGGTCTGCCGTTGGCCCAGGCGCATGGCCTGGCAATGACCTTCGCGTTCATGCCGCTGTTCTTTGCCGGATTCGTCGCGAACGCCGGCGCGAAATGGCTCGGGCACCCGCCGATCGTCGCGTCGTCCATGACGTTTCCGCTGGTGCTGCAGTCAGCCGGCTGGCTGGTCTTCCTCGCCGGGGCGAGCCTGGGGGCTCCTGTCGACGCCGCCGCGACGGGCGGACTCGGCCTGTTGATGGCCACGCTCGGATGGACGCAACTCTGGCTCCGCTTCGTCGCCCTGCTGCGCACGAGCGCACGTCCCGACCGCATGCATGCACGGCTCATCGCGCTGGCCGGCGGGGCCGGCACGCTGGCCATGCTGTCGGCGGCGGTGGCGGTGTCCACGGGAAATCAGCCGCTCGAACGGGCTGCCGGGCAGGCCGGTCTTTGGCTCTTCGAGGGATGCACGTTCGCGGCCGCCGCGCATCGCATGATCCCGTTCCTCGGCAGTGCCGTTCCCGCCCTCGCGCTGCGGCGTCCGCAATGGCTGCTCGAGGCGTTGGCCGGCACCTTGGTATTGGAGGGCGTGAGTGCCGTCTGCGAAGCACTCGCCGGCCAGTTGCCCGCAACCGCGCAATGGATTCGCGTCGTGGTCGAAGGCATCGCCGGCGTCGCGCTGCTGACCCTGACGGTGCGATGGGGCTTCGTGCAGAACCTGCGCATTCGGCTGCTCGCGATGCTGCGCCTGGGCGTGGCCTGGCTCGGGATCGCGTTCGTGCTCTTCGGGCTGTCGCACGCGCTGTACGCTGCAACCGCCGGCCGCGTTTCGCTGGGCGTCGCGCCGCTGCATGCCTACGCGATGGGGTTCCTGGGTACCGTGATGATCACGATGGTGTCGCGCTTCATCTGCGGATACGCGGGCCGCACGGTCGTGGCCGACAACTTCCTCTGGCGCTTGTTCGGCCTGTTCCAGGCGACGACGGCGGCGCGGGTGATCGGCGCCTTGATGGCATCGTTCGCCCTGCCTGGTGCCTCGATCGTGATCGCGATGGCCGCGCTGGGTTGGGCTGTCGCTTGCACGCTGTGGGCGTCGCGCCATGTCCACTGGCTTGCGGCGCCGCGGCTCGAACGTGGCGGCCAGCCCGGCTGAGCGTCGTCCCATGCTGGCTTCCGGCGTGGCAGCAGGCGCGGCCGCAAGCGGCTTTCGCCCGCCGGCTTCGGCGACGATACGACAGGCAGAGATGGTCTAGGTCACGCGCGCGGTACTTCTGCCAGCAGGCGAACCGGCTGGTCGAACGCGTGGAAATCTTCGACGGCGAAGGAACCTGATGCTTGCCGCGACCTCGGTTCGCGATCGGAGGTCGACGACTCACCAGACCTTGACCTGGAGCAACACGGTTCACGACGCGAACCAGAACAATGCATTTCGACGATCAACCCGTCCATCGCAATGCAAGCTCCTCCCGCATGTCACCCGTTCGAGCACCTCGTGGTCGCATGCTCGAACTGCGGCATGCGCGATCTGTGTCTTCCCGTCGGCCTCTCCGCGCCCGAGATGGAAAAGCTCGACACGCTCGTGGCCGTGCGTCGCCAGGTTCGGCGCGGCGAAGCGCTGTTCCGTCGGGACGACCCGTTCACCGCCATCCACGCGATCCGCGCCGGCTTCTTCAAGACCTGCATGAAGGCAGAAGACGGGCGCGAACAGATCATCGGCTTCCACATGGCGGGAGAGCTGCTCGGCTTCGACGGGATCGACGATCACCTGCACGGATGCGACGCCATCGCGCTCGAGGACTCCGAGGTCTGCGTCATCCCCTACGCGTCGCTCGAGGACATGGCGCGCGAATCCCCGGCGCTTCAGCGGCACGTTCATCGCGTGATGAGCCGCGAGATCGTCCGCGACCACGGTTCGATGCTGCTGTTGGGCGGCATGCGCGCCGACGAACGCGTCGCGGCATTCCTGGTCAACCTCGCGCGGCGGCAACAGGCGCTGGGCTTCTCGCCCTCGTCCCTTGTCCTGCGCATGAGCCGCCAGGAGATCGGCACCTATCTCGGGCTCACGCTCGAAACCGTCAGTCGCTGCCTCTCGAGGTTGCAGGAATCCGGCGTGCTTGGAGTCCAGCAACGGCGGATCGAGATCCTCAAGGCGGAGGCCCTGCGGCCGACTGTCGCCGCTCCCGCCGCCTGACCGCGTGCCCGCGCCGGCGCCTGCCGCGGGCCATGACCTCTCCGGCGTCATCGCCGCGCGACGAGTCCACGACACCGGCACACCATGCCGTACCTGCAAGACCCACGATAAGCGACAGCACCCAAGCCGCTGGCATCCACCCGCGCCGGATCATCCCGATCGCGCCTGTCCCGACGTCGATGTATCGCGCGGAGAAGAAGATTCATCCACGCGCGGTCAAGGGTCGCTTCGCGACCTGGCGATGGCTGTTCGTCGCGTTGACGCAGCTCTTCTTCTACGGCCTGGCCTGGCTCGACTGGAACGGACACCAGTCGGTGCTCTTCGACCTTGGAGCGCGGCGCTTCCACATCTTCGGCCTGCTGCTCTTTCCGCAAGACTTCATCTACCTCGCGGCGCTGCTCATCGTGGCGGCCGCGGCGCTGTTCTTCTTCACCGCCGTGGCCGGCCGGCTTTGGTGCGGCTTCGCTTGCCCGCAGACCGTCTACACCGAGATCTTCCTCTGGGTCGAACGACGCTTCGAGGGCGATCGCACCGCACGCCTGAAACTCGACGCCGCCCCCTGGACCTTCGCGAAGATCCGGCGCAAGGCAGGCAAGCAGGCCACCTGGATCGCGATAAGCCTGTGGACAGGGTTCACCTTCGTCGGCTACTTCACGCCCATTCGCACGCTCGCCGCGGAGTTCGCACGCCTGGATTTCAGCCCGTGGGAATGGTTCTGGGTCCTGTTCTACGGCTTCGCCGCCTACGGCAACGCCGGGTTCCTGCGCGAGCAGATATGCAAGTACATGTGCCCGTATGCACGCTTCCAGAGCGCGCTGTTCGACCGCGACACGATGACCGTCAGCTACGACCAGGCGCGCGGAGAGCCTCGAGGATCACGTCCACGCTCGATCGGCCACGATGGCCTGGCCGTCCTCGGCAATGGCGAGTGTGTCGACTGCACGCTGTGCGTGCAGGTCTGCCCCGCCGGCATCGATATCCGCCATGGCCTGCAGTACGAGTGCATCGGCTGCGCCGCGTGCATCGACGCCTGCGACGGCGTGATGGACAAGATGAACTATCCCCGGGGACTCATCAGGTTCTCCACGGAGAACGCGCTCGCGAATCGCTGGAGCCGCGACGTCGTGGTCCGGCGCCTGTTCCGTCCACGCGTCCTGGTCTACGGCGTCGCGCTCGTCGGCATGGTCGGTGCACTCGCGACCAGTCTCACCCTTCGCCAGCCGTTCCGAGCCGACGTGATCCGGGACCGCGGCTCCCTGGCCCGCCAGGTGGAAGCCGGGCGAATCGAGAACGTCTATCGCCTGCAGGTGATGAACGCCAGTGCAACGCCGCAGCGCTTCCGAGTCTCGGTCACGGGTCTCGAGGGCATCGCCATCGTCTCGGAGGCGGAGGTCGACGTGGAAAGCGCCGATGCGCGTTGGCTGCCCGTGCGCGTGCAGGTTCCCTTCGCCACGGCGCAGGCGATCGGCCCTGGTGCGCACGCCATCCATTTCGCGATCGAGCGCGCGGCCGACGCGGGCCATCGGCAGGGTCTGACCGAGAAGTCGACGTTCCTCGTCCCGCGCTGACGCCGGCTCAGCCTCTCAGGTGAAGCTGAGCGCCTCGCCGCGATTCGAGAGCGCGAGAAGACCTTGCACGGCCCCGTGACGCACGCGGTCGACCAGGACCTTCAAAGCTTGTTCGACCTCGCGTCCGGCGGGTCGCTTGCCGTCGGCCCCTGACAGCGCGGCCGCGAACAGCACCTGCCACGGCGGGCCGACCTCCCGCGATTCCAGCAGCAGCGCGTCGAACGTGCTCAGCTCGCCGACCTCTTTCTCGACACACATCAGCGGCGTCAATTCCCCGCCCGCGCCCTGCTCGAAGCTTCGACGCTGCGCGGGCGTGGCGTCTGCAGGGAGCTCGGCGCCGGCGAAGATGAAAAGCAGCACCTGCGGGTCGGGCTGTGCGGAAGCGGCGGCGAGCAACTGCTCGAAAGCGGGCGGCGTGTTCATGGATTGAATCGTGCCGGTTCGCGACACCGGGGCGCTTGCGCTCTGTCAAGCGATCGCCGCCTCGCCGGCAATGCGGACGGGCCCTCGCCGCCGCGCAGCAAGCCTATCCTCGGGCGGCGCTGGAGAGCTGGTCTTCCGCCCAGCTCAGGGCAGCGACGACGTTCGGAAAGCCGATGGTGCTCGTCAACGCGATGAGCGTGTGGCGAATGGCTTCGGGCGACGCGCCGGCGCCAAGCGCTCGGCGCGTGTGGCTGTGGACAGCACCTTCGGAACGAGACGCCGCGGCGGCAGCCAGTTGCACGAGATGGATCGTCTGCTCGTCGAGCGGCCCGGCCTTCCGTACGGTCGCCCCCAGGGTCGTGACCGCCTCCATGAACTCCGGAAACTGCGCGGAAAGCGATTCGTAGAGATTGGGTTTTCCCGCTTGATCGGATGTCGCCATGACGCTTCTCCAGTCGGTCTCGCGCGACACGCCCCGTGCGCGTCGTGTGCCGACGAGTATCGCGCTACACGTCGACCTGAAGAAGCGGCAGCTCGCGACCGCCGAGAGACCCTCGCCTCGAGGCTTCACATCATCGACAGCGGCGATGGCCCGATCGACTGCGTGCGGCTACGCTCCTGTTGCCAAGAACACGGCGCAGACCGCGCCGCATCATTGCACGAGCGGCGTGCCGACGGCTTCCAGGTCGACGCCCTCGATGCGCGCGTTGCCTGCCAGCACCTGCAGGTACTGGCGCAGCGCGTTCGACCAGGTCTGGTGGCGCAAGCGCAGGGCGATGGCTTGCTGGACATCCTCGAAATCGGGCTGAATGCCCGGTTCGCGGGAGCACACCTCGACGACGTGGAAGCCGAATCGGCTATGCACGAGACGCTGGAGGATGCCCACCGTCTGCTGGCCGAATACCTGCTGCGCGAACTCCTGCGCGCACTCCTCGCGGGTCACCCAGCCCAGGTCGCCGCCCTTCGCGCCCGTCGGGCAGTTCGACCATCGCCTGGCCGCGGCAGCGAACGCGTCGCTCGAGGCATCGGCGCAACGCAGTTCAAGCAGCAAGGCCTCTGCCCGCTGCCTCAAGGCGTTGACCTCCACGCCGGGAGTCACCGCGAACAGGACATGCCGCAATGCCAGGCGTTCGCCGCGTGCGAAGCGAGACGGATTGGCCTCGAAGTAGCGCCGGCACGCGTCTTCCGTCGGCTCGGGAACGCCGATTTCCTGCTCGAGCAGCGCTTCGATCAGGGCTGTCGTCGATGCGCCCTGGACGCCCTTGGCAACGGCCGCTTGCCGCAGGAGCTCGGTGCAGGCGCGCTGGCGCAGGGATTCGTCGTTCAGCAACTCGCCGGGTTCATGAAGGGCGACGCCGTTGACGCGCGCGACGTCATCCGTCGCTTGAAGTGCACTGGTCGACATGTCCTCTCCTCAGGCTTTCGCTCGTTCCGGGGAAACACCTGCCTGCGGCTGCGCTGCCGGCGCATGAGCGGCGTCGTGCGCTCGCGGGGCCGTGCCGGCCGCCAGGGAGCGGCGCGATGCCAGGTGGCCCTGGGGCAGGTTCAGGCGCCGGCTGCGAACGAGCTGGTAGGGCCGGACCGCATACGCCAAGGTGCCGAAGCCGCTCCACACGTGGACGAGCCGGGTGAACGGGAAGATCAGGAAGATGGACATGCCCAGGAACATATGGGCCTTGAAGACCCAGCTCGCGTCGGCGAGCAGCTCCACGCCGCCGGAACGGAAGGTCACGGTGCGCTGAGCCCATTCGGCGAGCTTCATCATCATGCCGCCGTCAAGGTGGTGCGCCGACAGCGGGATCGTCGCCAGCCCGAGGGCGAACTGGGTCCAGAGCAGGAACAGGAGCGCGATGTCGCTGAACCTGGACGTGGCGCGGATGCGCGGGTCGGACAGGCGCCGGTGCAGCAGGAGGCTGATGCCGCTGAAGCCGAGGATGCCGAACAGCCCGCCCGACATCATCGCCACGAGTTGCTTGTGGCCCGCGCTGATGAAGGGCTCGTAGAGGACGTGCGGCGTCAGCATGCCGAACGAGTGCCCGAAGAGCAGGAACAGGATGCCGACGTGGAACAGGTTGCTGCCCCAGCGCAGGCTGCCGGCCCGCAACAATTGCGACGAGTCGCTCTTCCAGGTGTACTGGTCGCGGTCGAAGCGGACGAGGCTGCCGACCAGGAAGACAGTCAGGCAGATGTACGGATAGATGCCGAACAACAGGGTGTCGAGCCAGGGCGTCGTCATGCTCGTGCTCCTTGGGATGCGGACGACTTGCTCGCACGCACGATGTGGATGGGCTGCGGGGCGCCCGGGCTCGCCTGCCCGCGCGAACTGCAACCATCGAACGCAGGCGGTTCGGCCCAGGCCTCGTCCATGGCCTGGTCAGCGACCACGGGAACGGCCTGTGCCTGCTGCCCCGCGAGTTCCAGCACCGCGGCGACGACCGACGCATACGGGCTCTGCCGCTCGCGCAGGGCGCTGAAGACGGCGTTGAGGATGTGCGCCATCTCGCCGAGGAACTCGCGCGAGACGCTGGCCGGCTGGGTGGACGCGAACTCGAGCACGACGGACAAATGATCCGGAAGCTCGTCGCCCTCGAAGGCCAGGCCGGCGCGTTCGTAGGTCTGTCCGAGATCGACCAGGGCCGGGCCACGGTCGCGGGAGTCGCCATGCACGTGTTCGAAGAGGTGCAGAGAAGTCGCGCGTCCCCGGTCGAAGGTCTCGATGTAGCGCGCCTCGGCTTCGAAGGGCTCCATCGCCTGCAGTTGCTGCAGCAGCGAGGTCAGCTCGCGGATGCGCGGGGCCGGGAGCGCCTGCTCCTCCCGGATGGCGTCGACGAGTTCCGGGATGGCGTCTCGAAAGGCGGCGTCCGGATAGCGCAGCAGCGCCGAGAGGACGCGAAGGGTCAATCGCGGTTCTTGCATGTGCGGCTCCTCAGATCGAGGCCTGGATGGGGATGGTCCGGCGCTTCTTGGCGCCGAAGAGCGAGGTCTCGCTGGCCCCGTCGGAACACCCGTTGCCGAACGAGAATCCGCAGCCTCCGCGCAGGTCGAAGGCGTCCTCCGCATACTCGCGATGTGAGGTCGGAATGACGAAGCGATCCTCGTAGTTCGCGATCGCCATGATCTGGTACATGTCCTCGACCTGCGAGACGGTCAGTCCGCCTTGCCTGAGCGCTTCGAGGTTCTCGGTGCCTTCGACATGCTTGGCGCGCTGGTAGGCGCGCATGGCGAGCATGCGTTCGAGCGCGCGGATGACCGGGCCGGTGTCGCCCGCGGTCAGCAGGTTGGCCAGGTACTGCACGGGGATGCGCAGGCTGCCGACGTCCGGGATCTCGCCGTTGACGCCCATGTGGCCCGCGTTCGCGGCGGCGGTGATGGGCGACAGCGGCGGGATGTACCAGACCATCGGCAGGGTGCGGTACTCGGGATGCAGCGGCAGGGCCACCTTCCAGTCCATGGCCATCTTCCACACGGGGCTCTTCTTCGCGGCGGCAAGCCAGGCCTCGGGGATGCCGTCCCGACGCGCCTGCTCGATGACGGCGGGGTCGTTCGGGTCGAGGAAGATGCTGCACTGCGCCTCGTAGAGGTCGCGGTCGCGCTCGGTGCTTGCCGCCTCCTGGATGCGGTCGGCGTCGTAGAGCATTACGCCGAGGTAGCGGATCCGTCCGACGCAGGTCTCGGAGCACACCGTGGGCTGTCCCGCCTCGATGCGCGGATAGCAGAAGATGCACTTCTCGGCCTTGCCGGTCTGCCAGTTGTAGTAGATCTTCTTGTACGGGCAGCCCGAGACGCACATGCGCCAGCCGCGGCACTTGTCTTGGTCGATGAGGACGATGCCGTCCTCCTCGCGCTTGTAGATGGAGCCCGAGGGGCACGAGGCCACGCATGCCGGGTTCAGGCAGTGCTCGCACAGGCGCGGCAGGTACATCATGAAGGTGTTCTCGAACTGGCCGTAGATGTCCTTCTGGATGTCGTCGAAGTTCTTGTCCTTCGAGCGCTTGGCGAACTCGCCGCCCAGGATCTCCTCCCAGTTCGGACCCCAGACGATCTTCTCCATCCGCTTGCCCGTGATGAGGCTGCGCGGGCGCGCGGTCGGTGCCGCCTTGGACTCGGGCGCGGACTGCAGGTGGTCGTAGTCGAAGGTGAAGGGCTCGTAGTAGTCGTCGATCTCGGGCAGGTTCGGGTTGGCGAAGATGCGCATCAGCAGCTTCCACTTGCCGCCCTGGCGCGGCTCGATGGCGCCGTCGGCGTTGCGCGTCCAGCCGCCGTTCCAGCGATCCTGGTTCTCCCAGTCCTTGGGGTAGCCGATGCCCGGCTTGGTCTCGACGTTGTTGAACCAGGCGTATTCCATGCCGGGCCGGTTCGTCCAGACGTTCTTGCAGGTCACCGAGCAGGTGTGGCAGCCGATGCACTTGTCCAGGTTCAGCACCATGCCGATTTGGGCGCGTACTTTCATGCTTGGTCTCCCGGGTTCGTGCCTTCGTCGTCCAGCCAGTCGATCTTGCGCATCTTGCGGACCACGACGAACTCGTCGCGGTTGGTGCCGATGGTTCCGTAGTAGTTGAAGCCGTAGCTGAGTTGCGCGTAGCCGCCGATCATGTGCGTGGGCTTCGTGACGATGCGCGTCACCGAGTTGTGGATGCCGCCGCGCTGGCCGGTGATCTCCGAGCCCGGCGTGTTGATGAGCTTTTCCTGCGCGTGGTACATGAGCGTCATGCCCGGGTTGACGCGCTGGCTCACCACGGCGCGCGCGGCGATGGCGCCGTTCGCGTTGAACAGCTCGATCCAGTCGTTGTCGACGATGCCGGCCTCTCGGGCGTCGTCCTCGCTCAGCCACACGACCGGGCCGCCCCGATTGAGCGTCAGCATCATGATGTTGTCGCTGTAGGTCGAATGGATGCCCCACTTCTGGTGCGGCGTGATGAAGTTGAGCGCGATCTCCTTGTGGCCGTTGGGCTTGATGCCCTTGGCGCCGGCCAAGGCCTTCATGTCGACTGGCGGGCGGTAGCTCGTGAACTCCTCGCCGAACGCACGCATCCACTTGTGGTCCTGGTAGAACTGCTGGCGCCCGGTCAGCGTGCGCCAGGGAATGAGCTCGTGGACGTTGGTGTAGCCGGCGTTGTAGGAGACCTTCTCGCTCTCCAGCCCGCTCCACGTGGGCGACGAGATGATCTTGCGCGGCTGGGCCTGCACGTCGCGGAAGCGGATCTTCTCGTCCTCGCGGTGCAGTGCCAGGTGCGCATGTTCGCGGCCCGTGATCTTCGTCAAGGCCTCCCAGGCCTTCACGGCCACGTGTCCGTTGGTCTCGGGCGCGAGCATCAGGATGACCTCGGTCGCGTCGATGTCGGTCTCGATGCGCGGCATGCCCTTCGTCGGACCGTCCTCGTGCACCTTGCCGTTCAGCTCGGCGAGTTGCCGAACTTCGTCGACCGTGTTCCAGCCGATACCCTTGCCGCCGTTGCCCAGCTTCTCGAGCAAGGGTCCGAGCGCCGTGAAGCGGGCATAGGTGGCCGGGTAGTCGCGCTCGACGACGGTGAAGTTCGGGCCGGTCTTGCCCGGAATGAGGTCGACGTCGCCGCGCTTCCAGTCCTGGACGTCCAATGCCTGGGCAAGCTCGGCCGGCGTGTCGTGCATGAGGGGCATCATCACCACCTCCTTCTCGACGCCCAGGTGGCCGACGCAGAGCTCGCTGAAGGCCTTGGCGAACCCCTTGTAGATCTCCCAGTCGCTGCGCGCCTGCCACGCCGGGTCCACCGCGCAGGACAGCGGATGGATGAAGGGGTGCATGTCGCTGGTGTTGAGGTCGTTCTTCTCGTACCAGGTCGCCGTGGGCAGCACGATGTCGGAGTACAGGCAGGTCGTGCTCATGCGGAAGTCGAGCGTCACCAGCAGGTCGAGCTTGCCTTCGGGGGCCTGGTCGTGCCAGCGCACCTCCTGCGGCTTCGCGTCGCCCGGGCCCAGGTCCTTGCCCTGCACGCCGTGCGAAGTTCCGAGCAAGTGCTTCAGGAAGTACTCGTGCCCCTTCCCCGACGATCCCAGGATGTTGGAGCGCCAGACGAACATGTTGCGCGGCCAGTTGTCGGGGTGGTCGGGGTCCTCGCAGCTCAATTGCAGCGAACCGTCCTTGAGGCCTTCGACGATATGGGCCGTCGCGTCCTTGCCGAGCGCCGCCGCGTCCTTCGTCACCTGGAGGGAGTTCGTCTTGAATTGCGGGTACGACGGCAGCCAGCCCATGCGCTCGGCGCGGACGTTGTAGTCGATGAGGCTGCCCCCGAACTCGGCCTTGTCCGCCAGGGGCGAGAGCACCTCGTCCACGCCGAGGCGCTCGTAGCGCCACTGGTCGGTGTGGGCGTAGAAGAAGCTCGTCGAGTTCTGCTGGCGCGGCGGACGCACCCAGTCGAGCGCGAACGCAAGCGCCGTCCATCCGGTCTGCGGCCGCAGTTTCTCCTGCCCCACGTAGTGCGACCACCCGCCACCGCTCTGGCCGATGCAGCCGCACAGCATCAGCATGTTGATGATGCCGCGGTAGTTCATGTCGCAGTGGTACCAATGGTTCATCGCCGCGCCGATGATGACCATGGACTTGCCGCGCGTCTTGTCGGCGTTGTCGGCGAACTGGCGTGCCACGGTGACGGCCTGTTGGCGCGGCACGCCCGTGATGTGTTCCTGCCAGGCCGGCGTGTACGGCACGTCTTCGTCGTAGCTCTTCGCGCCGTCGCCGAAGCCGCGGTCGATGCCGTAGTGCGCAGCCAGAAGATCGAAGACCGTCGCGACGAGAACCGACCTTCCATCGCCGAGTGCCAGCCGCCGGACCGGGACCTTGCGCACGAGCACGTCGGCGCCCTGATCGTTGGCCTTGAAGTGCGGCGTCTCGATGCCTGCGAAGTACGGAAAGGCCGCGTCGACGAGCTCGAAGCCGTCGGCCTCCATGGCCGACAGCCGGAGCTTGACGTCCGAGCCGCCCAGGGCCTCCTTGTTCTCGAGGTTCCACTTGCCGCCGTCCGCGCGCTCCTTCGAGCCCCAGCGAAAGCCGATGGAGCCGTTGGGCACGACGACGTCGCCGCTCTCGTTGAACGCGAGCGTCTTCCACTCGGGGTTGTTGTCCTGCGATAGCGCGCCGGCGAAGTCGCTGGCGCGGAGATAGCGCTTGCTGGCCGTCACCGTGCGGCCGTCGGGCAGGGCCTGCTCTTCGAGCTGCACCAGCATGGGCAGGTCGGTGTAGCGGCGTGCGTAGTCGTCGAAGTACGCCGAGCGCTTGTCGAAGTAGAACTCCTTGAAGATGACGTGGCCCATGGCCATCGCGAGCGCCGCGTCCGTGCCCTGCTTCGGATGCATCCACAGGTCGGCGAGCTTGCTGACCTCGGCGTAGTCGGGCGTGACCGCCACCGTCTTGGCGCCCTTGTAGCGGACCTCGGTGAAGAAGTGCGCGTCCGGCGTGCGCGTCTGCGGAACGTTGGAGCCCCACGCGATGATGTAGGTGGAGTTGTACCAATCGGCCGATTCGGGCACGTCGGTCTGCTCGCCCCAGGTCTGCGGGCTCGAGGGCGGCAGGTCGCAGTACCAGTCGTAGAAGCTCATGCAGACGCCGCCGATGAGCGAGAGGTAGCGCGAGCCCGCGGCGTACGACACCATCGACATCGCCGGAATCGGCGAGAAGCCGATGATGCGGTCGGGGCCGTGCTTCTTGACGGTATGGATGTTGGCCGACGCCACGATCTGGTTGACTTCCTCCCAGGTCGAGCGCACGAACCCGCCGAGGCCGCGCTGCTTCGTCCACTCGTCTCGCGCGGCCTGGTTCTCGACGATGGCCGCCCAGGCGTCGACCGGGGTCTTCGCAACGGCAAGAGCCGCGCGCCAGTGCTTCAACAGGCGAGCGCGCACCATCGGGTACTTCACGCGGTTGGCGCTGTAGAGGTACCACGAGTACGACGCTCCGCGAGCGCAGCCGCGCGGCTCGTGGTTCGGCAGGTCGGGCCGCGTGCGCGGGTAGTCGGTCTGCTGCGTCTCCCACGTCACGATGCCGCCCTTGACGTAGATCTTCCAGGAGCACGAGCCGGTGCAGTTCGTCCCGTGCGTGCTGCGCACGATCTTGTCGTGCTGCCAGCGGCTGCGGTAGCCGTCCTCCCAGGTGCGGTCTTCGCCGGTCACGCGGCCGTGGCCGTCGGAGAAGCCTTCCCTGGGTTGTGAGAAGTGGGTCAGTCGATCGAGAAAATGGCTCATTCGCGCGCTCCGGAGAAACGGGAAACTGCTGCGGCTATCAAGTCTTCCCGGTGCGCGCCAATGGCATGCGAACGCGGGAAGCGGGTCGGTAACACTCGGTCAATCGTCGGTGACGGGCTCGATCAGCAGGGAGTCGGCGCGTTGCGTCGGGCGTAGTTCCACCAGGTGATGGCGATGCACACCAGGTAGAAGGCGAAGAACACGTACAGCGCCGCCTCCGGGCCTCCCGTCATCGAGATGGACGTGCCGTAGCTCTTGGGGATGAAGAAGCCGCCGTAGGCCGCCATGGCGGCGGTGAAGCCCAGCGTCGCGGCGGCCTCGGTATTGCCTTCCTTCGTGGCCTGCGCGACGGCCGCTGCATCGCGTGGGTCGACGCCCTGCAGGCGCTGGTTCAGGAAGATGACCGGAATCATCCGGAACGTCGAACCGTTGCCGATGCCGGTCGTGAGGAACAACACCAGGAACATCAGGAAGAAGCCGGTGAAGTTGCCGCCCTGTCCTTGGCTCGGCAGGAAGAACGTGACCGCGAACACCGCGGACGCCATCACCACGAAGTTCCAGAACGTGACGCGGGCGCCGCCCAACTTGTCGGCGAGCCAGCCGCCCACGGGACGGATGCTCGCGCCGACCAGCGGGCCCAGCCAGGCGTAGGCAAGCGGGTTCACGCCCGGGAACTGGCTCTTGATGAGGAGCGGGAAGCCCGCGGCATAGCCGATGAACGAGCCGAAGGTGCCGAGGTAGAGCAGGCACATCAGCCAGTTGTCCTTGCGCCCGAAGATCGTGGCCTGGGCGGCGAACGAGGCCTTGGCGTCCGCGATGTCGTTCATGCCGAACCAGGCGATGACCGAGGTCAGCAGGATCCACGGCACCCAGACGAACGCCGCGTTCTGCGTCCAGACCTGCAGTGCCTGGTTGTTCTTCACGATGGTCTGGGCGTCGCCACCGAAGATGCCGAAGATGCCGGCGGTCACGACCAGCGGACTCAGGAACTGCACGACGGAGACCCCGAGGTTGCCCAGGCCCGCGTTCACGCCCAGAGCCGAGCCCTTGCGCTCCTTCGGGAAGAAGAAGCTGATGTTGGCCATGCTGGAGCTGAAGTTGCCGCCGCCGAGACCGCACAGAAGCGCCAGCAGCAGCATCGTCGGATAGGTCGTGGTGTTGTCCTGCACCGCCAGGCCGATGCCGATGGCCGGGATCAGCAGGGTGGCGGTCGAGATGGCCGTCCAGCGACGGCCGCCGACCAACGGCACGATGAACGAGTAGAAGATGCGCAGCGTCGCACCCGACAGCGCGGGCGCGGCCGCGAGCCAGAACAGCTGGTTCGTCGAGTACTTGAAGCCCAGCGCCGGCAGCCCGACGGCAACGACGCTCCACACCTGCCAGATGGCGAACGCCAGGAACAAGGCCGGGACGGAAATCCAGAGATTGAGCTTGGCGATGGCCTCGCCTTCCTTCTCCCAGAAGGCCTTGTCTTCAGGGGTCCAGACGGTGAGGACGCGGCCCTGCGTGGCAGGACGCGCGATGTCGACGCTTGCGGTCATGATTGACTCCTAGATGGTCGTGTCAGGCCCGAGCCGGCACGGGGGAAGCGCCGGAGCCGAACACGCGGGTGCGCCGGACTTCGGTGAAGTACATCCAGATGAGCGAGACCCACACGACCCCGTAGAGCAGCATGAAGGCCGAGGAGCGCACGCCCGTGAGATCGAGCAGCAGGCCGAAGAGGATCGGAAGCACGAAGCCGCCGAGACCGCCGGCCAGGCCGACGATGCCGCTGATGGCGCCGATGTTGGTGGGGAAGTCGTCGCTGATGTACTTGAAGACACTGGCCTTGCCGAACGCGAAGGCGATGCCGAGCGCGAACATCAGCGCGGTGAAGCCGTAGACGTTCAGGCCGATGTGGAAGGTGTTTGCGCCGTTGACGGTCTGGACGGTGAAGCTGGTCTGGGGATAGGACAGCAGGAACAGGCACACCCAGCTCACCCACATCACCCACCAGGTCACGGAGTGGGCGCCGAACTTGTCGGAAAGCCATCCGCCGACGGCGCGGAGGACGCCGCCCGGCAGGGAGAAGCAGGCCGCCAGCAGCGCGGCGATGCGAACGTCCAGGCCGTACTCGCCGACGTAGTACTGCACCATCCACAGCGACAGGCCCACGTAGCCGCCGAAGACGATGCTGTAGTACTGGCAGTACTTCAGGACTCGCGGATCCTTCAAGGCCTTCAGGTGGTCGCTGAACTTCGTCGTGCCCGGCACGCGGTGCGCCGGGTCGCTGGCGCTGAACGTCCAGAACAGCACGAGGACGACGAGCATGACGGCGGCGTACACCTTGGGCACCACCGCCCAGCCGAACGCGACCATCAGGGCCGGCGCGACGAACTTGTTGACGGCCGCCCCCGAGTTCCCCGCGCCGTAGACGCCCATCGCGAAGCCCTGGCGCTCCTTCGGAAACCAGCGCGCGACGTAGGGCGTCCCCACCGAGAAGCTGCCGCCCGCCAGGCCGACGAACATCCCGATGACGAGGAAGTGCCAGTAGGCGGTCGCGTACGCCATGAGGTAGACGGCGGGAATCACGGAGGCCATCAGCACCGCCATCACGATGCGGCCACCGAACTTGTCCGTCCAGATGCCGAGCGGGACGCGGATGAGCGAGCCGGTCAGGACGGGCATCGCAGTCAGCAGCCCGAACTCGGTGGCGTTCAGTCCCAAGGCCTTCTTCAGCGGGATGCCGATGACGCCGAACATCATCCAGACCATGAAGCAGGTCGTGAACGCGAGCGTGCTGACGACGAGGACGGACAAACGCCTGGAGCCGCTGCCCGCGGCTGCAGTCGTCCTGATGGGGAAGGATGCGGATGCCATACGACACTCTTTGAGGATGTATGGCACTTTCGACGGGATCCGCCTGGGCGACCATCCTGCCGTGGAGGAGTCGCGGTGCTGCGTTGGAACTAGCGGGACGGGGCGCGCCTAGTTCGAAAGAACTAGCGCAGGGCGACCTCAGGCCGCCTTCGCCGACAGGCCTCGCTCGGATGCGAAGACCGCGGCTTGCACGCGCGAGCTGAGCTTGAGCTTGCGCAAGATGCTCTGGACGTGGATCTTGACGGTCGTCTCCGCAATGCTCAGCGAGCGCGCGATGGCCTTGTTGCTGTCGCCGCGCGAGAGTTCGCGCAAGACCTCCATCTCTCGCGGCGACAGCGCGTCGATGTCCCGTGCGACGACAAGCGGCTCGCTACGATGCGACGTCGTGAAGGCGCTGACCAGCTTGGACGTCATCCCCGGACTCAGCACCGACTCGCCAAGCATGCAGCGCCGGATGGCGTCGAACAGCTCGTCGCCCTCGGCAGTCTTGAGCAGGTAGCCCTGCGCACCGTTCCTCAAGGCGGCGGCGAGGTCTTCCTCGTCTTCGCTGACGGTCAGCATCAGGATGCGGCTGGCGGGAGAAGCTTCTCTCAGGCTGGGAATGGCGTCGACGCCCCTGGCGCCCGGAAGGTGGTTGTCCAGGAGGATGACGTCGGGGCGGAATTCAGCGGCGCGCCGCTGCGCCACGCCCGCGTC
>Ga0209051_1000701_pt1 | contig 36677 bp, 28 predicted proteins | sample AraplaCvi_mMS_r2_2_FD_184286 | JGI IMG/M metagenome (GOLD analysis project Ga0209051, IMG submission 184286) | Arabidopsis root microbial communities from North Carolina, USA - plate scrape MF_Cvi_mMS_r2 (SPAdes) (version 2) | ecosystem: Host-associated > Plants > Roots > Endosphere | place...
AACGTCCTCGACGAGGATCTGCCGGATCTGGCGCCACTGCTCGACGCGCTTTGCCGGATCGACCTCGACGGCGGCTGCCTCGAGCAGTTCATCGACCTTGGGGTTGCTGTAGGCAGCGCCGTTCGAGAAGGGGACGCCGGGCTTGAAATTCTTGCTCCAGTAGAGGCGCTGCACACCGACCGTCGGATCGAAGAGGTTGCTCATGCCCTCGAAGGCGAAGTCGAAGTCGCGGTCGGTGTAGATCCGCTTGGTATAGGTCGCGAAGTCCTGGCTGCGAACGGTGGCGTCGATGCCGACCTTGGCGAGCGCCTGGCGGATATATTCGGAACCGCGCGGATAGGTCTCCCCGCTCGGTACGTAGTCGAGGTTAACACGGGCGCGGATACCGTCGGCGCCACGCGGGTAGCCGGCCTCGTCGAGCAGCTTCTCGGCGGCGGCGAGATCGATCGGATAGGTTTTGAGGTCAGGCACGTACCACTTGGCGAGGTTGGGATTGATCGGGCCGGGAATGGCGGCGCCGTAGCCGTAGTTGATGGTGTTGAGGATGACGTTGCGGTCGATCACATGCGCGAAGGCGCGGCGCACGCGAACATCCTTGAACAGCGGACGCTCGAGGTTGAACTCGATGCGGCTGACGCCGTTCTGGTATTGATAACCTTTGGTCTCGAAGCCGAGCGCTTCGACGGCCTGCAGGCGCTCGAGATCGCTGAGCGGCACGGGCGTCGAGGGCGCGAGGTCGATTTCGCCGGTCTCGATCGCGATCGAGCGGGCGGCGGCATCGGGGATAAAGCGGATGATCAGCTGGTCGAGATAGGGGCGGGGCTGGTCCCAATAATCCGGATTGCGTTCATAAACGATGTGGCTGCCGCGTACCCACTCCTTAAATTTGAAGGGGCCGGTCCCGACCGGCGCCAGATTGGCCGGGTTTTCCGCAACTTTGGTGCCTTCATAGATATGGCGCGGCACGATTGGCGTTTCGGAGGCGGCGAGAGCGGTGATCAGATAGGGCGCGGGCTTGGAAAGCTTCAGGATGGCCGTATGTGCATCGGGTGTCTCGATGTCGACCAGATTGAGGAAGGTGTTGCGGCCGCGCGGATGCACCTCCTTGAGGGTCTTGATCGAGAAGGCAACGTCGGCGGACGTGAAGGGCTGTCCGTCGTGCCATTTCACGCCGTCACGCAGCTTGAAGGTATAGGTCAGGCCGTCCGGGCTGACAGTCCATTCCTTGGCCAGCAGCGGCTTCGGATTGAGGTCGAAGTCATAGGTGAGAAGGCCTTCCGTGGTCTTCGGCGAGACATAGACCGCGTTATAAGCCGTATGGGCGATCGTCGTCAGGACGGGCGGCTCGGCGGCCAGCAGAAGCGTTGCCGTACCGCCGCGCGTCGCGGTGGCTGCGAAGGCGGGAAGCCGTGCTGTGGCGGTGACGCCGAATGCGACCGAGGCCAGAAGAAAGCTGCGGCGCGTGGGTGCGGGAAATAGTGACATCTTGTTCAACCCTCATGATCCAGGGGCCGTCACGGCCCGCTTCTGTGTCATTCCGCGGATCGAGCCTGCTTTAGAGATTTTTACCCCCTGACTGCTTTGAAGTGGGATGAAAACCTACGTTGCGTCGATATGCGGTATTATATTTTCAAAAGAACGATAAATGCCCCATTCATTGGAATTATTTACCAATATGGATTTGACAAAACCCACAGAATTAGTCAACTACTAAGCGACGAGACGAGGTGAATTCTTTTCAGATCGCGAGGTGGGGCACATGTCGGCTTACAGGCGGATCGGTCGAACGATCAGCAGAACGATCATTCAGGCCGTGCCCACAATGCTCGGGATCGTCATCCTCAATTTCTTCCTGCTGAAGCTGGCGCCCGGCGATGCGGCCGATGTGATGGCGGCGGAATCCGGCTCGGCCACCGTCGAGACGATGGCGGCGCTGCGCGAACGCTTCGGGCTGGATAACCCGATCCTTGTTCAGCTTGCCAACTATCTGAACAACCTCGCGCATTTCAGCCTCGGCTTTTCGCCGCGCTACGGCATGCCTGTGGCCGATCTGATCGGCCAGCGGCTGCCCGGCACGCTCGTGCTCATGCTGGCCGCATTGGCGATTGCAATTGCGGTCGGGCTGCTGCTCGGTTCGCTGATGGCTGCCTTCTCCGGGCGCCTTCCTGATCGTATAATTTCCGTCGTCTCGTTGCTCTTCTATTCGATCCCCGGCTTCTGGATCGGCCTGATGCTGATCCTGCTCTTCTCGGTCAAGCTTGGATGGCTGCCGAGCGGCGGAGACAGCACGATTGGCTCGCGGCTGACAGGGTTCCCGGCGCTGCTCGACAGGGCGCGCTACATGGTACTGCCGGCAACCTCGCTCGCGCTTTTTTACCTGGCGATCTATGCCCGCCTGACACGCGCCTCGATGCTGGAGGTCAAATCGCAGGATTTCGTGCGAACCGCCCGCGCCAAGGGTGTCTCGCCTTTCGTGCTGACCACCCGGCACGTGCTTCGCAATGCTCTCATCCCGATCACCACGATGGCCGGCATGCACTTCGGCGGGATGCTGGGTGGCGCTGTCGTGGTCGAGACCGTCTATAGCTGGCCGGGGCTCGGCCGCCTTGCCTTCGAAGCCGTCATGGCCCGCGATTTCAGCGTGCTGCTCGGCATTCTCCTCCTGTCTTCCTTCCTCGTGATCGTCGCCAATGCCGCCGTCGACCTGCTGCAGGCGTGGATCGATCCCCGAATTGGAGCAAGTCGATGAACAGCCAAAAACTTGGAACACTGGCCGGCCAGGCGATCGACTTTGCGCCGCAGACAAAGGTCGAGCGCGACCAACCAGCACCGGAAGCGCCCAAGCAGCCACGCTGGACACATATCCACGCCCCCGACGTCCGCGCTTCGGTTTCGGGTACCGCCTGGCGCGGCATGCGCCGGGAATTGAAAGTCTTCCTCGGCAACTACAATGCACTCTTTGGCACAGCCATTCTGTTGCTCGTTGCCCTGTCGGCCTTGTTGGCGCCGCTTCTCTTTCCCGGCGATCCGCTCGAGATGGTGGCGCGACCCTTCCTATGGCCTGGGCAGAACCCTGCCTATCCGCTTGGTACGGATTCCATGGGCCGCAATGTGCTTGCCGGCATCGTTCACGGCGCGCGGATATCGCTGACGGTCGGGCTGGCGGCCACAGCGCTCGGCTTGACGGTGGGGATCGCCATCGGGGCCGTCGCCGGCTACTTCGGGGGGCTGATCGACGATATCCTCGTCAAGTTCATCGAGATCTTCCAGACCATTCCAAGCTTCGTGCTGCTTGTCGTTCTCGTGGCGATCGCCCAGCCGACGACGGCAACCGTGACCATCGCCATCGCGATCGTCTCATGGCCGACGGTGGCGCGCTTGACGCGTGCGGAATTCCGGGCCATTCGCGAGAAGGATTATGTGCAGGCTGCCCGTAGCCTCGGCTTCGGCCATGCCCGCATCATCTTCCGGGAGATCCTCCCCAATGCGCTGCCGCCACTGATCGTCACCTCCTCGGTGATGGTGGCAAGCGCGATCCTGATGGAATCGGCACTCTCCTTCATGGGCCTCGGCGATCCCAATCGCGTCTCCTGGGGCTCGATGATCGGAGCCGGGCGCGATGTCATCCGCACCGCCTGGTACCTGACGGCGCTGCCCGGTCTTGCGATCGTATTCACCGTGCTCTCGCTCAACTTAATTGGCGATGGTCTGAACGACGCGCTCAACCCGCGCTTTTCGGAGGATCGCTGATGGCAAAGCTCCTTGAGGTGTCCGATTTTTCGGTCGGCTTTGGGGCCGCCCAACCTGTAAAGGGAGTCAGCTTTTCCGCCAATCCTGGCGAGATGCTTGCCATCGTCGGGGAATCCGGCTCGGGCAAGTCGCTGACGGCGCTCGGCCTCATGGGCCTGTTGCCGCGGCACGCGAAGGCTGGCGGGCAGATCCGCTTCGACGGGCGTGATCTTGTCGGCCTCCGGGAACGAGACCTGCGCCGCATCCGTGGCCGTGACATCGCCATGATCTTTCAGGAGCCGATGACATCGCTCAATCCGGTGCTGACGATCGGCGATCAGATCATCGAAGTGCTGCGCATTCATGAGGATCTCAGCCGGCGTCAGGCCCGCGAGCGCGCCATTGCGCTGTTGGATCTCGTCAGCATCCCAGAAGCCCGCCGCCGTATCGACGAATACCCGCATCAGCTTTCCGGTGGCATGCGCCAGCGCGTCATGATCGCGATTGCCGTTGCCTGCAATCCGAAACTGCTGATCGCCGACGAGGCGACGACGGCGCTCGACGTGACGATCCAGGCGCAGGTGCTGCAGCTGCTCGATAATCTTCGTGTGCAGCTGAACATGGCCGTCATTCTGATTACCCATGATCTCGGCATCGTCGCCCAATGGGCCGATCGCGTCGTCGTCATGTATGCCGGGCGCAAGATCGAGGAGGGGCTTCCGGGCGAGGTCTTCGACAGGCCGTACCATCCGTATACGAATGGGTTGCTGTCAGCCTCTCCGCGCCTGAAGGCCGACTATCACTACCGCGACGGGCCACTCTCCGAAATCCCGGGCTCGATCGTTTCGGCGGCTGGCGAGAAGGGCTGTTCGTTCCGTCCGCGCTGTCCGGTCGCGCGGCCCTCCTGCGCGTCCGTCGTGCCGCAACTCATCGCACTGCCCGCTGGCCGGCAGGTCGCGTGCCCCTATGTTCCAGCCATTGCGGAGAAGGCCCATGTCGCTTCTGTCGGTTGATCGGCTTTCGACCCATTATGCCGGAGCCGCTGGCACCGTGCGTGCCGTCGATGGCGTGTCGCTCGATATCGCCGAGGGCGAGACGGTGGCGCTGGTCGGCGAGTCCGGCTGCGGCAAGTCCACGCTCGGCAAATCGCTCGTACGCCTCGTCGATCCGTCGTCAGGGAGTGTCACTTTCAAGGGCAAGGACGTCACCGCCATGGCTGGGCGGGAACTGCAGTCCGTCCGGCGCAGCATCCAGATGATCTTCCAGGATCCGTTCGCCTCGCTCAACCCGCGGCAGACGATCCGCACGATCCTGACCGCGCCGCTTGCGGTTCATGGCATCGGCGAGCGCAAGCAGCGCGAGGCGATCGCTGCGCAGATGGTTGCTCATGTCGGCCTGCCGGCGGATTCGCTCGATCGCTATCCGCATGAGTTCTCCGGCGGCCAGCGCCAGCGTATCGGCATTGCACGTGCGCTCATCCTGCAGCCGGAACTCGTCATCTGCGACGAACCTGTTTCGGCGCTTGACCTCTCGATCCAGGCGCAGATCCTCAATCTGCTGGTCGAGATGAAGACGGAGCTCTCGCTTTCCTATCTCTTCATCTCTCACGATCTCTCCGTCGTTCGCTACTTCGCCGATCGCGTGCTCGTCATGTATCTCGGCCGCATCGTCGAGAGCGCTCCGACGAGCGAACTGTGGAATGGCGCCAAGCATCCCTACACGCAGGCGCTGCTCGCCGCCGTGCCCGATCCGTCGCGGCGCAAGCAGGCCGCGCCCATCACCGGTGACCTGCCAAGCCCGCACAATCCACCGGCCGGCTGCCGCTTCCATACGCGCTGTCCGCTCGCCACCGATATCTGCCGGGCCGAAGACCCGGTATTCCGCCAGTTCGGCAGCGGCCACGCCGCCGCCTGCCACCACGCTCAGTAAGAAGGAGAATACAATGGTCGATTATCGCTATCTCGGGCGCAGCGCGCTCAAGGTGTCACCGCTCAGCCTGGGAACCATGATGTTCGGCGGCCCGACGCCCGATGACGTCGCATTCCGCATCATCGACAAGGCGCGCGAGCAGGGCATCAACTTCATCGACACCGCCGACGTCTATCACGACGGCAAGTCGGAAGAGGTCGTCGGCAAGGGCATCAAGGCGCATCGCGATCACTGGGTTCTGGCGACCAAGTTCGTCAATTCGCACAAGAAGGGCCCGAACCTCGGCGGTCATTCCCGCAAGTGGGTGATCGAGACCGTGGAGAATTCGCTGCGCCGTCTCAACACCGACTATATCGACATCCTCTATTTCCACCGCGCTGTGTTCGATGCGCCGCTGGAAGAGCCGGTGCGCGCGATCGCCGACCTGATCCGCGCCGGCAAGCTGCGCTATTTCGGCGTCTCCAACTTCCGCGGCTGGCGCATCGCCGAAGTCGCGCAGTTGGCCGATGAACTCGGGATCGATCGTCCGGTCGCAAGCCAGCCGCTCTACAACATCGTCAACCGCACCGCCGAAGCCGAGCAGCTGCCGGCTGCCCATCACTATGGTCTCGGCGTCGTCTCCTATTCGCCGCTGGCTCGTGGCGTGCTGACGGGCAAGTACGAGCCGGGCAAGGAGCCGGCCGCAGATACCCGTGCGGGTCGCGGCGACAAGCGCATTCTCGAGACTGAATGGCGTCCTGAATCGATCGCCATTGCTTCCGAGATCGCTGCCCACGCTACCCGCAAGGGCGTCTCTCCGACCGAGTTCGCGCTCGCCTGGGTGCTGAACAACAAGCTGATCTCGGCGGCCATCACCGGTCCGCGCACGGAAGAGCATTGGGACAGCTATATCCGCGCGCTCGACGTCAAGCTCGACGCCGAGGACGAGGCGCTGGTCGACCGGCTGGTCACGACGGGCCATCCCTCGACGCCCGGCTTCAACGATCCGAGCCATCCGGTCGAAGGTCGCGTGCCGCGCAGCGCCGCAGGCGGTGCCGACAATGTCGTGCCACTGACACGCGCCGTCGCCTGATCATGACTTCAGGGATCCGCCGATATGGCGGGTCCCTTCTTTTCTTTTTCCGGCCGAGAAGGTTCCCGCATGCCGAATACCGCTCCTTCAGCACTGTCTGCCACTCCGACGCCCGCGGAGGCGGTGAACGATCTCGCGACGCTATTGGCAAAAATTCCTGATCTGACGGCCGAAATCGGGAAAGAGGCGGCAAGACGCGATCTGGAAAGGGAGCTTCCATTCGAGGCCTTCCGCCTGTTCAAGGAGGCCGGGTTGGGGGCGCTCCGGATTCCCGTGGCGCTCGGCGGTCCGGGCGGGTCCGTTGCAGACTACATCGAAACGATCATGGCGATCGGAGCGGCGGATTCGAATGTCGCTCACGCGCTGCGCAGCCATTTCAATTTCACCGAAAGCCTGATCCTCAGCCCGAATACGGCTATCGACCGCACACAGCTCAGCCGCGTTCTCTCGGGCAAGCTTTTCGGCGGGGCTCATACGGAGCAAGCCACCAAGCGGCCGGGCGAGGTGACGACACGTTTGACGAGATCAGGGGATAGCTACCGTCTCAACGGCCGCAAATGGTATGCGACCGGCACGGCCTTTTCGGACTTCGCATCATTCAGTGCGAAGAACGATGACGGCGAGTTCGTGAGCGTTTTGCTCCCGGTCGATCGTCCCGGCATCACAATTCTCGACGACTGGGATGGCATGGGCCAGCGGCTGACCGCGAGCGGTGGCGTCCTGCTCGAGGACGTCGAGGTACTGCCGCATGAAATCTCCACGCGCGGGCTGAACACGCTTGTTGGCCGCCACACCTCGACCTTGCGGCAGCTTCACCTTGCGGCGTCAATGGCGGGCGCTGTGCGTGGCGCGCTTGCCGAAGGGACGGAATATGTGCGCCGCCAGGCCCGCTCGGCAGCCCATAGCGCGGCCGAGACCGCCAGTGCGGATCCCTTCGTCCAGAAGATTCTCGGTGAGGTCGCCGCCGGCTCCTTTGCCGTCGACACATTGATCCGCGAGAGCGCGCGTGCACTCGACAAGACCGCTGCGGCATTCGGTGCGGGCGATCCGCAGACGCTTGAAACCGCGCTGATCGAGAGCGCACTGACGACGGCGCGTACACAGATCGTCGCCTCGCAGATTGCGCTCACGGCCGCCACCAACGTCTTCGAACTCGGCGGCGGCTCCGCGACGTCGCGCCATCTCAATCTCGACCGGCACTGGCGCAACATCCGCACCGTGCTCAATCACAATCCGCTGCTGCACAAGGCGAGGGTGGTCGGTGATTTCTACATCAACGGAACCACGACACATCTGGAGGAAGGCAAGGTCTTCTAATCCCTGCCGCGCAGCGATCGCCACGGAGCCACCATGAGCAAGCTCGATATCGTCGATTTCCATACGCATTTCCTGCCCGAAGGCTGGGAGGTTTACCGCGCGCCCGGTCGCCCGCTCGAACCGCTGTGGGCGCGGATCGGTACAAAGATCTCGGACATCGATGCGCTGATCGCAGACAGCGATGCTGCCGGTATCTCGCGCCGCGTCATCGGGGTCGCGCTATCGATGGTCGCCGCACCGGATGCCGATCTCGGCGCCGTCAGCCGCAAGCTGAACGACGATCTCGCGGCGACGGTTGCACGCCATCCTGATCGGCTTTTCTCGCTGGCGACCGTGGACACCTTCGGCGGCGAAGCGGCGGCGGCCGAGGCGCGGCGCGCCATCGTCGACCTCAATCTGTCCGGCCTGTTTCTCGACAGCGCGAGAGGTGACAGTCTGATCGACGCGCCGGAAGCCCGGCCGGTCCTGAAGGTCGCTGCGGAGCTCCGCGTTCCCGTCTTCCTGCACCCCATCAACCCCGAGCCGCTTTCGACGCAGTTGTCAGGCCTCGGCAGGCTCGGGACCCGCTTGAGCCGCGGCACGATCAATGCCGCCGCCGCGATCTCGCTAGTGACATCTGATGTTTTCGAGGAATTGCCGGAGCTTCGGGTCGTCATCACCGCGCTCGGTGTTTCGGCACTTGCGCTGACCGGTCCCTTCGGCGAACTGCCGTCCATTTTTGCGGAGGCGCCAGCCGGCAAGCGGCGTCACCTCTATATCGACATCATGCCGTCGGAAGCACGCTTCATCCGCTTCGTGACCAGTCTCGTCGGCGCCGACCATGTTCTGACAGGCAGCGACTGGCCCATCCTTGGACACGATCCGACGCAAGATGGGCTCGCCGCGGCCTTCGAGGCGGCAGGGCTGAGCGCGCATGACGCCGAGCTGATTGCCAGCCGAAATGCCCTTGAACTGCTGAATGGACGCCATCGCAAGCGCGACAGGCTGATCGCATAAGGGCGTCCGCCCGTTCTCATATCTCGATATATCACGCCCCGCCGACGCCGGTGGGAGAGGAGGTCTATTGCGCATCGATCGTATACCGCATCACTCCGTTGCCATTGTCGGCGGGGGTTTCGCCGGGGCCCTAACGGCGCTCAAGCTGCTCGACCAAACCGAAGTTCCGCTGGCGATCACCATCATTGAGCGACGCGAGGAGCTTGGTCGGGGTGTTGCCTACAGTACGCCCGATCCGGCCCATCTGGTGAACGGTCCGGCTGAAATCTTCTCACTCTATCCCGAGGATACCGGCCATCTCGCGCGCTGGCTCGTCGAGAATGGGCCAGCCTACGGTTGGACGCCTCCCACCGAGGCCGGCGCAAGCAGCCCGCCGCGTTACCTCTATGGAACCTATGTCCGTGACGAGCTCGCGCGTGCGGTGGCGAACGCGCGGCTCGGTTCGACGTTGCGGCACATCCGGTCGTCGGCATCCACGCTGGTGGCAACGCCGAGCCGGATCCGCATTATCACGGCTGACGGTACCTCTGTGGAGGCGGATGAAGCCGTGCTGGCCCTTGGCGTTTTCCAACCGCGCCTGTCGGTCTCCGAGGCTCAACTCGCCGGTCACCCGCGTTTTGCAGCCAATCCGTGGGACGCACTGGCGCTCGACCGCCTGACAGGCTGCGAGGAAATTCTCCTGATCGGTTCCAGCCTGTCGATGGTCGATGCCGTGGCCAGCATGGAGGCACGGGGTTATCGCGGTCGCTACCGCGTGTTATCGCGCCGTGGCCAGTTCGTGGAAGGTCGCAGGACTGTCGACGCAGCGCGCGACTTTCTGGCCGATGGCCCGTTGCCATCAACGGCGCGCGAACTGTTGTCGCGCGTCAAGGCGGAACGACGGTCGATCTCGGCTGAGGGTGCAGACTGGCAAGGGCTGCCCTTGGCGATTCGCCCGCATATTCTCTCGCTGTGGCAAGGGGCCAGCGATCGTGAGCGGTTGCGCTTCACCCGACATCTCAGGGCCTTTTGGGATGTTACCGCGCATCGCTCGGCACCGGAAAGCCACGCGATTATCGAGCGGGTGATTTCGGAAGACCGGCTGGAGCATGGCCGCGGCCGTATCCTCGGATTTGCCGTCGAGGGCAGCGAGATCATCGCCAGTCTGAAGACAGCGACAGGCGTCGAGACTGTGCCGTTCGACGGCGTGATCGATTGTCGTGGACATCAGTTGCATGATTGGCGCCGGGTATGCGACCCCTTCGTGAAGAGCCTGCTCGCGAGCGGCGAGGTTCGCCCTCACAGCACCGGCTATGGCATCGATGCGACGCCGGCCGGCGATCTCATCAACGAGGAGGGGCTCGTCCACCGCAATCTGAGCGCCATCGGCCATCCGCTGCGGGGCGTTGCATGGGAGTCGAGTTCGATCACCGAGCAACGCGCCCAGGCGATTGCACTTGCCGATCGCATCCTCACGAAATTCACGCCCGTTCGCGTCGCCTGATCCCATCCTCTGAATCAGAAAGGGGCGCCTGGAGGCGCCCCTTTCCCGTGCCAGTCCTGCCGCCGCATCTCAGCCTTCGCCGTCCTTGATGTAGACATCCGCGAAGTTGGACTGCACACCCTCGGCGCCGATCGTATGGTTTTTGACGCGCTTGTTGAATACGGTGACGTTCTCCAGTGAAATCAGGTTCACCACTGGCACTTCGTCGGCAACGATCTTCTGGAAGGCGAAGAATTGCTGCTTGCGTTTCGCATCGTCGATCTCGACGGATGCGGCTTCGAGCAGCTTGTCCACCTCCGGGTTGTTGTAGTGGCTGGCATTCGAGAATGGCAGGCCGAGCTTGAAGTTCTTCGACCAGTAGATGCGCTGCACGCCAAGCGTCGGATCGAACTGGTTGCCCAGATATTCGGCGGTCACGTCGAAGGCGCGGTCGGTGTAGACCTTCTTGATGTAGGTGGAGAAGTCGTAGGAATCGATCGTGGCGTTGATGCCGATGCGCGTCAGGTTCTGCTTGAGATATTCGGCGACCCGCTTGAAGCCTTCATTGTAGGAATTGTGGGTTAGGCGCAGATTGAAGCGGATGCCGTCCGCTCCGCGCTTGTAGCCGGCCTCGTCGAGTAGCTGTTCAGCGGCTTTCAGGTCGAAGGCGTAGGGCTTGATCGAGGTGTCGAGATAGCGCGGCAGGAAGGTGCTGATCGGGGTCGGCGAAACATGGCCGTAGCCGTACCAGACGGTGTTCAGGATGACGTCGAGGTCGATTGCGTGGGCGATCGCGCGGCGAACGCTGACATTCTTCAGATACTCGTTGTCGAGATTGAAGATCAGTTGCGTCTGGTCGCCCTTGGTCTCGTAGCCGCGTGAATCGACGGCGATGTTCGGCAATGCCTTAACACGCTCGAGATCACTCAGCGGGATGGGATTGTCGCCGCCAATATCGAATTCACCAGTCTCAAAACCTGCCGCGCGGGCCGCGCCATCAGGCACGAAGCGCACGATAACCTGGTCGAGATAGGGTTTGCCGGCGTCCCAGTAATCAGGGTTGCGCTCGAGGATGATATGCGATCCACGCACCCACTCCTTGAAGACGAATGGTCCCGTGCCGATCGGGGCACTGCCATTCGGATTGGTGGGGACGTCGGCGATCTCGACGCCGTCATAGACGTGCTTGGGCACGATCGGGGACTCGGCCCCGTAGAGAGCACTCAGCAGATAGGGCGCCGGTTTGGAAAGCCGAATCACGGCGGTCAGCGGATCGGGCGTTTCGACCTTGGTGACATTAGCGAAGGTGCCGCGGCCGCGTGGGTGGACCTGCTTCAGAAGCTCGATGGAATAGGCAACGTCGTCGGATGTGAAGGACTTGCCGTCATGCCACTTCACGTTCGGGCGGAGCTTGAAGGTGTAGTTCAGTCCATCGTCGCTGATCGACCATTCCGTGGCGAGTTGCGGCTTCGGCGTCAGATCGAAATCATAGGTCAAAAGACCTTCGGTGATCTTCGGGCTGACCTTCTGGGTACCGCCTGCGGTGTGGGCCAGCGTGAGGATCGTCGGCGGTTCCGGCTCGACAATGAAGTTCAAGGTGCCGCCCTTTGTCGGTGCGGTAGTTTCGGCGAATGCGTTGAGCGGCAGGAACGCTGTAAGGCCTGTCGCGGCAAGAAGCTTGTTGAGCTGGCGTCTGCTGATGTCCATGGATACCCCCTGAATTGCGTTTGAAATGCCTCTGTCGAAGCATCGTCGCCGCAATCATCGGGCAGCGTGGCGCAAAACCGGAAGAATGTTTTTCTCCGCGTCCTTGAAAGGAAAACTTCGCGCCAGTGCGTCGGTATGTAGTTGACCCCTTTAATCTACTAAAAATATAGACAATTTCCGAAAATGAGTTTTTGCATCTCAGATCGAGGTCTGCAGCGCAAGAAAATGTTCCGCCGGCAGAGTTGGAAGAAATGCCGGTTCTCGTCTTCATGGGCCGGTTTGTGGTGCAATCACGCAATGAGCACCTTTACCGACTCCCGCAGAAAAGCAATCCAGCCCACACTTGCGCGGCTGCCGCCGCTAACATCGTTGCGGGCCTTCGTCGCGACGGCGCGACACCTGAATTTCGTTCGTGCTGCCGAAGAGTTGCATGTGACGTCGGCTGCGGTCGGTCAACAGATTCGCCTGCTGGAGGATTACCTCGGTCAGCCGCTTTTCAACCGTGTGCGGGGCCAGTTGCATCTGACACCGGCCGGGCTAGCGTTGGTGCCTGGACTGACCGGGGCCTTTGATGCTGTTCTGGCCGCCATGGCTCAGTTCGTACAGAGCGATCATGAACAGCCGATCCGCGTTTCAGTCGCCCCGTCCTTTGCCAGCAAGTGGCTCATCCCGCGCCTCGATGCGCTGCGGCGGGCCGCTCCCGGGCTGCAGGTTCTGGTCGATGCGTCGACCCAGTTGACGAACCTTGATGCCGGCGATGCCGATTGCGTGATCCGCTACGGCAGCGGCCCATATCCGGGGCTCATCGTTGACCATCTCTTTTCCGAAGCCGTGCTGCCAGTGTGCAGCCCGGAGTTTGCGGATATGCACGGGCTGTGGGGCAAGCCGGAGGCCATTGAAGACGTGCCGCTGCTGCACGAGGATGGCGCAGAGCATGATCAATCCTGCCCGGATTGGGGTGGGTGGTTGCGCGCCGCCGGGCTTTCCTACCTGCCGTCGCAGGGTGGGTTCCGCCTCAACCAGTCCTCTCTTGTTCTCGATGCCGCGCTGGCCGGGCAGGGGCTGGGGCTCGGCAAGATCAGGCTGGCGGAGGCCGAAATCCGATCCGGGCGACTGGTTTGTCCTTTTGGCGTACCGCAGCCCGTCAGTTCTTCCTATTTCTTCGCCACCACGGCGCATACGGCGCGATTGATGCGCGTCGATCTGTTTCGCGAGTGGCTGCTCGCGGAAGCGCGCGCCCTGCAGACGATGGACGAGATCATCGCGCGCCGTATCCGACCGGCGGCAGACATGATGGCCGCCGAATAAGTTGTTCTTCCGGGCCCTGCCGCTCTACTTGAGCCGAAAACCGAGCCTGCGCGCAGCCGCCGCAAGTACGTGCCGCCCCTTCAAGGCCTCGACGGTGCCGATGCGGTTGCGGACCTGATCGGTCCAGTCGATCGCCGGCATCGCCTGCTCCGTCTGGAAGCTCCTCAGTGCCTTGTTGTAGCCCGCAAGATCCCGCGTCCGGGCGCCATCCGAATATTGCTCGCGATGCAGGACCGTCGACTGAGGTAGGCGCGGCTTCACGCCGGCGGGTTGCGCCGGATCGGGAAACCCCACAGTGAGACCGAAGACTGGGAAGACACCATCCGGCAAGGCGAGTTCCCGGGCGACTCTTTCCGGATCGTTGCGGATCGCGCCGATGTAGCAGGTCCCGAGCCCCAGCGATTCAAAGGCAACGACCGCATTCTGCGCCGCAAGTGCGGCATCGATCACGCCAAGCAAAAAGCTCTCGATATAGTCGAGGCCTTCTCCCGCCGAGCCGCCGCCCGCAGCGATCGCCCGGGGTCGGGCAAGGTCGGCGAGCCAGACGAGCAGGAGAGGTGCCTGGGCGATCTGGCGCTGGTTGCCTGCAACGGCGTTCAGGCGGCTACGGCGCTCGGGGTCCTCGACTGCGACAACACTCCATGCCTGCAGGTTGGAGGAGCTGGCAGCCGACTGTGCGGCGGCAACGGCAAGTTCGACCGCGGTGTGTGGAACCGGATCCGGCAGATAGCTGCGCACGCTGCGGTGGGAGAGCAGTGTATCGATCGTTTCATTCCATTCGCTGCCGAGGTGCTGCACCTGGCGATAGCGTTCGGCTGATAGCACCGCCAGCCGGTCGGGGCCGGTTGGCTTTGCTGCAAGGGAAGGTGTCATGGGACTGTCCTTTTCCGGGTCGCTATTCCGCCGCGCTGGCGTAGGGGTTGTGTGGCCGCGTGAGACCAAGGTGATCACGCAATGTGCGGCCAGCGTATTCGTGCCTGAACAGGCCGCGGCGACGCAGGATCGGAACCACTTCATCGACGAAGACTTCAAGCCCATGCGGCAGCACATCGGGCATGAGGTTGAAACCATCGGCCGCACCGGCGGTGAACCATATCTCGATATCGTCGGCGATCGCGGCGGGCGTGCCGACAATCGTGCGATGCCCGGTGCCGCCGTTGAGCGCGCGTATCAGGCCTCGAACGGTCAATCCCTGCCGCCGCGCCAGCGCCAGCGTGGCGTGGAAGAACGTGTGCCCGCCGTCTGCCGGCAGGGATATGTCCTCGGGCAACGGCTTGTCGAGTTCGAGCTTCTTCTGATCGACCTGCAGGACACCGGCTAGTCGGGCAAGGCTGTATTCAAGCGGAATAAGGTCGCGTAGCTCTTCCTGTCTGTGCCTCGCTTCCGCTTCCGTGCTGCCGATGATGGTGGCGAGGCCCGCGAGCACGAGGATGCTGTTTTCCGGGCGACCGTAACGGGCGGCGCGACGTCGCAAATCCTTCGCGTAATCCAGCGACTCTTCGAAGGATTGCGAGGCGGAGAACACGGCTTCTGCATGTTCGGCGGCGAGCTCGCGCCCATCGTCTGATCCGCCCGCCTGCACGAGAACCGGGTGCCCCTGTGGCGGGCGCGGAATATTGTGCGGCCCATGCACGGAGAAATGCTTGCCGCTGTGAGCGATGGGGTGGACACGACCGGGATCGACGAAACGTCCCGTCGCGACGTCGCCGACAAAAGCCTCGTCCTCCCAGCTGTCCCATAGCGCCTTGACCACGGCGGCAAATTCGCCTGCCCGCTCATAGCGGCTGGCGTGGGCCACGGGCTTTTCAAGGCCGAAATTTCTGCTTTGCGCCAAGTCCGCGCTGGTGACGATGTTCCAGCCCGCGCGCCCGCCACTGGCATGGTCGAGCGTCGCGAAGCGCCGGGCGATATTGTAGGGCTCGTTGTAGGTGGTCGAGGCCGTGCCGATCAGCCCGATCCGTTCCGTGCTGGCCGCGACGATTGCAAGCACGATCGTCGGTTCCAGCGAGGTCAGCGGACGGAAGTCGATGCGGTCCGATATGGCCGCCTGGTCGGCCAGGAAGACGGCATCGAATGTGCCCCGTTCGGCGATGTCAGCGACCTTGATGTAGTGGTTGATGTCGAAAGAGGCGCGCGGGTCGCTGCCTTCCATCCGCCAGGCCGCCGGGGAGAACCCCGAGTGCAGTATATTGATGTTGAGATGAAGCTGTCGTCGGCTCATTGGAAGATCCCCGGCTCGGGATAGTCGCCGGTCAGGAACCAGGAGCCGACATTGCGGGTCTTGTACTCTGCCGGATTGTGGAGCGTATGGATGCGGACGTTGCGCCAGAAACGATCTAAGCCATAGGGACGCACCGCGGAGCGGGCTCCCATCACCTCGAATATTTCGCTGGTGACCTCGAGTGCGACCTTGCCGGCCAGCACATTGGCGGAAGCCACGGCGATTGCGGTCGCTCCGCGCTCTTCTGCTGCCAGTGCCGGGCCCTTGGCATAGGCTGCATCAATGGCGCCTGCAGCCCTGTCGGCCAGCGCGGTAGCCGCTTGCACCTTGGCCCAGAGCTCGCCGTATTGTCGCTTGATCCACGGATCGTCCGAATGGCGTTCGACACCGGAATAGATCCATGGCCGAGACTTCGTGGTCGTATAGTCTCGTGCTGCGATCAGGGCGCCTTGTGCACTGCCGATGAAGACGTTGAGAAGAACGCTCTGCTGTTGCTGCGGAATGAGAAGGGCAGCCGGATCCCTGGGGCGTTCCGGCAGGATCTCTTCATCCTTCACCGCCACATCCTTGTAGAGGACACGGCCGCTGCCGGTCTGCCGTTGGCCGATGCCATCCCAGTCGTCGGCAATCGTGATGCCGTCGCGATTGGCGGGAATATAGGCGAAGCTTCGTGCGTTCGTCTCCTCGTCTTCCCATGCGACCATCAGATAGTCGGCAACATGCGAGCCGGAGGCGAATGGCCGATCGCCGTTCAAGAGGACGCCACCTTCTATCCTCTTGCCGAAGAGGCTTTTGGAGAAGCTGTTCGTGGTGTTGCCCCAGAACCACCGACCCTTAGCCGATTGCCGCAGGATCGCGGCCGATCGTTCGTCACTACCCCCCGTCAGGGCATTCTGGATGGGGCTGAAGTGGTAGCCGAACAGGTGGCCAAGCGAGCCGTCGACCTTGGCGAATTCGCGCACGATGCGCAGAGCCGTCGAATAGGGCTGTCCCTCGCCGCCGAATTCCTTGGGAATGAGCAGATTGACGAGACCGCTTTCCTTGAGAAGCCGGACCTGCTCCGTCGGCCGCCCGCCCTGTTGATCCCGCTCGACGGCATCGACAGCGAAGATGTTCCTGAGTTCGACCGCCTTGGCGAGATAGGGATTGGTCTGGTCCGGCTCGAAGAGGACGGGAGACAGCAGGGCTGGTTCGAAGCCTGAGGGCTTTACGGTCATCGTCTTATCTCCGTCAGTCGTGAAGTCGCGGAAAGCCATGCCGCTGTGAAAGCAGTTCGAGAATGCGGCTGGTCTTCGACACGAAGCGCTTGCCTTTCCAGTCCGCAGCATCGGGCGGCGGGTTGGATGCGAGGACCAGCACCGGCAAGGACTGGTTTTCCTCGCCAACCGCCTCGATCACCTGTGTGCGCGGGCGAGGGAAGGGAACTCTGCGCACCTCGATGCGGGCAGCAAGCTCGGGAAAGCTCGAAAGTAGCCCCTCGATCGCATTGCAATGGGGGCAGACGAACGTCTGCCCAGGGTGCTTCGGGTCCGAGAAACCGGGGGCGATGAGAAAAAGCGTATCGCGGCTCATGTCTTTTCCCCTTACTCGGCCGCGACTGCGCCGCGATTGACGGTATGGCTGTTTTCGGGGCGCTTCAGGCCAAGGTTTTCGCGCAGTGTCGTGCCTTCATATTCATGGCGGAAGAGACCGCGCCGTCGCAGTTCCGGCACCACAAGCTCGATGAAATCAGCGAGCCCGCCCGGCATGATCGGGGCCATGATGTTGAAGCCGTCAGCGCCATAGTTTTCGAAGCGCTCTTCCAGCGTATCGGCAATCTCCGTCGGCGTGCCCACGACCTGCCAGTGGCCGCGCGCACCGGCGATGCGAAGGTAGAGCTGGCGGATCGTCAGGTTCTCGCGCCGCGCGAGATCCAGAACCAGTGCCTGCCGGCTCTTGCCGGCATTTGTCGCAGGCGGATTTTCGGGCACCGGTCCATCGAGCGGATAATCCCTAAGGTCGACGCCCGAGAGCTGGGAAATCAGGTTCAGCCCGACCTCCGGCTGGATGAGTTCCTGAAGGGATTCGAACTTTTCCTTGGCCTCCGATTGTGTGCGGCCGACGACCGGGAAAATGCCGGGCAGGATCTTCAGGTCGTCGTGCGAGCGGCCGTATTTGGCAAGCCGTCCCTTGATGTCCGCGTAGAAGCTCGTCGCTTCCTCAAGCGTGATCTGCGCGGCAAAGATGGCTTCCGCCGTGCGGGCCGCGAGTTCCTTGCCGGGTTCGGAGGCGCCGGCCTGGACGACAACCGGTCGCCCCTGTGGCGAGCGCGGAATGTTAAGGGGGCCGCGGACCTTGAAATGCTTTCCACTGTGATCGAGGCGATGCAGCTTGGCCGGATCGAAGTACCGGCCACTTTCGCGATCCCGCAGGAAAGCATCGTCTTCCCAGCTGTCCCAGAGCCCAAGTACGACATCGGCGAATTCCTCCGCCCGTTCGTAGCGGTCAGAATGCAGGATCTGCGTCTCATGGCCGAAATTGAAGGCGGCATCGGGGTCGGCGGAGGTCACCAGGTTCCAGCCGGCCCGACCGCCGCTCAGCCGGTCGAGCGAGGCGAACTGCCGGGCGAGATTATAGGGGTCGGAGTAGCTGGTGGAAGCGGTGGCGATCAGCCCGATATTGCGGGTGACGGAAGACAGCGCGGAGAGCAGGGTGATGGGCTCGAAGGGATAAACACCGCTATGAGCCTTGCGGCTTGCGGCCTCGACATCCTTGATGCGCGCGGCGACACCATCCGCGAAAAAGATTGTGTCGAACTTCGCCGCTTCGGCGAGCTTGGCCAATTCCAGGTAGTTCTCGAACTCGGTGCCGACGGAAGCCTCTGGATGACGCCATGCGGCGACATGGTGCCCGGTAAAAAGCAGAAATGCGCCGAGCTTGATCTTGTCCTTGCGTTTCGCCATTGCGGTTCCTTTCAGCGATAGATGGCCGGCACGGGAAATTCGCCTGTCAGCAGCCATGTGCCGACGGTGCGTTTCTTGTATTCGGCGGGATTGTGGAGCGTGTGTGTCCTGACATTGCGCCAGAAGCGGTCGAAGCCGTTGGCATTGGTCGCCGAGCGGGCGCCCATGACCTCGAAGACCTCGCTGGAGACGGCAAGCCCGACCTCGCCGGCATAGACGTTGGCTGTCGCGATATCGATCGCGGCCGCGCCACGGCCCGCGGCGGTCAGCGAAGGCCCTTCCGCGTAGGCAGCATCAAGGCTGCGCGCCGCCTTGTCGGCCAGCTCCGTTGCCGCGAGAGTGCGGATATAGAGGTCGCCGTATTGGCGCTTGATCCAGGGGTCGTCGGTGTGCCGCTCGACTCCGGAATAGATCCACGGCCGCGAACTCGTCGTCGTATAGCCGCGACCCTCCTCCAATATGCCCTGCGCGCTGCCGACGAAGACATTGAGCAGGACGCTTTGCTGAAGGAGCGATGTGAGCGAGGAATAGGGCGTCAGCGGTACGTCTGGCGAGCTGATCAGCTCGTCGTCTTGAACCTCAAGATCCACGAAGCGGACCGTGCCGCTGCCGGTCTGCCTCTGGCCGATGCCGTCCCAGTCGTTCACAATGACAATGCCGTCCCGGTCGGCGGGAACGGCGGCGGTCAGTCGGGCGCCATCGCCATTCTCCCAGGAAATCTGGATGTAATCGGCGACATGCGTGCCCGAGGAGAATGGGCGGCTGCCGTTGATGATCCAGCCCGTCGCCGTTCGTTCGCCGCTCGATGTTTTCGACAAGGCGTTCCCGGAGTTGCTCCAGATCCAGTTGCCGGCCACCGAGCCGGTCAGCCACTTTTCCTTCTGCGCCGCCGAGCCGCGGAACAGGATGAGGTTCAGCGGCAGGTGGTGATAGCCGAAGAGATGGGCGAGCGATCCGTCGGTTTTCGCAAACTCCCTGACGATGCGCAGGATCGTTAGCCATGAGGCGCCCTGGCCGCCGTACTTCCTGGCGATCTGCGCCGAAGGCAGGCCGCTTTCCTTCAGGAGCCTGATCTGTTCGACGGGGCTGCCGCCCTGTTTGTCTCTCTCGACGGCATCGAGATGAAACGCCTGGCGCAGGTCGCTCGCCTTTGCCAGAAGCGTGTCGTCAGCATCTGTTTCGAACGGCATTTTGCCTCCCGGAAATGACGGTAGGAGGGGCGTGTGCCCGCCTATTTCCCGTCAACGGTTGGCTGGCCGGCGGTTCAAGTCCAGAAATATCTGTTTGATTTCACCGAAAGAAATTCTTTCACCGGTGCGCTCGATTTCTGCGTTTCGTCGCGGCGCTCATCGGCGAAAACACCATCCTGTCAAATCGCGGAAATTGAGTAGCCTTTCCTCTGTGTTGCGCCGACTTCGAACAATCGTCCGGACGCAATTATTCTTTCCCGGACGAGAAGAAACTTTCACTTCGGCTTTCGAGGCGCAGCACTGAAGCTTCCCCTCAGCGGACCACAATCCAACCCGAGAGGAGCTCTTCGCGTGTCCATCAACCGTCGCAGTTTCAACCAGCTGATGTTGCTTGCAAGCGCTAGCACCTTGCTCCCGTCGATCTCCTTTGGACAGGGTGCAGCGCCTGCCACCGGCGGCACCTTGAACTGGCTTTACCGGGTTGATCCTGGCAATGCTCTCTTTGCCATCAACACATCGTCGGGCACCGGCCAGGCGATCGGCCCGAAGATCGTCGAGGGGTTGCTGACCTTCGACCTCGACGTCAAGCCGCTGCCGTTGCTGGCTACCGAATGGTCGGTTTCCGACGACAATCTTCGCTACACGTTCAAGCTTCGCAAGGGCGTGAAGTGGCACGACGGCAAGGACTTCACCTCCGATGACGTCGCCTTCTCGATCTTCCGGCTGAAGGAAGCGCATCCGCGCGGTCGCATCACCTATCAGAACGTGGTGGCGGTGGAGACGCCGGATCCGCTCACCGCGGTTATCGTGTTGTCGAAACCTGCTCCCTTCCTGCTCTCGGCGCAGTCGAGTTCGGAGTCGCCGATCGTGCCGAAGCACATCTTCGAGAAGCTGGCGCCGGGTGACGGGCAGTCACTGCAGACAGCGATCGGGACAGGTCCCTTCAAGCTGACGGAATGGGTGGCGGGCAGCCACCTGATCTTCGAACGCAATCCGGACTATTGGGACGCGGGCAAGCCCTATCTCGACCGCATCATCCTACGCGTCGTCACCGATCCGGCCGCCCGGTCCGCGGCCCTGGAGACCGGCGAGGCCGACATCGGCGACAATCCGGTGCCGCTTGCCGATCTCGACCGGTTGAAGCAGGATCCCAAGCTGGTCGTGGATACGACCACTTACGCCTATTCCGGCCCGCAGCAGCAATTGTTCTTCAACTATGACAATCCGCTGTTTGCCAAGCGCGAGGTCAGGCTCGCCATCGCCCAGGCAATCAACCTGCAGGAGATCGTCGACGTCGCGCTCTATGGCTATGCGCAGGTTTCTCCAAGTCCGGTCAGCACGGCGTTGCCGACGTGGTACGACAAGACCGTCGCAGCTCATCCATTTGATCCAGCTGCTGCCGAAAAGCTGCTCGATGAAGCGGGCTATCCGCGCAAGGCGGATGGCAAGCGCTTTGATCTCAGGTTGACCTATAATTCCTACCTGCCGCAAGGCTACGCCGATGTGCTGAAAAACCAGCTGGAAAAAATCGGCGTTGGAATTGAGATCAAGAAATACGACCTGCCGACCTTCCTGAAAACCGTCTACACCGACCGCGCTTTCGACTTGGTAGTGGAGTCGCTCTCCAACACCTTCGATCCGTCGCTCGGCATTCAGCGCGCCTACTGGAGCAAGAATTTCAAGATCGGCCTGCCGTTCTCGAATGCAAGCCACTACGCGAACGCCAAGGCGGATGCGCTGCTCGAGGCGGCCGCCATCGAGCCTGATGAGAAGAAGCGCTGGGAGGTCTGGAGCAAGTTCCAGCACCTCATTCACGACGAGGTGGCGTCCGTCGACCTCGTCGCCGCCGGTGCCCAGATCGTCGCCAACAGGCGGGTGAAGAACTACGTGACGGGATCGCAGGGGCTGAACTGGAGCTTCGGCGACCTGTGGCTCGATCCGAACGCTTGATATCAGGAGCAGAAAACATGACGGGATATTCGATAGACAAGGCCAGATTGACCGATTGGCTGGGCGATGGGCTGGAACTGGCGGTGCTTGATATCCGGCCGACCGAAGAGGTCGGCTACGCATCGCCGCTGTTTGCGACAAACCTGCCCGCCGAACGCCTGGACGCCGAACTCGACCGCTTCGTGCCGCGTCGTGTGGTCCGCACGGTTCTGGTCGATGGTGGCGATGGCACGGCCGAAGCGGCTGTCACCCGATTGCGGCAAACCGGCTGGACGGACATCCATGTTCTGGAAGGCGGCATTCCCGCCTGGGTGGAGGAAGGCGAGGACAAGCTTCCGACCTTCGATATTCCTGGCGTTGCCTTCGTCACGAAAGTTCGCGACGAGAGAGGGACGCCAGTGATCTCTGCCGTCGAGCTGAAGGCATTGCGCGATCAGGGTCAGGACGTCATCGTCCTCGATACACGCACGCTCGGCGAATATGAAAAGGCGCATGTGCCGGGCGCCGTCGGCGTGCCCGGGGCCGAACTGCTGCTGCATTTCAAGGACCTCGTCCCCTCGACGAAGACGAAGGTCGTGGTTTCCTGCGCCGGCCTGCCGCGCGCTATTCTCGGGGCCCAGACCCTGATTGATGCCGGCGTCGAAAATGCCGTTGCCTATCTCGATGACGGGACGCGCGGCTGGACCGACGCTGGCCTCGATCTGGAGACAGGGCGTACCGCAACCTACCACGAGGCGACAGAAACAGCGCGCCGGTTTGCAAGCGAGTATGGAAAGAGCCTTTCAGCGAAGGACGGTCTGACGTTCGTCGATCGGAAGACGGTCGAGACGTGGAAGGCCGATCCGGTGCGCACGACCTATCTCCTGGACGTTCGCACGCCGGACGAGTTTGCGCGCTCGAATCTTCCGGGCTCGATCTCCTCGGAGGGCGGGCAGCTGCTCGGCGTGTCCTATCGGACGATTGCCGTTCGTGGCGCCCGCATTGTCCTGATCGACGATCTCCTAGGTTCGCGCGCCCGCATCGTCGCCCACTGGCTCGCCCGTCGCGGTTTCGAGATCGCAATCCTGCTTCACGATTTCGGGGCGGAGGAGCGGGCAGCCGCTTAAGGCCGGCCGGGGCTTGGCCAGAACGCGAACCGGGCCTGATACCGGCGTCATCAGCCGACGGTATTGCGGCTGTAAACAGGAAAAACACTATGACAGATATCAACAGGGCCTGGGGCGCACCGCCCAGCGAGCGCTTCGAGAGCCTCGCGGCGAGTTTCAGACCCGTTTTCGCCCGTATCGGCGAGCGCGCGGTCGACCGCGACCTCGCTCATGAATTGCCTTTTGATGCCTATGAGTGGCTGAACACCGCGGGCTTTTCGCGATTGCGGTTGCCGGCCGTCCATGGGGGCTTTGGCCTAACCTTGCCCGAACTCTTCGGCCTCATCATCGAACTTGCGGCGGCCGATCCGAACCTGACCAATGCCTACCGCAGCCACTTCGGCTTCACCGAGGACCTTCTGAATGCACCGGACGGCATCTGGCGCGACAGTTGGCTGAAAAGGATCGGGCAGGGCGAGACGGTTGGAAGCGGGTTCTCCGAGCTTGGCGACACGCCGCTCGGCAGTTATTCGACGCGCCTTATCCGCAATGGCGCAAACTGGCGGCTCGATGGCGAGAAGTTCTACACGACCGGTTCGCTTTATGCGGACTGGATCACACTCGGCGCGATCGACGGGGACGGCCAGCCGATCGGCGCGCTGGTGCCGACCTCGGCCCCGGGTGTCGAGATCATCGACGACTGGGATGGCTTCGGCCAGTCGCTGACAGCCAGCGGCACGGCCCGCTTTAAGGACGTCGAGATTGCCGACGAGTTGATCAAACCAAGCGCGGTTCGGTTCAGCTATTCCGGCGGGTTCTTCCAACTGGTCCATCTGGCATCGCTCGCGGGCATCGGCCGCGCCGCTGCGAACGACCTGGCGCGGCATGTAGCGGCAAGAAAAAGGGTCTATAGCCGCGGCAATGCGTCCCGATCGGCCGAGGACCCGCAGGTCCAACAAGTGGTGGGGAAGGTCAGGGGTGCCGCCTACAGCGCCGGGGCAATCGTGCTTCAGGCGGCAGGCGCCCTGCAGCGCGCCTACGAGGCCAATCAGAATGGAGATCAGGACCAGATCGCGGTGGCTGGTCGCAACGCAGAACTTGAGGTCAGCCAGTCCGTCACCGTCGTCACCTCGCTGATCCTCGACGCCAGCACGGTGCTGTTCGACGCCTTGGGAGCATCCGCCGCCAAGCGCTGCCATGGTCTTGACCGACATTGGCGCAATGCACGCACGATCGCGTCCCACAATCCGCGCATCTACCACGATCGCATCGTCGGCGATTTCGCCGTCAACGGCACCATCCCGGGCCCGCAGGCAGGGGTTGGTGTCGCAAGGCAAGACCAGACGGAGCGGGCAGGCGCATGAGCATTCAACAACGTCGCATGAACCTCAACGTCGGACTGAATTCCACCGGCTATCTCGCGCATGCATGGAAATACCGCAGCGGCGATCGGCACGACATCAACGATCCGGCCTATTATCGGCGCCTGGCGGAAATTGCCCACAAGGGGCTGTTCGATGCCGTGTTCTTTTCGGACCATCCGGCGCTGATGACCGAACCGCTGGGACGTCCGTTTCACACGATAGATCCGCTGATCCTGTGCACGGCGCTGGCAGCACAGGTGCCCGATATCGGGTTTGTCGTGACGGTCTCCTCCACCTACAATTCGCCCTATAATTTTGCGCGGCGCGCCCAGTCGCTCGATATCGTTTCGGGAGGTCGGCTGATCGTCAATATTGTCTCGTCGTTCAATCCCAATGTCGCCGCCAACTTCGGCAGTGCAGCGCTTCCACCGCGCAACGAGCGCTATGCCCGCGCTGTCGAATTTCTCGATGTGGCAAAGAAGCTGTGGGCGAGCTGGGATCCAAGGCGTGAGAGCGAGGTTGGGTCCGATCGCTTCTGGGACAGCACGAGTGCCGTTCCGATCGATCATGGGGACGCCTTCTTCCAGGTGCGCGGTCCGCTCAACGTCCCGCGTGGTCCCCAGGGCCATCCGGTCATCGCCCAGGCAGGTGCGTCCGATGGCGGCATCGATCTTGCGGCACGACACGGCGAGATCATCTACTGCAACATCCTGTCGAAACCCGCGGGCAGGGCCTTTGGCGACAAGGTGCGCAACAGGGCCGTTTCGCTCGGCAGGGATCCAGCCGGCATTCGCATCGTCCCCGGCCTCGTGGTTATCTTGGGGGAAAGCCTTGAGGAAGCGTTGCGCAAGCATGAACTCTACAGTGGGACGGGATCGGAAGATGGGTTGCTCGAACGTTTCGTGCGCGAGCATGGATTGGACCGCGACCGTTTCGACCCGGACGCTGTCCTTGACTATGAACGCTTCTTGCCTGATCAAAACAGGCAACAGGCCGTTGGGATGGGACTTGGGCTTGCCGACCTGCTACAGCATGAAAGACTGACTGCGCGTCAGGCCGTGCGCCGTTCCGAGGGACATCACCGGCTTCTGATCGGGACGGCGGAACAGGTGGCCGAGGAAATGATCGACCTGTGGGAGGACGGCACGGTGGACGGCTACACGCTGCAACCGCCGAGGGCGCCCGATGATATCATCGAGTTCGTGGACACGGTCATCCCGATCCTTCAGGATCGAAACGTCTATCCCCGTCAGTACGAGGGACGAACGATACGCGACCGGTATAGGCTCTCCTATCCGACATGACGTTTGCTTGGCGTGCTTTCGCCAGGCCGAAGCCGTCGACGGATGATAGACCCGCCGCTTACCCGAACGCTTTTCCTGCTGCGCCCTTCCGCTCAATTGCAGACCGATGCCATGCGCGTGGCGCAGGCGACAATCGAGCGGTCGATTTAGCGCCTTGCCGAAAGCTTCGCTTTCGAGTCTCTCGGATAAAATTCTCAGGGTGGCTGGCGCGCCATGGATGTCGGTCCCGTCGCGCTACCCAAGTTTCAAACACAATTCCATCAGCGGAGCAGCAATGCAGCCAGCGATGATGGAGAGATCGCTAGGTCCAGGAAGCCGAGTGGATATCCGCTCGGAACCAGTGACTACATCAGCTGAATGTTGATAGCTTTTGGTCCCTTGCCACGGCGATCCGGCTCTGTGTCGAACGAGACCTTCTGGCCTTCCTGCAGCGACTGGATGCCGGAGGCTTGGAGAGCCGAGATGTGAATAAAGATATCGCTGCCTCCCGTACTGGGTGAGATGAAGCCGAAACCCTTGTCTGCGTTGAAAAACTTTACGGTACCAGTGGCCATTTTGTTCTCCCAGGAGCACTGTTCGGCCACTAACATGCCGTCCAGATTCGATGTCTGCAACTGGAAATATCCTCGCATCGATTCAATGTGATGAGTGGACGAGCAATTCGGCCGTTCTGGTGACGACGGTGCTGTGTAACGCTCACAACGAAAGCCGACCAACGCGTCACGCTAGGAACAACAAATCAAAACCAACGGCTCCTGAATTTGGTGCGAGCTGCGGGTGCCTTTTCTGGCCAGGTGACCCGTGCTGATGCAAAGATATAGAGGACTCGAGCCTTGAGCCGAACAGCATTGTACGGCTTCGTACGGACTGTGCGCAGAAGGTGAGGGAATTCATCGGGCTGTCGTCCCGGCAGGCCATTTCACAGGATGGCCATACGCTTGATCAGCAATACATTGAACTGCATGGTCGGAAAGGGCGCCTGATGAGCCTTTCGCCGGGTTGAATGTCAATACTCATTGCGCGGGAGCCATCTGCGGGCTGCTGCGCAGGACCAGTGCAAATACGCCAAGACCCAGCAAGGTGAGGCAAAATCCTGCCCACACCGCAGACAGCAAGCCCAGGCCACTGCCGATGGCCAGCCCTCCCGCCCAAGCGCCAATGGCGTTTGCGACATTGAGAGCGGCCAGGTTCATTGCACCCATCAAGCTCGGGGCTTCCGGCGCAAGTCGCGTGAGGCGGACCTGGATCGTGGGTATTGCTGTCATCATGGTCGCCCCAACGCAGAAAAGCCCGACGAAAAGCATGGGGGCGTTGGAGCCGAAGCTGGCAACGATCGCGAGTACGATCACGGCACTCCCAAAGCCGACCACGATGCCGCGCGCCGGGTGCAGATCAGCAATTCTGCCGCCAAGGAGGTTCCCCGCCGTCATGCCGATGCCAAACAAGGCGAGGGCGACCGGGATCCATCCCGGAGCCATGGAGACGACATCGGTGACGAAAGGGCCTATGAAGGTGTAAACGGCAAAGATGCTCGATACGCCAAGCGCGGCCACCAGCATCATCAGCCAGACGGACGGTTTGCCGAGAGACCCCAGTTCCTGGATGATCGAACCGCCATTCAACGCACTCGACCTGGGCAGCCATAGCCACAACGCCGCGGCCGACGACACACCGAGAGCAGCGACGGCAAAGTAGGTGTTCCGCCATCCGAGGTTCTGGCCGAGGTATGTGGCGAGTGGTGACCCGACGATCGTCGCTACAGTCAGCCCGGTCATCACGAGGGCGAATGCCTTCCCTCCATGTCCAGGCCCGACGATATAGGATGCAACGACCGCACCTGCCCCAAAGTAGGCTCCTTGAGGCACGCCGCTGACAAAGCGGGCCACCGCAAGTGTGCCGAGGCCTGTCGCCAAGGCTGAAAGGATGTTTCCGACAACAAAGAGGGTCATGAGCAACAGGAGCAGTGTTCTACGGTTCAGACGAGCAGCGGCCAGCGTGACGAGTGGCGCACCGATGACAACCCCAAATGCGTACGCCGTTATCGCGTTCGTTGCGGCTGGCAGATCGACCTGCAGGCTCGCTGAAAACAGCTGCAGGATTCCCATACTCGCGAATTCGGATGTGCCGATACAGAAACTTCCGAGCGCAAGCGCGAAGAGAGTGAGGCCGGCTTTCTGCCGTTGCTGCGCATCGGTGCAGTGGACATTGACAGCGGCACATTGGGCTTCAAAGGCTTTGTTCAGCATTTTTATGCCTCCATGTTTGAAGGTGAGCACCTTGATGCGGCTAGGCACCCGGGATGCACTTCGCATTGGGTTCGGAACTGAATTTCCTCGATTCTAGAAAGCTGGATGCAGGCCGACAGTTAAGTTTTGAAAAACGTCGAGAAATCACACTTGCCCATTTGAACAGATTCTTGCTGATGCACTGCCAAAAGGAGAGGGTTCAGCGAGCCAAGTAGGGCGCTCTGAAACCGTGCGTTTCTTGCGCTACTGGGCGAGATAACCACCGTCGATATTCAGTTCGATGCCGGTGACGTAGCTTGCCTCCTCGGAAGCCAGGTACAGGCAGCCATAGGCGATCTCGATCGGTTTGCCGCCGCGTTTCATTGGGGTCATGGCGATGACAGCATCGTTGAGTTCTGGCGCCTGCCTGTCCGTCAGGGGGGTATGTATGAAGCCCGGATGCACGGAGTTGACCCTGATGCCGTCGGACACGTACGTCATTGCAGCGTTTTTGGACATGGTGCGGACAGCGCCTTTGGCTGCATGGTAGGAATGCGCACCGGCAACTGCGGAACTGCCCCATATCGAAGAGATGTTGACGATCGAACCCGTCTGCTGCTTGCGCATGACATGAACGGCTTCACGCATGCCGAGGAAAACTCCAGTCTGATCCACGGCGATCATCGTCAACCATTGCTTCATCTCCAGCTTGTCGAGGGGTTCGTAGGCGATAATGCCGGCGTTATTTACCAGCACGTCCAGGCGACCATGCTGCCGGACGATCGCCCCAACGACTGTTGCCCACTGCTCCTCGCTGGTCACATCTAGCGTCATTGCTTCGACGCGTTCCGGGTATGGTTGCTCGGGTGGCTTGATGTCGGTGGCGACGACGATGGCACCCTCGTTGTTGAACAGTTCCGCCACTGCGAAGCCGATACCTCCGGCGGCTCCCGTGACCAATGCAACCTTGCCTTTGAGCCTCATGCTGCAGCTCCTTCGTGGTTTGTCGGTGTCGCGGGCAAAGGCGCCAGCGGTGCGGGCGTGTCAATTCGCGATGGCTTTCGTTCGCCAAGGCATGTTTTGTCGAAGGCGTTAGTCGCTAGCCGGTGCCAGGATCTGCATTCGCATCACCTTCACGCCACCGTCGGCGAGTTCGGGCAGCTTGGTAAACCACTCCTTCACATAGGGCATTGCGTTATGGGCCTCGAAGTCGGCTTGGTTGGCGAATATCTCGTAGAAGATGAAGTGTCCGGGGGTCTCGCGACTCTCCTGCAAGAAATAGACGAGGTTGGCAGGATCGCTGCGGACTAGGTCGATGAGAGGGAGCGTGATGGCTCGCAGTTCGGCCTCCTTGCCTGGCTTGGCGCGGACCTCGGCAACAACCGAATAGGCCCCGTTTGCTATTTTGGCATAGCCTTGTCCCGGACCTTCCTCGGCGAGCGCGTTGGTTGGGAGAACGGCCCCCGCAAACAGGCATGCGAGGAGAATGGCCGCAGTCTGTAACTGCAATGCTGTAATCATGTCATTTCTCCTTATCCCTGCCGACCGCAGATGTCCGGTGACCAGATCCGGGGCCGGCTTGCAAAATAATTCTGACGTCTGTTGCGATTACTTCGCGGCAAGTTGCAGATGCGCCGCCAATGCATCGGCGAACCGCTGTTTCACAGGGCCGAGCGCCTTTACAAACTCCAGCTGCTCCCCCTCGGGTCCTTTGCAATAGATCAGTTCCCAACCGTCTGATGGCGCAACGGTGACCTTGTTGGTATTCGCGCTCAAGGGAGCTGCCTTTCGTTCCTCTTCAGTCGAAACGCGAATGATGCGGTTGGCTCGCACCTGCGTCATGCCACGTCGTGCGGACTCCGCCTCGAGATCGGCGATGAACTGGTTGAAGTCGACATCGTCTCCGACATGGAAGCAGATGTGCATCATCCGCGGGAAGGCCGGGCTCATGTGCTCCACCGGCTCGGCAAAAGCCTTGGGACCGCCCATCGGTTGGTCGGCATCGCGATATTGCAACAGCTCGATCACAACGTTGTCGAACTGAATGAACCGCACGTCCAGGCGTTGGCTGCCGCCTCTGAGGTCGGGTACGCCAATCGTCCGCGGATTGACGCCGAGTTGATTGGCGAGGATTTCCTGGTCGGCCAGCAGTGTGTTCTGAACGGCGTCACCTTGAAAATCGCCGTGGCGGAAAACTTCGGTTCCTCCAAGCACTTCCGTGTAGAACTCGTAGGCGCGTTCCATGTCCTGTACTGTGAGGCCGAAGTGTTGCACACCCTGGAGGCGGGCACCCAACGAACCTGCAGCACGGGTGGCTGCCGGCGTTTCCTGTGCGAAAGCAGTGGCGTTGCCGACGAGGGCGGCGGCAATTCCGCCGAGAGCAACACCTCCCGCGGCGCAAAGAACGGCCCGGCGATCCGGGTCGTCTGGTTGGAAAGAAGCCTTTTGCGTGTGCGACATTATTGCCTCCTCTGGTTCGCTTGGTGAACAAAAAAATTCTAACGCGGATGCGCTTGCGAGGCTGGTTAAGATCGGGGAAATTTGGTGAAGCGAGCAGCAATCCGGTCAGTGTGATATCGACAGTCGGGTATCTTCCTGTGAGCGGACTGCGGCCTGCGACAGCGGCGCTAACAAGGGCTCACATGGTTATGGACAGGACAGCGGCGCGAACCAGACGGATTGCAATCGTGTTGGGTTCAGGCCTGGGGATGTATTTCAGCATTGGGATCGTGCTGATCTATGGCTTTAGCGTTTTCATTGTACCAATCACCGCGGATACCCAGTGGGACCGGACAGTGGTGGCCGCGGTGGTCGCACCGATAGCTATCGTAAACGGCCTCATGTCGCCGGTGGTGGGGGCTCTGACAGATCGGTTCGGACCGCGCCGGGTGCTTGTCGTGTCATCGGTGTCGATGGCGATCGGCCTTGTTGGTGTGGGGATTGCGTCACACAGCCTGACGACGTTTATCATGGCCGTCGTCGTGGCGAGCCTCATGGGCGCCGCGCAGACCGGCGTACCATATACCTATGTGATCGTCGGATGGTTTTCCTCCCGACGCGGGCTCGCATTGGGTGCCATGCTTGCCTTCGTCGGACTTGGAATTGCGACGGTTCCTCCCTTCCTCGCATTCCTGATTTCCGAGTGGGGCTGGCGTTTTGCCTTCATGGCTGCCGGTCTGGTGTCAATGGCGGCTACATTGCCCGTTGCGCTTTTCGTCATTCGCGATCCACCTGCAAGTCATGGTGCCGTGGGTAGGGGCGACGAGGGCTACACCGTTCGCCAGGCGGTGGAGACAGCCAGCTTCTGGCTGATGCTCGGCGCCTTCTTTCTCAATTACTTCGCCGCAGCGGCCGGATCCATTTCGCTCCCTGTCGTATTGTCGGACCGCGGCGCGGATCCGGCGCGTGCGGCTTTTGTCATGAGCCTTGTTGGCCTCTCCTTTATCGGGATGCGCCTCGGCTTCGGGGCATTGCTCGACAGGATGCCCCCGGTGCCATTGACCAGCCTGGCCTTTCTGGCGCCCGTTGTCGGTCACATCATTTTGTTGAGCTCAGACGGCTTGGTTCCAGTCTATGTCAGCGCCGTCTTTTTCGGCCTTGCCACCGGCGCGGAGGGTGACGCGATCGGTTACCTTCTGGCAAAGCGTTTCGGAATGCGCAGCTTCGGCAAGCTATTCGGTATCAATTACATGGCTTTGACGTTTGGCGCCGGACTCGGTCCAGCCTCGCTACACATCGTGGCGGCCGAAGGCGCCCACTACCTGGAGGCTTTCACCGTCTTTGCCTGCATTGCGACGATCGCTCCTGTGTTGCTGATCCTGGATGGTCGTACACGATCGCTTACGGCTCGAGACCGGGGTGCGTACGCTTAGCACGCCTGGCAACGGAGGCTGCGGCAACGCGTCTCTTGCCGGCCGCGCCCATGTCATTGAGAAGCTTGCGTGCTCTGACAAGATCACGGGTATAGAACCCGTTGTTGAAGCGCCCGTAAACCGGCGGCAGAATTGCGGCAGCCTTGACGCCTTGATCCGTCCGCAGCCAATGCTCGGCCAGAGAAGTTGCCGCGCGCAGCTCCCATGAGAGTGCGCCCTGCCGGCGCGCCAGATCGAGTGCCTGCGTATAAAGCGCCTCGGGTTCCGCCGTTCGGCGGGCGCTTTCCTTGCTCAACAGATCCGCTTTTACGCGCAACAACTCAGGCATGCACCAGATTTCGCCGGCCGATGCGGATAGGGCGATTGCTTCCTCGATTGCCACTCTCCCCGCATCAACGTCTCCATGGTTCCCCAGATCGGCTGCATAAACGCCGATGTAGAATGGGCATCGCATGCGGAAATCCACAGCAAGAAGCTCATCAATCGCCCCTCTCAACATAACAAGTCCGGACGCATCACCGCTCTGGAGGAGCCAATCCGCGCGCAGGCAGCGGCTCATGGCGCACCAAACCGTCATCGCGTGTTCCGCGACATGAGCTTCGATTCCGACAAGCAGGCGCTCGGCGGAAGCAAGGTCTCCCGTCAGCAGCGCGATTGGGCAGGTCGTGTGGACGACAGCATTGCAGAGCGCGAGGGCGTGTTGCGCGGCCCGCGCCTCTTCCAATTGGCGCTGTGCCATGGCAACCGCCTTGTCGGGATGCCCTTGTAGCCAGGTGACGTTTGCGAGGGTGCCCCGCGCCGCAGACCGTGGGTCCAACTGAAACCGCGCAATGTCCGAGCGGGCCACGGGAGGAATGTATCTCACTATCATGCGTTCGAGGTGATGTTGCGCCTCGGCAAGTTCGCCGAGGTAGCGCAGCGCAGTTCCCGTCTGCCGGTCGACATTGTTGCGCGCATCCAGGTCGTCGTGATCGATTGCCAGTTTTCTGATCTTTTCCGCGATAACCAAGGCCGAGTGATGGTCGCCCGTCCAGGTGAAATAGTCGCACAGGCCCCAAAGACATCTGAGCGTGTAGTCGGTGTCGTGCAGTGCCTCGGCGCAGGCGAGTGCTGCGGTCCAGGCTGCCTTGACCTCCGGAAGGGGGCCACGTGTATGTAGTAATGCCGTGGCATAAGCAAATTGCAGCTTCATTTCGTCGCCAGCACTGCGGAAATTGGCAAAGCGATCGCCGAGAACGATTTCCACCCCCGCGCGGCACTCCTCCACGAGCGATAGATGCTCCCAGAAAGGAAGAGCCGCTACGGTGAGCGCTACACCGATGCCAATGTTGCAGTCCTCGGAGAACGCCCAGCCCAAAGCACCGCGGATATCGTCCATCTTTCGCCCGTATTCGGCAAGCCACTGGGCTGTCGGCCGAATTTTCCATTCGGCCTCGGCGCGTTGGGCGAGGTCGAGAAGATGCTCGGCGTGGCGTTGGCGCAGGCTGCCACTTTCGCCGCTTTCGCCAAGTTTCTGCAGCGCATATCTGCGTGTTGTATCGAGCAATCTGTACTGCGTCCCGAACGCTCCTCTCTCTGTCGATACAAGCGACTTCGCAACGAGGTTCGCAACAGCGTGAATGCATTCGGAACGAGCACGACCCTTGTCGACCGCAACTGCGCATGCGGATTCGAGACTGAAGGCGCCGGCAAAGACGGAGAGGCGTTGCAGCAAGACGCGCTCAGGCTCGACGAGCAAGCTGTAACTCCACTCCAGTGTAGCAGCCAGGGTGTGGTGGCGGGGATCACGGCCGCGTCTGTCGCTCAACACATGCGATTGATCGGAAAGAATTTCGAGAAGCTCGCGTGTGCTGAACGCCTCCAGTCGAGGTGCGGCGAGTTCGATCGCGAGTGCCAGTCCGTCGAGCCTGCGGCAGATCTCGGCCACGACTGGCGCGTTCTCGTCACTAAGCTCGAACTCGCTGGTACTGCCTGCTGCACGTTCGACGAAGAGCTCTACCGCTGGGAACGTTAAAGCCCTGGCCGCGGAAAGCTTGGACCCGTCCGGCGGGGTTTCGAGCGGCGGCAGGCGATAGATCTGTTCTCCGAGAACCCGTATCGGTTCGCGGCTTGTCGCAAGAATTCGCACTCTTGCTGAAGAGGCCAGCAACGGGTCAACGCAAGCGGCCACCGCTTCGACAACATGCTCGCAATTGTCGAGGACAAGCACGAATTCCCGGTCGGCCGTAAACGCGGTGATCGCAGCTTTGATATTCGCAGAGTGGATCCTCAATCCCAGCGCCGTGGCGATCGACGTCGGTACAAGAGCTGCATCGTTCACAGTCGCCAGATCAACGAACCAGACGCCATGCTCATAGGCTCCGGTCAGTCGATCAGCGATTGCGAGCGCCAACCTCGTCTTCCCGACGCCACCCGGGCCCACGATCGTCAGGAGGCGCGATGCTTCAACGGCACATAGGATCGCATCAACAGCATTGTCTCTTCCCACCAAACGGGTCACTGAAACGGGCAGGTTATGTGCGCCGCTACCCTGGGACTTCGCCGTGGCGGAAGCGTCGCTCTCCCCGGAGATGCGCACTGGAAACACAAAGCGATAGCCCCGGCCGCTTACTGTCGCTATGTACTGTGAGCCGTCGGGAGCACTGCCAAGCACCCGGCGGAGTGCTGCAACATTCACCTTGAGATTGCTTTCCTCGACGAAGGTATCAGGCCAGGCACGCGACACAAGCTCAGCCTTGCCCACCAGTTCGCCGGGGCGCTCGAGCAAGGCCACCAAAATTTCCAGTGCACGGCTACCGATACGAACGGTCGTCTGATCCCGCGTCAGCGACTGCCGCTCCGGTATGAGCACATATGGACCAAAGGCACAGGAACGCACGCCGAAGCTCCGAACGATCGTTTCGCGAAACCGCTCGCGCGTCCGGACAATAGCCGCTATCGCAAGGTAAATACATCGCAGATAGGAGATTGGCTTTTCCGCCTCGATATTCGGGGGCGAAGCCCGCGTCGGCCGTTAGCAGTGCGGAGCCCGTCAGTCTGATTACCTGAACCCGCAACCAATCAGAACTTCGACAGGCAGCCGATCGCATAGTCCTAAACGAAAAGGCTCGCCGGAAATCGTTTCGCGGCGAGCTTCGGATCGAACTCCGGAGCGGTCGAGCGCGCGCGTAGGATAGGGGTAAAGTGACGGCTCATGGAATGCGCGGCGGCGGAGCCTCGATACATACGATGCGGGACGACCAGCCTCTGCCCATCATTGTCCCCGCAAGGTCGCATTGAGCAGGCCCAGGCACATCAAGCAATGTAACTTGCCCGATGAAAGGTCAGACTACCATTGTGGAGATCGCCGGCTGCTGAGCTAGGAGGTCTGCCAGAACCCGGAGGGCGCGTGTAAGTTCTTCCAGGTTCACTGGAGCGCCAAGCGCAAGTCGTATGGCTTCGGGCGCAGACGCAATTGCAAAAGCGTCGCTGGTGACGATACCGATCCCTATCGAACGCAATCTGGAAACCAGTTCACCTCGCGGCCACGGTTCAGGAACTTTCAGCCACACGTGGAAGCCCCCTGGAGAGGTTTCAACATCGAACGGAAGGATCGCCTTGACGGCGTCCAGGCGCTTTCCCGTCTCCTTGACTATTTCGCCTCTGACAACATCCGCTACTCCCGTCTCTATCCACTGAGACGCTAGAGCACTCGTGAGGGGCGACACAATTGACGCTGACGCCCGGATCGCGTTGGCCACGCGATGTGTACGACCCTCCGGTACGGCGACATATGCGACCCGAAGGGCGGGCGACAGGCATTTGGATAAGCTGGCCACATGATAGACCGCTTCGGGCAGCAGCGCCGCAAGTGGCGGTGGCGGGGCCGGAACAAGGCCGCTATACGCGTCGTCCTCGATAATTGGCACGCCATATGTCCGCGCAACATTGACGAGATCGCGCCTCCTCTGAACGGACAATGTCCGTGTCGTCGGATTGTGAAGCGTTGGCATACAATAGAGCGCTTTCGGCTTCGCCTCCCTGCATGCCTGCGCAAAAGCGTCCGGAACAAGCCCCTGATCGTCCATTGCAATCGGAGCCAATTTGAGCCGGAGATGGGATGCGATCGAGCGGAACCCGGGGTAGGTGAGTTCTTCCGCGCAGACGACATCGCCGGGCTCCGTTAGCACGCTAAGGATCGCGTGAAGCGCGCCTTGCGCGCCTGACGCAACTACCACTCGATCAGCCGATATCCCCGGAAGCCGTCTTGAAAGCCAAGACGCGGCGACGATACGATCCTCCATGATGCCGCCGGGTTCCTGGTACCGTAGCAGGAGATCCAAGCCCTGTTCCTGAAGCTCTTTTGCGCCATCCCACATTCTCTGTTCCAGGACGGGATCGAGAAACCTCGGCGGCAGGTTCATGCTCATGTCGACGACGCCAGAGGGCTGCTGTGGTGGTCGCGCGCCACGTTTCGATCGCACGTATGTCCCTTGACCCACCTTGCCTTCAATCAGGCCACGGCTGCGGGCCTCCGAGTAGGCTCGGCTGACTGTGGTGAAGTCGATGCCAAGGTCGTCAGCGAGTTTGCGCTGCGTTGGAAGTCGCACCCCTTCGGCCAATCGTCCGCTTGCGATGTCCTCGGCCAAAGCATCCGCAATCGACAAATAGATTGGCCCCTCACGGGTGCCGAGCTGAGGTGTCCAGAATGTCGCAGTCATCGACTTTCCACAGATCTGCATTCAATTCAAGCATTATATGTATAATATATGGATATCAAACCGCGCCGGTTGTCAAGGAAATTGGAGCCTGGAATGAGCAGCAACCATAAATTCGAAGCATCAGAGCGGACATGAAGCTGGATGGCCGCTATCGCACGTTCATTGAGCGACACTGAGAATTCCCCGAGGCGCTCTGGCATAGTCCTCAAGGCGCACGTCGCATTACGGTGTGGTGCAGCAACGACTACCTGGGCTTGGCCGGAGCAGACTCTGCGACAATTTGTAAAATGGAGAACTTGATTGG